>Ga0209390_10005696_pt1 | contig 17349 bp, 10 predicted proteins | sample BON01_FD_187212 | JGI IMG/M metagenome (GOLD analysis project Ga0209390, IMG submission 187212) | Freshwater microbial communities from Lake Bonney liftoff mats and glacier meltwater in Antarctica - BON-01 (SPAdes) (version 2) | ecosystem: Environmental > Aquatic > Freshwater > Ice > Glacier...
ATATATATATATATATATATATATATATATATATATATATATATATATATATATATATATATATATTTATATATATATATATATATATATATATATATATATATATATATATATATATATATATATTTAATCGAAGCCCTTCACCCCTGACGCAGCGCTTCCCTTTCTATTTCGCGCCACAGGCTCGCTCCGTCGCGCGCGGCGCCACTTCGGCGGACGCCCCCCTCCGTCCCGCTTGCGTCGCCGAGCCTCGCCCGTGGGAGCCGCAGAGCCTCGGCGCGGCCAACCTTCTCTTTCCGGAAGAGCAGCTCAGGGCCTACGTGGCCAAGGTGGCCGAGGCGGTGGGGGTGGGTGGGGCGGATGAGGAGGCGCAGCTCGAGGCGTGCCGGGCGATGATGCGCTCGGCGTGACGAGGCAGGGGCGATGCGAGAACAGGGGGGGGGGGTGTTTTGCGTGTATTGGTTGTGAAGTGTGGGTGTGGTGCCTGGAGGGAGACACAGGAGGCGAGTGTGGCTATGTTGCCGCGCAGCGGCGCAAGGCCGCAGCCAGCCGGCGAGGCGCGGTTCGCGTATTTTGCGTGGCGTTGTGGGCGTGAGGGGGAGGCGTGCGCGGAGAGAGGCGGACGCGCCCGCCCCCCCCCCCGTGGCCCGTGGTTGATCAGAATCTGAATTATGTCACACTGACATCGTACATCGCGTATGTTATCTTTCTTTTTTTCGCGCAGCTGTCTGTCTTGTACTCTGTACTCTGTCTGCTGTTTTATTGTTATTGTCATATATATTGAATGTGTGAATGTGAATGTTATTATTGTGATTGTGGTTGAGGTTATTATTAAAATATAAAACAAAAAACTAAATATATATATTTGTGTTATTATTATTATTGTGTTTTTGTATTATTATATGATATTATTATGAATCATGCATGACGCATATATGACGACATATGGGGATATGGCGGCATGTATGTGTAATGCATAATGCATGTTGATGTTGTATCTCGTATCTTACTATTACATCTATCATTATACTATTACTATTACTAGCATCTAGCATATCAATTTATATTACTGTCATACAGTACACAGGACACAGTCACGACTGTTATTAGTCTTAGACAGTCTTATTTTACCATGGCAATGGCAATGGTATGTGCTCTTTTTGATAATACGCCCTCTCGCCATGCCCGCCTGCTCCACACCCACACCGCCCCCCGCCCCTCTCCTCGTCGCAGCCCCCATCTCGCCCCCGCACCTCCCGTATTTGTTTCCAGCCTCAAGCCGCCGTCTCTCGAATGTGCGCTCTGCGGCTGGCGCGCGCTCCCGCAAACACACTCACACCCAGAGCGGCAAGCGCACGCGGCAAGCCATCCAGACTGGTCAAGGTCCCCTCCTGCTCCCGTATTCGGCTGCCCCCTCGTCCGTAAAGAGCGCTCGCACGGGCCTCAGCTTGACCGGTCGCTCCGTGGCGCTGAGCACGGTGTGCGACGACTCGACCAGCTCGCGCGCGGTGTGAAGCTTCACACCGAGCCGCCGCGCCTCGGAGTGCAACTTGGCCGCCGCCGCCGTGTCGGTTGGGTTCACACGTGTGTGCCGACAGCTAATAGTGTCATTCGGGGTAAGTGACGAATGACCAGTTTCAGTTTGCATGGTGTGGACCACCTCGACGCCGTAGAGACGTGATGCGCCACCGGACGCGGCGTGGTAGCACGGCGCCGTTGCAGGAAGACGCGAGGGGCAGATTGCGGCCATGGCGGCGGCGCACTCCTTGCCGCGGGGCGCGGAGCCGAGTTGCGACGAGAGGAGGGCGGCGGAGCGGCGTCCTGCGGCCCCCGCTAGCGCGGTGCGCGGCGTCGGACTGCGCGGCGAGAGGGAGTGGGCAAGAGTGGCAGTAGACTCAAACGCGGGGTGCGGGGAGGAGTGGTCGGAAGAAGCATTCCCTAGTGAACTCGAGGGTTCTCGAACGCCACGCGAGAAATACGGAGAGGCGTGGGCAGACGAGGCATTCCCTAGTGAACATGAGATTTCATTCACGCCACGGGAGTGATACGGCGGCTCGGCTGGACGTGCGAGGGCGGCTGCGGAGAAGGCGGGGGAGAGGTCTCGCGGTCGCTTCGACGCGCCGGAGCCGATGGCGCCTCCGAAGGCGCCGCGGCTTGGGTGCTGCGGCGAGGGAAGCGGCACGCCGGGGGGCGAGGCGGGTGGTTGGGAGGGGCGTCGCCACTGCGAGGGCGGCGGCGCGAGCCGGTCCGAGGGCGGCGGCGCCATCCGCTCGAGCTCCTCCCACGCGTACCTCTGTGCCTGCTGGGGATGGTAAAGCAGCGGTTAGCCTTTACACGATATTGTTATTACCAATATTGTATGGTGTATGGCATATAAAGGGAGGGTCGGGGGGAGGTCGTGTATTGCGCAAAAGTCGCGCAAACCGTTTCAGTAGTGTAGGTAATGTAAATGGGCGGGGGTTATAAAGGGATGATTGATTCTTGCACACACACAAACAATTGAAAGACTATCTTGTATAGGCCAACGCACCGGTTCGTCGAGGCAGGCGTCGCGCGGCCGGCCGCATCCGAAGGGCGGCTTGCGGCCCCTCGCGAGCGAGCTGGGCGGCGACGCCACTCCCGGCGACGCGTGCGTGCCCCAGGCGCACAGGCGCTGCGGTGCTTGGTAAAGACTCGCACGCCGGTGGGGCGAAGCGGCGCAACGGCCCGGCGAGGGTGGAGCTTCCTTCCCAGCCACGCGAGGCGAGTGAACGGGCGCGGCTGTGGAGTGGCGACTCCGCGCGTCGGGGTCGCGATCGGAAGGCGTCGAGTGCTGAGTGGCCTGCGGCGGAGGAGGCGGAGGAGGAGGCGGCTCGGCGGCTCCCCAGGTGGACGGTCGCCAGTCGCGCCCGTCGCCCGGCTGCCAAGCCCGCTGCGGGGCGTCGTGCTCATTTCGCCCTCCGCCGCTGCTATGCTGCTCCCGGTGCGATCCCTGCTGCTGCTGCCGTGACGCTGCCGCCGCCTCATAGAACGGCATCTCCAGTGCGTGGCCCCGTGGCTGCGCCTGCGTTGGGGCTTGCTGCGGGTGCGCCGCCTCCCGATGCGATCCCTGCTGCTGGTGCTGCTGCTGCCGTGGCGCTGCCGCCGCCTCATAGAACGGCGCCTCTAATGCGTGGCCCCGCGGCTGCGCCTGCGTCGGGGCGTGTTGCGGGTGCGTCGACTCCCGATGCGATCCCTGCTGCTGCTGCTGCTGCCGTGGCGCTGCCGCCGCCTCAGCATAGAACGGCGCCTCCAGTGCGTGGCCCCGCGGCTGGGCTTGCTGCGGCTGCGCCGCCTCCTCCTGTGTGGTGAAGGGCGAGTGGAGCGCTCGCCCCAGCTGCGGCATCTCTGGCTGCAGCTTGCGCCGCCACTCCGCCGCGCTACCGCCAGCGGGGCAGCAGTGGCCAGCCTCCAACTCCGCGTCGCGAGAGAGGCCGTGCTGCCGAGGAGCGAGCCACGATTCGTCCCGCGTCGTGCTGTGCTGCGGCAGCTGCGGCGGATACGCGCGCTGCTGCTGCGCGGCCAGCGAGGCGCCGCTCGCGTGTGCTGCCGCCTGCTGATGGCAGCTGTGGTTCCCTCCCAAGGAGCTGCCTCCGGTCCCCGCCTCGGCGACCGACGCCGCGTGGTAGTCCCGCGCACGAGCGTCCTCTGCGGGCGGCGGCGGCGGCGGCAGCAGCCTGGCGTGGCGAGCGAGGTCGGCCTCGAGCACGGCCACCTGCCCCCTCTCGATTTCGAGCTCGTCCTCCAGCAGCCCGACCATCCGCCTCCAGTCCACGTCGGAGCGACTCAGCTCGCTCGCCAGCCGCGAGATCTCGCCCTCCTTCTCCTTGCACCCGCGGCAGCCCAGCCGGGCGCCCGAGGAGGTGCAGGCGCCGCCGCAGCTGGATCGGGCTGCAGTGGCGCCCCTGCTCGGAGCCTCCGCCGTCTGCGTGCCGACGCAAAACTGACGCGCAGACAGGGCGGCGGCGTCCGCGCCCGCCGCCCCCGCGCCGCAAGTGCTGCAGGCGCCGGCTCCGCGTCCCCGCTCGCCGTTGCGCGACGACGCCTTGGCGCGCAGCAGCGCTGCGATGGCCGCCTTGTTGACGCGCGTGTCCACCTCGGCTCGCAGCGCGGCGCTCCGCACGGCAGCCGACGCCGCGCTGGCGACGGTCGCAGACACCGGCCCGGCGGCGGAGGTAGCGCCGCGGCACCGGGCGGGGTCGGAGCACTGCAGGGCCGGCGTGCGCTCGCCGAGTGCCTCGGCAAACGGCTCGGGTGCAGCGTAGGACGAGGCGCCGGCCGCACGTGGGCCCCGCCGGCTCGGCTGGAAGGTGAGCGAGCCGGAGCCCGGCCGCATCGATGGGGGCGGGTCTCCATTGGCGCGCTCGCGCTGCTGGGCACGCACGGCACGGTCGGGCAAGTGCAGCGCTATGGGCAGGCCCTTCGGTGGCGGCGGCTTCCTAGGCGCGGCGACGGTGGCGGCACTCCCGTGCCGCCGGCGCAGCAGCTCGACGTAAGAGGACTGCGACATGCGTTGGTCGTTCAAATTTCCCGCGTCCCGGATAAACTATTTCCAGCCCTAAGAAGTTGCAAATAGCCCGAAAGGCGGCTGCTTCCTTTTTACCCGACCTTCAATGTGACAATCCCAGTCACGTCTTCATCACGACCACCCCAATATGGACGCCGCACGCTCCCAGCAGCGGGCCCTGGGTGCGCCTGCGCCGTGGTGCGACCCCTCCAGATGGCTCTTGGACGCCGCACGCTCCCAGCAGCGGGCCCTGGGTGCGCCTGCGCCGTGGTGGGACCTCTCCAGATGGCTCGATATCACATCAACACAGGGCACCTCCGATCCCACCAAGCCCGCCCTTCTCAAGCTCGACTCGCCGCAACCCAGCCGGCCAGCCGCAGGTCGTATACGGAAATTCATCTCGTGGAGAGAACCGCTGCGTGAATCGCTCTACTCGCTGCGGTCGTCGTCGTCGTCCGAAGAGACGGCCACTCCCGAAACCAGCCAGGTGGATCTTGCCGTCCCGGATAGCGAGGACCAGCCTGCGCTAGCCCTTCTGGCCGACCTGCAGTCTGCGTGCGCGAGCGAACCGGCTCTTGGCCTCGCCGCGGCGCAGGGTAAATTCACCGCGCGCCGCTTCACCGCCAAAGACAGCCGTGTCCCCGCGTGCGCACGGTACCACCTCGCGCACTCGATGCGCTGGGTGGGCACCGACTCGCTCGGCCGCCCCGTGGCGTATCTCTGCTTCTCGCAGAGCCCCAGCCGGTCCGATCCCGACGCCAACCTCGCCCACTGCGTGTCAACACTCGAGCAGATGGAGGCGCGTCTCGACGCTCTCCGCACACCCCTTGCCAAGTGGGTAGTCGTCCTCGACTTCCACGGCTTCGGTCTCCGCGACGCGACGCCCCTGGCCGCGCGCAGACTCTTCTCCGTGCTGCAGGCACACTTCCCCGAGCGGCTCGCGCTAGCCATACTGTACGACGCGCCGGGATATCTGGGCGTCTACTGGAAGGCCCTCGCCCAATCCGTGGCCCCAGTGACGCGGCGCAAGCTGCACCAAGTCCCGCACAACCCCGAGGGGCCGGCGGGCGGCAAGGGGGCGCGCGCGTGGGACGCGGCCGGGGAAGAGCTCGCGGCGTGGCTGTGTGCGGAGGTTGCGCAGAACCGCGCGCCGCACAGCTCCAAAGGGCCCAAACGCTACTGGCAGGCGCCCCGTGGGCTCTCCGCCAGCAGCAGGCACGACCCACGCGGCACGGCCACGTGGCTGGGCGATGCGACGAGGTGCCGCTCGCCGGCGGAGGTGGAGGCGAGCGAGGGGTCCGGGGCGCCGGCCACGCGCGGCGTGCAGACCTAGCCGCTGTGCGCGCAATTGGATGGTTTCGGTGTGGCGTGACGACACGGGGAGAGCCGACGACCGACGACAGACGAAGCGCCGAGGCAACATAGCGCTCGCAGCACAGACGTCACACGGGATCAACACCGACGAGCCGACGGTTGCGGTATGGCGAGCAGAGACCATGGGTGTGCGTTATCCCGCGTTGTGTGGCTCCATATATGTATATATATATATAGTTGAGTTTATAGTTATAGTTATAGTGTTCCGTTCTTCGGTTCTCTCGTTCGTGGTACTTGTGACGTGTGTGAGACGTGTGTAGTCACGTATTTAGTACAGTAGTAGTTGTATGATGTGTGTAGTATTATTGTGCAGTATTATGTATTATTTTATCATCGTACATTGATTATTGATACAAGGGGAGGGGTGGACACATTTTTAATTTTATTTTTATCGAAAAAGAAATGATGATATTTGATGATGAACGCTCTGACGATTTTTTTTTCTCGAGGACCTTCGTCCAGGGAGAAGAACCTCTCGATACCGGCGGCGGCCGGGTCTTCTCCCTCGATGCCTCTTTTGGTCTTATTCTGGCCACTGCCACTGCTAGCGCCTCAGCCTCGGCCTCGGCGCTGGCGCTGTTTCGCTCGGCTCTGCGCTCAGCTTTTGAAGTGTGAGTTGTATGATAATGATATGAGAGAGATATACCAAAAAAATCGAAGTTTATTATATACATGTGTCTATGTGTGATACAAACCAAGAGCTAAGCTAAGAGCTAAGAGCTAAGGCTAAGAGATCAGAGGGAGAAGGACCTGGGGCCGCAGGCGCAGGCGCAGCTAGGGCGCGGGGCGGCGGTGGTGGGCCGGGAATCACTATCACACTATCACTATTATCACAGCCCTCCCCTGACCTGACCCTGACCCTGACCCTGACGTGTAATTTTGGGACACCCCACCGTGTATTTTACCTGTATCCCGCATATGTAATCTCACCGTATCCTTGTCCTTGGTGTCCCGCTGTATCCCTGCATTGATCTGTATTTACTAGCCATTTTGCGGCAGATCCGCAGTATCCCGCTGCTGTATCCCACTGCCACTGCCACACACTGCAGTTGCATCTGTACGTATCTAGCTGTATCCGTATCCAGCTGTATCTGCTGTATCCCCGCTGTATCCCACCATATCTCACTATCTCAATCTCACCGGACTCACCGCCCTGAAAATGAGATCGAGATATGGATATGGCCAAACATACACTGTCACACTGTACACTCCAGCTCCAGGGGGAATGCCATAGTCATAGGCAATAGGCAATATGACTATTGCAATCTACAGGCAAAGGCACCCGAGCAGGAGCAGGAGCCAGGAGCAGAGTCGTGCAGAGTGCAGAATAATAAAACAAATAATACGATTTTTTTTTACGAAAAAGCACACAGAACATTAGAACACACATAACGGATAACGGACACATACACAGTATACACACAAAAATATATATAAACCTGTGGGCGCGGACTCGGAGTACGGGAGAGCTCACATATTTACACTATAATAAAAATACGATGGCTATGACTGTAGACTGTAGCTTGTGTTCTTGTGACACATGCCACACACGGCCGCCCTGATGCCGATGCCGATGGCGGCGGCGGCGGTGTGCTGCTGCTGCGGCCACACACCACATACCTACACGCACACATATTACGCCACTCGCCACTGTTTATATTGTGGCCGTGTTTACCGTAGCTCCGCGCCTACCACAGTTATTTTATAATCTAGCGTCTAGCCTGAAGCTTGGAAGCTCTCGCTCCTCGCTCATATCCTATCGTCTCCAGGGGAGGACTGTGGTAGGCAGAGGCGTTGCCCCACTGCTCCTCTCCCAGCTCCTCTGTGTGCAGGCCCGCCCCCCCTCACCTCGCCCCCGCGCACTCCGCTCTCAGCCCCTCACCCCATGCGCTCCTACCACTTGGCCAGACAGTCGGAGGCGCGCACCACCTTGTACTTCTTTCCGCCGAGGTTCACGTCGCTGCCGGAGTAGGGCTGGAACATGACGCTGTCGCCGATGGCCTGCGGAGCGGGTAACGCGACGCGGGTGAGCGGTAGGGAGGGCGTTGCTGCCGCGGCCCCAGTGCGCCAGCGCCGCCGCAGCGTGCGATTGGGGTGCGATGGGCGCCGCGCGCTGTGAGGCTGTTTCGAATTGCGGCGCACCACATCCATGGGCGCCACTCCGCCCAGCGAGGTGGTCCGCCCCGGCCCCGCCTGAACCACGTCTCCCCGCGGCGTCGACTCGGTGTCGCCCACGGCCAGCGCGATGCCCGAGGAGGTTGAGGTGGCCGCCTCTGAGATCTTGACGAGCAGGTTGTCGGAGAGCGGGCGGAAGTCTTTGGCAGAGTCAGAGACGCCGCCCACAAAGGTCCCCAGAATCGAGTCGCTAGACATGAACTGGTGGGCCTGGCCGCAGTACTCAACCTGCTCGCCAGTGAACTCGCGCAGCAAAACGAGGTCGTCCACCGCGAGCTGAGGAGAGGGGGTGGTGGGTAAGAGGCATGAAAAACTCCCTCCGAGCCGCAGGCTGCAGCGCGCGGACGGTCGATCGGGAATGAGCAGAGCTGCCCTCGCCACCGCCACAAGACACGACGCGGCCGGCGGGCCGACTCGCCCGCGGCCGGCGCCGCGAATGCACTGCGGTCGCTCGAACAAACGCGAGAGTCCGCTAGCGTGGCAGGCGGCGGCAGCGCACCCCAGTCGGAATGACGACGCCAGTGTCCGGATGGACGCGCCCCGCGCCGACGGCGACGATGATACCTTCACGCGGCTTCTCCACCTCCTCGGTCGCGAGGTAGAGGCCTCCCTTTGTGGACTCGTCCGCCTTGGACAGCTTGATCAGCACCAGGTTGCTGACCGGCGTGATCGGGCCCGGCAGCGGAAAATTGTTGAGCGAATAGGCCATGGCCACGCCCGAGGCGCGGCGAGGCAGGGCCACCAGGCCGCCCAGCTGGTAGCCCAGCACCGCCAGGAGAGCAGCCACGCACGGCATCGACGTCGACGGTGAGCTCGCTTCGCGATGAGCCGAAAATAGACGCGCCCCGCGCGCAACACTCGTAAGGCAGGCGCAGTGCCATCAGCTTTGCCGATTCACTGTCGGCCATGGCGCCAGACGACGTAGCACCGGCCGCAGCCTCCGAGCCACCTCGGTCGCTCACATCGCCGTCGGCGGCCACGCCAGATGAGGCAGCACCGGCTGCTCAGCCACACCGAAAGCGCAGGCGCTGGGGCGCGCCGGCCACGACGGCCACGACGGCGGCAGCCGGGGACGGCGGGTCGATGCGCGTTGTGGCTGCCCTGGGTGCATCGCCCGCTTCGCCGGCCGCGCCTCTGCAGACAAGGCTGCCCGCCATCAACACTGCCAGTGTTGCGGCCGCGGCGGCCGCTGCCGTGGCGGCGATGAACGCTTCGCTCGGCGGCGGCGGCGGCGGATTCGGCCGCGGCAGCGGCGGCGGCAGCGGCGGCGGTGTGGCGGGGCGGCCGTCGCTGGACATCGACATCAACGACTGCGCTCGCAAGGCGCACCTCACGCGCAAGCAGACGCACGAGGAGGTGTCTGCCGCGACGGGCGCGAGCATATTTATCCGCGGCCGCTACAAGCCGCCGTGCGACACTTCGACCGACGAGCAGCCGCTGCACTTGCACCTCGAGGCGGACACGGACGACGCGGTCGATCGGGCGGAGCGCATGATCCGAGAGATGATGGGCCCGCCGTCCGCGGCCGCGCCCGGCCCGTCTGCGGCCGGCGGGGCGAGCGGCGCGCCGCCAGCGAGTGGGACGACGAGCTCGGGCCCGCTGAGCGGCGGCGGCGCGGCGGCTGCGGCTCTGGCTGCTGGGCCATTGATCAAGAAGCTCGTCGAGGTGGGCCTGGACCCGAGCGCGGGGTACCAGGTGCGCGGGAAGCTGCTCGGTCCCAAGGGCGCCTACCTGCGCCACATCCAGGACGAGACGGGCTGCCGAGTCCAGCTGGTGGGGCGCGGCTCCGGGAGCAACGACCCGGCCACTGGGGCCGAGCAGGCGACGCCGCTCGCACTCGCGCTGAGCTCGAGCTCCACGGAGGCGATCGATCGCGCCACCACGCTCGCCGAATCGCTCATCGCCGCGGTGCGATCCGACTGGGAACGGAAGAATGCAAAAGCGCCGCCGCCGCCACCGCCAGGGGGGCCCCCGGGGGGGCCGAAGCCGCCGCCGCCGTCTGGGCCGACGCCGCCGCCCGGCCCGCCGCCGCCGCCTGGGGGGGCGTCTGGGCCGACGCCGCCGCCCGGGCCTGTGCCGCCGCCGGGGCCTGTGCCGCCGCCCGGACCGACGCCGCCACCGGGAAAGCCTCCAACACCTCCAACGTTGGGGAAGCCACCCACCAGTGGCGGCCCGCCGCCGCCTCCGCCGAATGCGCCTGACGCTTCTGCCGCCCACCACGACACAGCGGGCTCCAGGGGGTACCATGGCTACGGTGGCGGGTACGATCACGGGGGGTATGGGTATCCGCCCTACGGGGGCGGGTACGGGCCGGGCTGTGGCGCGGGCGGGTATGGGGGCTGGGGGCACTACGGAGCTGGCGGCTATGGGTACGGGCCGGATGCGTATGCGGGGTATTGGGGAGGGGGCTACCCGTCGCCGTATGTTCAGGCACCGCCGCCGCCACCTGCAGAAGGACCGCCTCCGCCGCCTCCGCCTGATGATGACGCGCCGCCGCCGCCGCCGCCGCCCGACGACGACGAGTGATGCGTGATGCATGCGGCCTTGACGTTGGGACGTTGGAAGGAGAAGCGCCTCGGCTCGGCACGTGGTGTATCCTTCTTTGCTAGTGGAGCTGCGTCGGGCGGTGGCGGATGGCTGCGCTCTGGCTAGTGAGTTCCAGGGACGAGCGAGTCGGTGGCGGGCGGCGCACCGAGTCTCGTGTGTTAGTGTTAGGTGTTTGAGATTTGAGGGATTGTTTTGGTCTATCTTCATGGTCTTCTTCTTCTACGGCGTGACGATGGCGCGATGAATATGTGGGGACGGGGAATTTGCAGTTTTTTTTTCACTCTCGCACCAGCCCCCCCACCCCAGCACCAGCACCAGCACGTGCCCCTACCCCTACTCTTACTCTTACTCTCTCCCAATCGATCGTATATTTTTTATCACAATAGTATTCAATAGCATATCAATATCAATTATATCTATATCAGCAATAATCAATAATCAAGAACTCTGGTTACGAACTTGCAAGCACATACACAGCCTGTGTCCTAGTCCTATGTCTATGTACACAGCAACAACAGCAGAGACAGAGGAGAGCAGAGAGTGCAGATCAATATCAATAATCAATAACTCTAACTCTCTTGTTACAAACTTGCAATCACACATTCACTATATAATGACATACACAACACACAACACGACAATACACAAACAAAACACAAAACACAAAACAACACAACACCCCTCTGGGACGACCCCGGTAAGATCAGGGGAGGACAGCAGGCTCCCCCAAAAGCCGCCCTCCGCCCTCCAAATCCCCCAGGTGCCACGGCAAACCACCTACACTATTAGTAATACTATTACTAATACCTATTACTAATAGTATTAGCCCACGAGAAGGCCTGGACTCCCGCGTGCCCGAGACTAGCCGACCCGGCCGCGCGGAGCTGGCCTCTGCTCTCACCGCGCGACGGCGGCCCGCTGTGCCGCGGTGGCCTTCTTGACCTGCTCCCACGTCTTGGTCAGGTTCTCAAAGTTGTGGCGCTTGTCACATCGGATCTTGAGCTTTTTCACCTCGCCCGCCTTTGGCCCCGCAAGGACGCGGACCGTCATCTTGATCTCGAAGCGCATCGACGAGACCACTTTGACGGCGACGATCGCCGCCTCGTCACAGAGGCCCTCGACCCACACTGTGTCGCGGCAGCGGTAGGTGTCGAAGCCCGTGTAGACGCTGCCGGTCCAAATGAAGATGCGGCGCGGCCGCGGGTCGGGCGGCGTCTCTTCGTCCCACCCAACCATGACTGCCTCCTCAAAGAGCCAGCTGTCGACAAAGTACTTGATCCAGAGCGCGCGGCGGTCCGCGTCCTTCATGGTCGGCCGCGGGTCGTCAACCAGGTCCCACCCAATGTCCTCTGCCTCTGTGTACTGCTGCTTCGCGACGAGGTGGCGGATCCACTGCGCGCGCCGGGTCTGCTCCACGCCAGGGTCCTCGTACTCGCCAGATGTTAGCGGACGCGCCGGCCGAATCACGTAGTCCTCAAACAGCACGCCGCTCGAACCCCATCCATCGCGGGCGGACAGCGTATCCAAGCGCGCCGATATCTTGCCGAGCGCCGAGTCTTTCGAGCTGTTTGCAGGCGAGGGTGCGCCCTCTACGGAAAGCCGGCTCTGTTTCGAGATGTTGGCAGGCGGGGCTGCGCCATCTATGGTAAGGTCGAGTTTCGAGATGTTGGCAGGCGAGGCTGCGCCCTCCCCAGCAAGCCTGCTTTGCTCGAGGCTCGGCCCAGTCGAGGCTTCTCTGGGAAGCGCGCTCAGGTCGGCGTCCATGCTCGTGGGGGTCCGCGCCGCGGCGCACACACAAGCGAATTCCGGCGCTTAGCCAGGCCGACGATTAGCAGCGGTAGGTGCCCCTATACCAAGGGGGGGGGATGGGGGCACTACGAGGGGGGGTGAAAATGGGGGGAGATGACCTGGCGAGGAGTAAGGGGATGTCGTCGAGGAAAGAAGAAATCGAGAAGAGGGCGGAGAAAGGGAGACGTTTGCAAACAGCGAGGTCTGGAGCGGAGCGAGCTCTAGCTATTTATGAGTACCTGAGTACCTGTAATCGTGTGTTGAAAGGTTTCCGAAGCCGAAGGGGGAATAAAGGAATATAATATTGGAAGCGAGAAGGAAGAGGAGAACGGAGGGCCGCGCAGACCGGGGAGCAGAGCCGGATCTCTCCTGTTGGACTGCAGTAGCTCCACAACTCTCCGCTTGACTCTAGAGCTACTCGTGCTAGTTAGTACGGTACGCGTACGCGTAATACCGTTGGTAGGTATACGATTAGTTTTCGTGGCAACCCTTTCGCGCCTGAATTTCGGCCGGTATTTGCGTTCTAACGGCCCGCGCTGTGGGCGCCGGGCGCCGCCGCGTCGATGGGCATCCAGGGCCTGCTCCCGTTCATCGACGGGGCGGCCGAGGACGTGCACATCTCTCGCTTCACCGGTGGCCGCTGCGCAATCGACGGCTACGCTTGGCTGCACCGCGGCTCCAAGACGTGTGCGCTGGAGATGGCCAAGGGGATGGCGACGACTGGCTTCGTCGACTTCTGCCTCCGCGCGTTCCTCAAGATGCGCTCGTACGGCGTCGAGCCCGTGCTCGTCCTCGACGGCGCCGCCCTCCCCGCCAAGGCCGGCACCGAGGAGACGCGGCGCGCGTCGCGCCAAAAGCACATGCTCAAGGCGGACGCGCTGCTCAAGGCTGGCGAGCGCACCAAGGCGCTCGACGAGTTCGGCAAGGCGGTCGACATCACGCCCGATCATGCGCACCAGCTGCTCCTCGCCTGCCGCCGCCACAACATCCTCGCCTACGTCGCGCCCTACGAGGCGGACGCGCAGATTGCGTTTCTGGCGCGGCACGGCCACGTGCAGCTGGTGCTGGCCGAGGACTCGGACATGATGGCCTTCGGCTGCCCGGCGGTGCTCTACAAGATGGACGGCGGCGGCAACGGCCGGCTGCTCACGCGCACGCGCCTGCCGGACGTGGCCGACGCGTCGGCCAAGGGCGACGGCGCGCCAGCGCGCCTCTTCGCGCCGTGGGCCGAGTGGGACGCCCACCTCTTCCTCGAGCTCTGCATCCTCGCTGGCTGCGACTACCTGCCCTCGCTCCCGGGCTTTGGGATCAAGTCGGCCCACCGCGCGCTCAAGGCGCACGGCAGCGTCGAGATGGCGGTGCGGGTGCGCAAGATGGAGATGCGCGAGCCGCCGCCGATGGGGTGGGAGGCCTACGTGGACGCCTTCCGCCGCGCCAGGGAGACGTTCCGCCACCAGCGAGTCTTCGACCCGGCGCAGCAGCGCGTGGTGCCACTCGAGCCGCAGCCGGTGGACGAGAACGGCGAGGTGGCGCACATGCCGCACTGCGGTGCGGACCTCCCGCAAGAGGTCGCGGTTGCGCTCTGCGCGCGAGGCGACATCCACCCAGAGACGCACGCGCCCTTCGCCGCCCCGCCCGACCTCGGCCGGCGGCTCAGCGCGCCGGCGCGGCTGGGCTCCGGCGCGGGCACGCCGCCGGCGCCCTGCGCCGCCCGCGCCGCGTCGGCGGGCGGCGTGGGGCAGTGCGGCTACCCGCCCTCGTCGTCGTGCTACGCGGGGTCTCCGGCCACGACTGGCTTGGCCAGCGCGGCGGAGGCTGCGGCGTGGACACCGACGGGTCTGACGCCCGTGGCGCTGCCGCAGCAGACGTCGCTGCGCAGCTACCTCCAGCCGCTCATCCACAAGACCAAGGGGGCGATGCGCGCCTTCAAGCCACCAAAGGCGGCGGCTGGCGCCGCCCCGGCCGCGCGGCCCGTCCCGGCGGCCAGGAGCCGCTTCTTCAGCCCGCCTGCGCGGGCGACCGACCAGGGTTCGCCAGGCGCCTCGGGGGGGGATGCGGGCTGCAGCGTCGAGGGGGCCACGGGAGGCTTCGCCGCTGCGCAGGGGCGAGGTGCGGCGGGGCTTGCTGCACCAGCGCAGGCGGCGAATGTGTTATCTAGCTATGCATACGCCGCTCCGCCACTTGCGCCGGCCTCTGCACGGTGGAAGCGGGCGCAGTCGCCGGCGGGCAGAGGGACGCAGCAGGATGCCACCCGCCACAGGATCAGCGGCGGGTGCGCGGCTCACTTGGAGGGGGGGGAGGACTGCGTCGAGAACGCGCCGCCGCAGGCGCCGCCGCCGTCGCTCGAGTCGTTTAGTTTCAGCGGCAAGCGAGGCGGCGGCGCGGCGGCGGCTAGTAGTAGCCGCGGGTAGCGCGGGGCGTGAATCGCCGAGGAGGGGCAGCGACGAATAGAGCTCGCCGCGCCCCTGGGGGAGAAGGCGGTCGTGTGGACGAGCCGGCGCCGAGTGGATGGATGGCGTTGTTCACTGCGCGCGGCCATCTCGCTGCCGTCTTCTCTCTGTGGCGACGAATTGGAGCTGGGGGCTGCCGCTTACGCGCACGGCCCTCTCATCCCTCTATTCTCTTTGGCCGGCTTGCGCTGTGGGACCCCTGGCGCTTCTTTAAATAGGCTCTGGCGCCTGGCTCTCCACCTGCAGGCCATAGGGTGCCGGGGAGGGGGTGGCGCCTCTGCCTGCCTCCCATCGGCGACGGCGGGCGCTCTGGGCATAGAGCACGAGAGCACCCCTACCCCTACTCCGTCCCCTTCCTTCAATCTTTCAATCTCCTTTCCATCCTTCTTCGCATTACTAACCGGCTGTGTCGCGTCCGCGACTTGTAGTGTCAGTCTTTTTTTTAGTTCTTAGTTTCGTTGAGATGATGATGATGATGTATGTTTATGTGTATTATGTGTTATATACAACCCCCGCCCCTAGCCCTGAGAATGGATGTTTGGGATTGGGACATCTTACCCCTACCCGCTGCGTCTGTGTCTCTGTATCTGTATACGCATCTCTGTATCTATAGCTATAGCTTTATATACACACACTTTATAGCTCTAATAGCTATAGCTATAGCTATGAATAGCCCGCTATGTAGGCTATATCCCGGGCTGTATCTATATACTATATATAGTATTAGTATATACTCATACTCACACTCACACTATAGCTCAATCTCTCAATCTCTTTTTATATATATAATATATAATATAATATAATGTATATATATATATATATATATATATATATATATATATATATATATATATATATATATATATATATATATATATATGCTGCCACGACAAGGCTTAAGGTTTGTATAAGTATAAGATATTATGATTATGATATAGGAATATGAATAGATTCTGAATAATAATAGTAATACACCACAACAACAAAAATACAAACAATAACAATAGTAACACATATTTATCTTTTATCTTTATTATTATTATTATTATACTATGACTATGACAAGTTACTATGCCTATGCGACTATGACTATGACTATCGTGCTATTAGCTGTTACGCTGCTATGTGTAGTGTAAGAGGAAGAGGTGATATATATATATATACAGATACAGCAACACAAACACACCGGGTAACCTCAACAAAACACTCACATCATATCACAACCACACCGTACACGCATGCACACCGACGCACTAACAAATCAAGCGACTCTACGAGGCTCCAAGCTCAGCTAGAGCGCACTAGTACCACGAGGCAAGTTGCTGTCCAACGCGGTTCGAACCCGGAGTCGCTTATTCTGTGACAATCCCTTTGCATGGCGCGGCGGTGGGCGCACTGGACAACACGCGCTACACTATCTAGCCCGGCAGCGGCTGCTATGCAGCTCCCGAGCCGGTCCGGACTTGGTTTTCTCATTAGCTCGAGCAGGCGGTCGCTTGCTGCTTTTTTACCTCGGCCTCGCACTTCGAAGGCGCAAACATGCCGCCCTTGTTCCAGTCTGGGCAGCGTTTCTCGACGGGCACGCCCCGCAGAGCCGACCTGCGGCACGTAAAGCGGACAGGGTCAGTGCTAGTCTTGGCGACGTGTGCAACGGCTGGTTGATGGCTGCAGCGGCGTGCGGCGAGTGGCAGCGCGCATGCGGTCGAGAGCGCTGCAGCGCGCAATGCGGCGCGGTGCGGGTACTCACTCGATGTGCTGGCCGCAGCCGCTCCAGCTAGGCTTGCCGCACCGCTTGCACTGGACTTGCGAACACATAGTTATGAAACGGAGTGAACGTCGGCAGGCTTCGGCTTCAGCGTCGGGTTGATAAATTCCGGTTAATTATAAAATCATAGTTCCAGTTTCGGGTTAACCCGATAAAATCATAATTCCAGTTTTGCGATCACGTTTAACCCCCCCCCCTCTCCATCAATCGGTTATCCCCGTTTGCCACGATGTGAGGGTTAACCCCCTGTGAATGGGGGGTGAGCCCCTTACTGTGGTGTTTCGGGGGCACTGACGTGGCACAGTAGATGTTGCCACACACAGTTCTAACATGCTCAGCGAACCCACATGCCGGTTCGAAGAACGTGTGTGTGTAGTCGTTTACCTCTCGAAACAACCCCCCCACCCCCCCAAGACAACAAACAGCAGCGGAACGCCCCGCAGCGCCGACACACAGAGCACCGGGCCGGCCAGTACCAGCCCGAGTCTGCACCACTGCAGAAGAAAAGGGTAGCTGTGTAGTGTCAGGACTGGACGGCTGGGTCAAAAAAAACCAAGCATTAGGGTTAGGGTTAGGTTCTAACCCTAACCCTAACCCTACACCAGCCGCGATGATGCCGAGTATGCCAAGGACATGTGTGCCGAAGTCAGCGGCCTCATTGCGGCTGGCCTCCTCTCCAAAGGCATGGCGCGTGCCCAGGCCAAGCCAATCGCGACACTCTC
>Ga0209390_10005699_pt1 | contig 17344 bp, 21 predicted proteins | sample BON01_FD_187212 | JGI IMG/M metagenome (GOLD analysis project Ga0209390, IMG submission 187212) | Freshwater microbial communities from Lake Bonney liftoff mats and glacier meltwater in Antarctica - BON-01 (SPAdes) (version 2) | ecosystem: Environmental > Aquatic > Freshwater > Ice > Glacier...
AAGCAAGTCGCTTGGGCCCGCCCACAAAAGCTGGAGGTCAAACGCGCCCTGCTTACTTGTTGTCGTGACGGGTTTGCGCCTGTGTGTATGTGCGTGGTAGGGGTAGGCGGTAGGTGTTGAGAAGGAAAGGAAAGCATGATGCTGCTGAGGTGGAGGAAGGAAGGACGAGCGAGGGGCAAACGCCTTCAACACGCAGTTCCAGGAATCATCCCCGCGCGCCACGACCAAGCTACATCGCTCGTCCTCACGCTTGTGTGTAGTCTTTGTGGTGGTGGTGCTGATGGGGGTGGTGGTCAAAGAGTGAGAGGGACAAGAGAGGATCCGGCCGCATGTGAAGGAATGCAACAAGCAAGGAGTAGAGCCTCGCCCAAACCCATTTGGTTGAGGCCTCCCCTCTTATTACTTCTCACCCAAACCCACCACACCCACGCACACAGGAGCCCTCCTGCCCCTCCACCACGACTGCCACCACAACCGCAAGGCGTAGCATGTGCCTGCCGCAGCGATGGTGGTCGTGGTTTTGAATTGGAGCCTAGCTAAAGCCGCCCTCATTTTCACCCCAAACCCGAGTCCTGGGCCTCGCTCACCCCATCCCTGCCGCACACACACAACACACAGGCGCCCCGCCTTCACGACACGCAGACAATATGGAGCTCGACGGCCCACCGCCCATTTGCCCGTCCTGCACGCACGCCCACCACCCGGTACGTCGTTTGGCCCCTCCTTATTTACTGCCCCTGCCTCCCCCCCTTCCGCGTCTGTTATCCCAAGTCGGTTACGGGGAGGTTGCGTACCTGCCTGCATGCGGGCCTGTCTCGTACAAGCTACGCACGCGTGAGTTTACGTGCTGTATAAGATGCCTGGCTCACCCTTTTCCCATCCCTAATCTCCATCCCTCCAGACGCAAAAGTGTCCGGTGTGCGGGCACCGGGGCAAGGGCAAAACCTACCTGCTCGTAGCCAAGACGACGGCCCCGTCCTGCGCAACCCTGCATTTCGAAAGCTTCGACCAGCGACAAGAAGCGCAGGCGTTCAAGAGTTTGTGGGCCCTGGCGAGGATAGTCCGCAACCGAGTCTTTGTGGAGGAAGGCCGGATTGCCGCCGAATTAGAATTTGACGCCCACGACCCAAGCAGCCGCCATGTCCTTGGCCTGTTGGGGGACGCCCCCGTGCTCTGTGCGCGGTGGCGGGTTGAACATGCAGGAGGGGATGGGCAGCAGCAAAATGGTAGTGGTGGAGGGGGGGGGTCTGTGGCGGTTATTGATCGATTGGCTGTGTTGGGGCCGTATCGTGGGAGGGGTTTTTCGTCGCATGCATTGAAGTTTTTGTTGGAGGATGTTGAGTGTATGGCTAGGGAGATGCAGCCGCAGGGGTGGGCGATTGGGGCGGTGGCTGTGGCGTTGCCTGAGGAGATGGTGCAAGTTTTGGGGGAGAAGTTGAGGAGTCGGGCGGGGTTTGAGGTGGTGGGGGGGCCGTATACGAATGAGAGGAATCAGACGGTGTTGAGGATGGTACGGCAGGTGAGTTAGAGAGAAGAGGAGGAGGAGTGATTGTGCGGAAGGAGCAGAGAGAGGAAGAGCACACGACGGTGGCTGTGTGCGAGGGAAGGGGGCGGAGAAGGGTGACGGACGCACACATAAGGAGTGAGAGGGTGGTGGTGAAGGAAAAGATGCAATAAGGCAAACAAGCAAGCAGAAACGAAATGAGTAAATGGCCAGCAAGACGACAGTGCGACATCATCCAAGCAGGAATAGAGATGTGTGTATGTGTACAATAGTAACAGTAGGAATAGGAAGCATGAAGCATTTCATCATCATTCTCACCACCAGTCCCTGCCTCCCTCCCCTTTTTTTCCGACCCTCCCGCCCGCCTCAAGAAGAGAGAGAGAGGCGGAAAAATGTCCTGATAATGATCTAAGGAAAAGAGCCAAAATTTGCAAAATCAACAATCTCATCTCTTCCGGCCCTCCTTGCGTGCGCGTCGTGTCTTGTCTTGCTGAAAGACAACACCAACATTATGAGATGGAAGAAAAGAAGAAACAAACGAAAGCAAGACTTTGCTAAGATGTAAAATAAGAGCATTTTCCTCGCTGCTCCTCTTCCCTTTGATTTACTGTGTTTTCTATCTTCTTTCTTTTTCTTTTCTTGCTGTTTCTGTTGTTCCTTCCTCCTTTTTTGGCCTACTGCCAGCCCTGCTCTCCCTTTTTTCACTCGTTGAAATAGGATACGGTCTAATTTCATCGTCTTCACTTCCCCTCCTCCTTCTCCCCGTTTCCCCCCTCCGTCGCTCCCTCCTTCACTCACTCACTTAATCTCATACTCACACAGTCCCTTCCATCCCTTCTCTCTTCCTCCAATCACCCCCCCCCTGGTCAATTTCACATTTAGCTACTCGACGACGCCGCAGCCGAAGAAGATAAATTCTTACTCACAAACGCCCGATGCCCCACCAAAACCGTCGTGACCCCCAACGGCAGCAGAATTTTCAACGTCGTCATCCCCTTCAACTGCACCCAATACGCCGTAAACAACAGCAACACCGCAGACAAACACCCAACCCATGCGACATTCCACATCAGCGCCGCCCCCCTGGAGGGAAGCCCCTCCAAATTAGCACCAACCCGCGGGAGATAAATCAAGAACATAGCCAAGGCAAGCCCCACGAGGATAGTAAAAGCAGCAGGCAAGATGGGATTAGGCCGTTTCTCAGGCTGGCGGAACTGGTGGTGAATCTCAGGGAGGGGAGCCAAGGCCGTGTCTGAGTCCCACAAAAGAGGCTTGCGATACAGCGCGTAGTGTACCTTGGGCTTAGGCGGAAACGTCAAGTTCATTGCTCCCAAATCCTGCTCCAAGGGTGCTTCCAAACTCACATCCCCCACCAACAAAGAAAGTTGATACTCTCCCGATCGATGGCCAAAAGCCGACTCAACATCATCCGCCAGGCCAACCGCCGCAGTGAACGACCAAGCACCCGCCGTCCCTCCCCCCCGCTTCGCCGCATACACCGCCTCCGAATCCGTCGCCAAATGAGTAAACTTCAAAAAGGCCTGCTGCGGCGCAGTAGGGGAAGCCACAAGAAACGAAGCCGAGACATACTCCCCGTCCAAAGCAGAGGCTTTCACCTGCCCTGCCCTTAAGGGGGCCTGATAAACTTTCCCATCCGACGGCGCACGAGTCGGGGACACCCCAACCTCTACATTGGTCAGACTCCCCGTACCCTGCACAATCAACGAGCGCTTCACCCCTTCCTTCTCTCCAACCTTCAAAAGCACATCATACACACCCACACCAAGCTCAGCAGTCTTGCCTTCAAACGTCCCACTACCACCAGAAAGCACCTGACCCGCCATCGACTCAACCTCCTGCCCCGCCCCCGCTCCCACCTTCTCCACCTCCACATTTCCATACTCTCCTCCTGCCGGCTTCCCCAACAGCGTACGCACCTCAACCTTGAATCCCTCTCCTGCCTTGATAACGGGCGTGGACAACACAACAGCCACAGGCGCGGCATCAGCGAACGAGCCCACCAGTGTCTGCAGCGCCGTCAAAACCTTATACGCGCCCTTCGCCGACCCCGTCCCCTTCATCTGCAACAATTGCTTCGCCAACACCTCGCCCTGCTCCGCACTCACGCTCAACCCCGGCTCACCCACCGCAGCCAGCGCCTTGACCAACACAGGCAACAGCGTGGCATCTGCGCCCAGGTCCGCCCCTCCCTCCACACCCTCCCCCGCGCCCGGCAAGAGCTGCGTGGCCTTCTCCAGCGTTTTCTTGATACCTTTCGACGTGACCTTAGTAGCAGCCACCGCTTCCAACACGAGAAAAGTGCCGTCCGTGCTCCCCCCCACCTTCTCCTCAAGCGACGCCCGCACAAACCCATCCTCGGACCGGTGCTTATTCAAATTCTTCATCGCCGCATCCACATTCTCCAAAATCTTCCCCCCACCCAACGCCGAATCCGCCAGCAACGTCAACCACTTATTTTCAAACAATCCACCATCAGCATTCCACCCCGCTTTAAGGGTCGCTGTGGCCTGTGCCGCTGCTCCACCCAAAGAGACGTCGCACCCGCCTTCCCTCAGCGCGCCTAACCCGTACCCGACCGCGGCCAGGTCGCCCGGTGCGTCCGCAATTATCTTGGAAGCAGTCGCACAGACCCCGCTGGCATCTCCTCCCAGTGCCTTGCTCAGCTTGGTGCCGAAGTAGACGGCCTCGGGGTTGTTGCTGGCCATGCCGGCTGGTATGTTGGGTGTGGAGGGGGAAGAAAAGAAGAGAATGAGAATTGTTGACGAGTCAAATCACAATGCCAGTCTAGCCAATGCAAAGGCGTCTTTCTGTGCCGCAGGCTGCCGTGACCGACACAGGCTTTGGCTGCGCTGCCTTGCTGCACATCATCATGCAAGAACCTAGCCCCCCGCCCCGCTCTTCATCACATTCCTTCTTTCTCTATGTCGCCTCCCTCTCTTCTTACTACCACGTACCATTCGCAATGCCCTGAAAACGCTGCGCGTCCGCCTCGGACAGGTACGAGTCCACCTGCGCACTGGTCTGGCCCACGGTCATGGCCGCCAGCACCAACAGAGAGGCGACGACAGGACGAGGCATGGTTTTGAATGAAGCGAAGTGCTGCTTGCTCCCTGTGGTCGCGCTGCTTTTGCTCCTTGGACTGTCTTTCCGGGGACCTGCCGCTGCTTCCTGGGAATGATACGAATGTCAGGAAGGCAGAGTGAGTGCGTGAGTCATGAATTGTGGTGGTTGGTTGTGCTTGTGTGGGTGGAAAGTGGAAAGAACACTGTGAGAAGGAAGAGAAGAGAAGTTTTGTAGGCGATGATGGATGAGACCTCTCGATGAGGGCGGCCGTTGGCAAGCAAAGTTTGAGGGGCACTCGGACCACTGCCACAAATGCCTTGCGCGCTCCCTCCCTTCATCCCTCTCACTCTACTCTTCATGCACCTCGTACACAGGCTCTTGCTTTGCCCAAGGCCGCGGGGGCTGACCAGCACACGTACAAGTCTGCCTCAGCAAACCTCGCCTGTGTTCTGCGAGGAAGAAACGGAAGGATCGAGGCCTTGTCCCCCCCCCCCCATACACACCACCAGCATCCTCGTCCACGACCATCAACCATGTCTGCAGGCGCCACACAACAGGCCAGTAGTGGCAGCGGGGTGAAGAAGATGATGGGCGCATTGTCTCTAGAGGAAGCTCCCACGGCCCCTTCCAACAGCAGCGGGATCGACACCTCTGGTGCGCCTGCCGCGGACGCCGTGACCACGCCCAGCACAGCCACCACCGTCCCCATGACCAACTCCGAGTCCTTCCGTCTTTCCCTCTCGGGGGGGGCGGGGAATCGCACCAGTGAGCAACCTGTCCGTGGCGCCTCGGTCTCCAAGCCTATGCAGGTCAAGCACCACATCCACGTCTCCTTCGACCCTGCCAGCGGGGCTTTCAAAGGCCTCCCCCCCGAGTGGGGCAAGCATCTGCCCGAGGGCGTCTCGAAGGACGAGGCCAAGGTGACAGCGACGGATCGGCATGTGGCCCCGCCCAAGCCGACGGCCGAAGTGAAGAAGACCTTGAACCCGCTGCGGAAGTTCAGTTGGTGGGGTGGATCAAGCAAGGGCAGCAGTGACAAGAACGCCCCCTTGGCCGGCACGGTGATCGGCGCGCCTTTCAACGTGCAACACACCACGCACGTCCGTCCGGACCCTACCTCGTCCACGGGGTTTAGTGGCCTCCCTCCTGCTTGGCGTGCCGTGCTCAAGGTCTCAGGTATCACCAAGCAAGAAGCGGTCGATCACCCCCAAGCCGTCCTGGCCGCCCTGAACTTCCACATGCAAGGCCCGACACATACCCGTGGGCCACTCCCGACCCGTGCAGCGGTGGAGCAGGCAATGGCGAAGGCGTTGAGGATCGTCCAGGATGACCCGAGGCAGTACTTTACTGATTTGAAGAGGTTGGGGCAGGGGGCGAGTGGGACTGTGTATGCGGCGACGGATCGAAGGACGGGGGAGAGGCGGGCGTTGAAGATTGCGCCGGTGAGTGAGTTGGCGGATTTGACGAATGAGATTGGGTTGCAGAGTATGAGTGATCATCCGAATATTGTGAAGATTTATGAGGCGTATGTCACGACGTCGGAGGTGTGTATTGTGATGGAGTTGATGATGGGGGGGAGTTTGACGGATGTCCTTGGGAAGCACGTGATTGATTTCAAGGAGCCGCAAATTGCCTATGTGGCCAAGGCGGTCTTGTCGGCGTTGAGTTATATGCATGGGTCTTATAGGATGCATCGGGATATCAAATCAGATAATGTTTTGGTGGACAAGGAGGGTCAGGTTAAGATTGCGGATTTTGGGTTTGCGATCGCTCTGACCAAGGAGACGAGTAAGAGGCATTCGGTGGTGGGGACGCCTTATTGGATGGCGCCTGAGTTGATTCGAGGGACGGATTATGACTCGAAGGTGGATCTTTGGTCGTTGGGGATTACGTGTATTGAAATGGCTGAAGGCGAGCCTCCTCATTTGCATGAACCCCCCCTCCGTGCTTTGTTGATGATTAGTATCTCGGGCTCGCCGGCGTTGAAAGACCCTTCGAGGTGGTCTTCGCAGTTTTTGCACTTCTTGGCCCAGAGCACATCGATCGATGCGGAGGCCCGCCCGACGGCCGAGCAGTTGTTGAATCATCCTTTTATCACCATGGCGTCCACTCAGGAGGAATACGGGCAATTTGTCCGGGCGCAGCTGGAGGCGCGACGACGGCGAAAGCAGCAGCAGGCGCAGCAGGCGCAGGCGGGGCATCATAAAAAGTAAAGGAGGGAGGGAGAAGAGGTGTTTTTGTTGTTGGTTTTTGGTTTCTCTGGAATGGAGGTGTGTGGTTGTGTGGTGTCTTTCTCCACACGTGTCATATACATACTTGCAAACAAAGGTTAGAGAAGAAGAGAGAAAGAATGGCGGCTGTACACCACGAGGAGGATAGTCGAATGAGAAGGACTGTGTTGGTATGTGGGAGTGTGTGCTTGAATGGAGGGAGGGAGGGAGGGAGGGAGGGAGGGACATGCTGCTTGCTCCCTATGTGTGCGTGATTGAGGCAGGCGGGGCGGTGAGGGAGGAAGAGTTGCTGGTATTTGTAATTATAAATAATAACGGGAAATTTGCGAAAGAGGAAGGAGAAGGAGAAGAACAGGGCCCCATCAAAGCAGCTCCCAAAACAGAAGTAAACGGCGAGAAGAAAGAAAGCAAAATTCCATCAGGAGTGTCTACCAATCAAACAAGAGAGCTGCGAACTTACTTTTCCTCTGTCGTGTCGTATTTTTTGTTTTGTTTGTTTTGTCGTTGTCATGTGGGACCTTTCTTCATCTACTCCTCCTTCTTTTCTTCTTCGCTCGCCCTTTTTTTGCTTCCTTCTCGTCGTCCTCCTAAGCGGGAAATTTTTGATCAGTGGAGTAAAAAAGAATGCATCGATAGCTTTCTATATTTGGGGAGATCAAATAAATAATGATAATTGAATAGGGAAATTCGTTCATCGCGACCCTCTCGCTCTCCTTTTCTTTTCCAAAGGCCTTCACACACACACAACATCAATTCTCCTTTCAAAAAAGAGGGCGATGAACCAGCTGCTGGTGATCGGCGCCACCCTCCCTTCCTTCCCTTCTTGCCTCCTTCAAAGCACATTACACACACACAAAAACACACATACTACTGCCCCTCCCTCCCTTCCAACCCCTCCCTCGCTCCCTCCCTCGCTCCCTCCCTCCCTCCTGCTCTTTACGGCCCCGACAAGGTCTGGAAGGCCTGCTCCACCTCCGTCGCCACATCGTTATAGTACGCCTGCAGCTGCTCGGGCGAATTCTTAGGCTCCTGGAACTTCCCCTCGATCACCTTCTGGATGACGGGGGCAAGGGCGGTCTTGATATACGCCCAGGTCACCTTTTGATTGGCCGGGGAGTCGGCAATGGCCTTTTGGGAGCAGTTATAGAGGGTGATAATGGTACGGAGCATCCCAATCGATTTATTGATCGGGCAGGTGTAATCGTAGGTGGAGAACGCGTTCTGCTGCAGGAAATCCTCGCGGATGATACGCGCGACCTCCATCGAGACCTTCTGGTCTTCAGACAAGGACTCCTTCCCCACCAACTGGACGATCTCCGACAGATTCTCCTCCACCTGCAGAATCTCACGTGCCCGCCTCTGGAGCTCCGAGTACTGCGGGTCAATCTCATTGAAAAACGGCTCAAGGACACGCATGTACTTCGTATAAGAGATCAACCAGTTCACCGACGGGAAATGCTTACGCTGCGCCAACTTCTTGTCCAACCCCCAAAAGACCTGCACAATCGATAAAGTAGCCGCCGTGACCGGGTCCGAAAAATCACCACCCGGGGGCGACACAGCCCCCACCACCGTCACCGTCCCCTCCCTTTCAGGCGAGCCCAGCGCCTTGACGCGACCAGCACGCTCATAGAAAGCAGCCAGACGCGCACCCAGGTAAGCGGGGTAGCCGGAATCGGCAGGCATTTCGCCCAAGCGCCCCGAAATCTCACGCAAGGCCTCCGCCCACCGCGAGGTCGAATCAGCCATCATCGACACATTCATGCCCATATCACGGAAGTACTCCGCCAAGGTAATACCAGTATAAATAGAGGCCTCACGAGCCGCCACGGGCATATTGGAAGTGTTAGCCACCAAGCACGTGCGATTCATAATCCCCACCTCCTTCCCATTGATATCCAGCTTCAACTCCGGGAACTCCGCCAGCACCTCCGCCATCTCATTCCCACGCTCCCCACACCCCACATACACAATCGCATCCGAGTTAGAAAACTTGGAAAGCGACTGAGAAATGACCGTCTTCCCACACCCAAACGCACCAGGCACCGCCACCGTCCCTCCCTGCACAGAAGGGAAAATAGCATCGACCACACGCAAGCCAGTCGTCAGCGCGGTGTTACCCGGCAGCTTGGCCACGACAGGGCGGGGCCGACGGACGGGCCAGAAGTGAGAGAGCTTGAGCTTGTGCACTTGCTTGGTCGTCTCGTTCTCCACCTCCAGCACCGTGTCCTCCACGGTGTAAGAATCCTTCTTATCCCCCCCCATGCCGTACACCTTCTTGACCTTCCCATAAATGTTGGGAGGGACCATGATCTTGTGGGAGGTCACGATCTCGTTCTCGTAGACCGTCCCGAAAATGTCGCCGCCCGACACAGCCATGCCCTCGCGGAGGCCCGAGACCGGCGTGTATTGCCACTGCTTCGTCGGATCCAAGGACGGGATATCCGCCCCGCGGGGAATATACACATTCTGGTCACGTCGGAAAATGTCTTCCAAAGGCCGCTGGATCCCGTCGAAGATCGTGCCCATGATACCGGGCCCCAGCTCCAGCGACAAAGGCTGGCGCTTGCGCAACACGGGGTCACCCACCGTCAGGCCGGCCGTGTCCTCGTACACCTGGATGGAGGCCGTGTTGCCCTCCAGCTTAATAATCTCCCCTACGAGCTTCTGGTGACCCACACGCACCAGCTCGTACATGGCCGCGCCTTGCATGTTGTCGGCAATGACCAGCGGGCCCGACACACGGTGGATGAAGCCGTAGTCGGACTCGATCACACCATCGTCAACCACCACGCCCGCCATGATTGCTTGCTTGGAGGGAGTTAGAGGGTACTTCCTGTGAAAGGGAAACGAGGTGTGGGAGTGGGTGGGAGTGATTGTGTGTGTGTAAGGTGAGTGTGTTGTGTGTTGTATGTATGCGAATGATGCATGCTCGCTAGGCGGAGTGAAGATGCTTTCTCTCCCAATAGGCAAAAGGTCAGGACGGAGCCAAAAGAACCACCGCCACGCCCCTGGCCTCGTGGCCAGTGTCATCTCAGAGGCCTGCGGCACGTGTTGGAGGCATTGCCGTGGCCCGCACTGCAAAGCCTGGGCCGGAGGGTGGGGAGGCGGGCATAGAGGCAACAACAACATGCCTTGCCCTCTCCCAATCCGGATCTCCCTTGCAGCACCGCTTGTGCGTCCAGGGGGGACCCCACCCCCACCACCGGCACGCAGACAAGGTGGCGGGTATGCTAGGCGAGGTGTTGGGGAGGATCAGGGTGAGAGAGTCTATGAGTAGGGTGGGTTGTCGGGCTAGAAGGACGAGAAGATTTTGCGGGCTTGGGCATCATCACGACGAGAACAACACGAAGAATCCAACAACATGGCTCACCGATTTCGTGGAGTCAACGAATTTTGTTCGACGTTCGAGGGGACGCGCTTTGATTTGAATGCATGAGAGTGCCGGATTGTATCAGACAAGCACCTATTTCTGACCAGCTTTCAGATACACTGAACTGAGCACATGTGTTGTTTGGCCTCCAAATTGCGGAATGAACTTGAGCTAATTTCCCACTCCGCGAAAGCAACGCCAGAGGACGAACCCAGAAGAAATCTATACGCAAAAGGCTTGTTGTTCATCAGTACAAAATTTAAGGAAATTTGACTTAAATGCATGCATGCGCCTCTCAAGGTCTTTGATACATATTTCCACCCCTAATCTGATCCCCTTCGTTTTTGACTCCGGGCCCTGTAAGGCTACAAGATAAGGGAGAACGAGAAACTCACTTCCCTAAAGTTGAAATGAAAACCTTTTGTCTAATTCTTTCATATCTTAGCCAGCGTGGTGTGTGCTCCACATCAATAAAAGGTGGGAAAGAAGGCTTGAACGCTGATTGGATGACCTCTCCCCCCTTGTGCATTTTGACCCCTTGTGCATTTTGAGATGGAGGGGCAGCCATTTTTGCATGGAAACATTCTTTCAACCCGCTGTGCTTTTCACTTTTCATAGAAGCAACGCAAAATCTACCTTTCTTTCATCTCACCACTACATACTCTTACCCAAACGCGTCCAACCCCACACAGAACATTCCTCTAGGTGGGCGGCTCGGCACGCCCTAAAAAGTCTCGGGCCTTTGTGCTTTCAACGGCCCGGCCCTCGCAACGGCCACGCGCTTTTTGCCAAGCAACCACTGCAACCACCACCACAGATGCGCTCTACTCGACCACATCAAACCCCTTTTTGGACTGCCCGCGATGCCTATATTCATGTGTTGTATGCTGGCCCAGAAGTCTCTGACCCCGATAATGAGCGCTCGCCACAATCGCTGAAGATGCGGTAACCGGCGCGGTGGTTGCTTTGCCTCCTGCCTCCCTCCCCTTCGGCCATAGTTTAGCCAGGACGGCACCAGAAAGCGCGGGAGAGCGTGTTTCCTCTGCTTCTTCCTGATGCGCTTGTGCTTGGATAGTGCCTTTGCTGCCGCTTGTGCGTGTGTCCTTCTCGCACGTCCAAGGCCCATTGCGCGACCGGATGGTGTCGTGTAGGTGTCGTGCGCAACAGCAACATATCTTACCTGGTTTTGCGTCGCACACGACTGTCTGATGCCTCCCCTTGACAATGACAACATTCCCCATGGAAGGAGGAGTAGGCAATCATTCACCTACCCTGCCTTGCCTTGGCTTGGCCGTCCACCACCACACACAGACAGACCCTCCGGAAGTGGTCGCTACTACCGGCATCAATGCGCACGTTGATGTGACAGCGAAGGACCTGGGCTTGATCCATGTCTCACCACAGCTCATGATGCCCATTGACAGCATCCTTTGTTCCATGTATTTCCCTCCAAAACACAAGCCTTGCTAACACACACTGCTGGCACCAGACTCGCTCCGAAGAGTCCACCTTCCACCCTCCCACACGCCACCACCTAGACAGACCTGGCGGCACGACGCACACGAAAGGGGCGGTCCTTTAGGGCGACAACGTCGGGCGCAGAGACTCAAAAGGCGGGAATACCATTCAATCATTGTTCACTCACTCTTTCCTACCCTGCACACTACCCACACCTCACAGAGACGCAACAAGCCATGACGCCGGAGGACGCAGCCACGACAACGGCCGCCCGGTGCACGGCTACCGCGGACGAGCAAGACATCGCCAAACTCACTGGGGGCCTCGCAGCCCTCAGCACGGCCTCTTCCTCGGAGAACAGTAAGGCCACGAAGCAATTTTCAGACGCCACACAAGAGGACAACCGCGAGCATCCCCACCAGCAAGCCCCGGACCAGAAGCAACAGCAGCATCAGCAGCACCAGCAGCAACCACAGCAACAGTACGAGCAGCAACATCACCAGCACCAGCACCAGCAAAAGCAACACGAGCACCAGCAGCAGTACCAGCAGCCGTACGAAGGACAGCACGACGGCGGCCTGGCGGAGCACAAGGAAGAGCAAGGGGAGCAAGAGGAGCCGAAAGAGGACTGCATCCTTTTCATTGGCGACCTGGCTCGCGGCCTCAACGAGGCGGGCTTGGCGCAAGCCTTTGCCTGCGTGGGCAAGGTCGAAATGGTGGACATCAAGCGGGACAAGCTGACGATGCGCAATCTGGGCTACGGCTTTGTGCAAATGAGCACGCGGGAGGAAGCAGCGATCGCGAAGGAGCGCATGCAAGACGTAGAAATCCAAGGCCGCCGCATCCGTGTCGGGTGGGCGCAGCGCAACACAGCTCTCTTTATTGGGGACCTGGACGAGAGCACCACCATCGACGACCTCCACCGCGCCTTTGGTCTCTTTGGACCTTTGTACGAGGATCAGACCTACCTGCGGCAGGGCAAGTACGGGAAGTATGGCTCGTGCAAGTATGCCCGGCGTCAAGACGCAGAGGCAGCCCGCCGAGAGATGCACGGTCGCATTCTGGGTGCCGGTGCGTACCCCATCCGTGTCGTTTGGCACCACCCTCAGACCAGCAGCACCGGCAGTGGCGGCCCCTCTGCCTCGAATTTCCACCACCACCATCACTCCCACGACCTGCAGCACATCCCGCCCCCGCCCCCTGCTGGTGTGGGCGTGTCTAGTCGACCTTACTCGGTGCATGTGCAATTTGAAGCCGACGTCGTCAATACGCTGGTGACCGAGGGCTTGCTCCACAGCTTCTTTGCGCCGTTTGGAGAAGTGATTGCCGTGATCTTGCCGCAGGGTCCTGGTATCCTCTCTTCGGAAGGAGATGGGACGAATGGCAACTGTCGTCGTGGCTATGGGTTTGTGCATTTCAGTGGCTCCTCGCTCGGGCGGCGGTGTGCGATCGAGGCCATCCGGACGCTGCAAGGCGAAATCCTGGAGGGCATCCGCCTGCAGTGCGCCTTTAGCAAGAAGCCCGGTGGGCCCGTGCGTCCTGGCGTTGGGCCACCTGTGAGTGGAAGCCGCGGAGGTTTGGCCATGCGTATGAGCCGTGGGTCACCCTCTCCTGCCCTGACGATGATGCAGCCTTATGCCCCTTCCTTCCATCCCCCGCACCATCTCCACCTCCATGCCGGCGGGGCCGAATACATGCCGCACCCACACCACCACCCCACGCAACATGAACTGCCGCCGCACCACTACTACCAGCTCGAGCAGCAGCAGCAAGCAGGCCCAGTATGGCAGATGCCTCCTCCTCCTCCCCACTCCGCCTCCTCCGCCCCGCCCGTTTTCTCCCCGGTCTCGTCGGCCCCTTCCGGGCCACACCACCCGTCTTACCACCAACAGCCACCGTACCAGCAGCCGCCTCCGCATTATCAGCAGCACCCACAGCACTACCAGCCGCAAGAGGCCTACTTCCACGGCCAGCCCCCTCCTCATCACCAGCCGCCGCCCTATGATATGCCTGATCCTTCCTATTACTACAGCCCGCCGCCTTCTTACGCCGCCCATCCTCCTCTTCCTCCTCATCTGCTCCCGCCTCCAGGGCACGCCTTGGACGACGGGGGCAGGATTCCTCCTCCTCCGCCGGCCGCACAGCCGTACCTGCGAAGAGTGGGAAGCAGCAGCGACAACAGCATGGGTGGGCCGGGCAGCGATCACGGGTATCACGAATGTCCAGGTTATGGGCACGAAACGCACCGCTACCCACAAGGACCTGATGTCGATTATCCGCGGCCGCCTAGGGGCGGGTACGGAGGGGGTGGGCCACGATAATTTTTCTTGTGTGGCGTATGAGCGCTTGTTAGGGAAACTAGTTCCATTGATCTAAGGGCGTTGTGTTGTCGCCGTAGGGCAGTAGTTGATGCATGTCTTCTGTATTTAATGACTGATTGGCCGAGGCGGAGGGGGAAAAAAGCGGAGATAAAAAGAGAGTGATTAATTTAGAAATTGAAAATAAAGTAGGGAGAGTATTCTATGATTGGCCGTCGCGAGAAGCCGGAAAGAGAGTGACTTAGGAAAGGAAAAGACAAAGACAAAGTATGGAAGAAGAAAAGGTAGACCGAAGAGGGGTGGGAATGAGAATGGAAGGGAGGGGGAGACGGGGGGTGGGGAGGTTGGAGGAAGCAGAGAGAGGGTAGAAAGACAAGAAAGATAGGACAAACACAGTAGCATCAAAAAATGAAACTGGGGCACTGTGGTACCACGCTTTTCGACCAACAATTTGCTGAGCCATTGGTTTGCATGGCGTCGTTTTCTTGGCCGTAGAAGGAAGAAGCACTTGCTCGCTTGAACCACCAAAAATCATGCCCGGACTTTTCTTTCTTGCTGCCTCACCACACGACCATCCACACCATCCCCCCACCATTACCACCACAGGCGATGCGTTTACGCTGCGGCGCCCTTTTGTCCCGCCAGGGCTCGTCCTTGCAATGGCGGGGGGAAGGGACGGCAAGGGTCGTCGCGCAGCACCAAGCACCACCACGCCCCACTACTCCCCCATCCAACACCTCGGCCCTCCGTGAATGTCTGGCAGCATTACCCCAAGCCCGGGACGCCGCAACGCAACGCCATGCCCTGGCAGACATCTGGCAGCGGGCATCGGCAGCGAGGAAAGGAGAGGAGGGCAAGATGAACGTCTATCAGTACCTGGGGCCGTTGGACCTGGGGTTGATACTGCGACGGGCCGTAGCCGTGGGGGACTGGGGCATCGCAGAGCACGTCCTGGCACACGGCGGGGACAAGGTGTCCTTTCCCACGGCGGCGATGGCAGAGGCTGCCATGCTTTCTTGCTGCCGTGAGGGCAAGCCTGAGGTGGCTCAAGCCATCCTCCTCAAGCTGCTGGCAACAAATTCAGCTCCGCCACTCTCCGTCTCGCCCTCCTCTTCGCGCTCGTCGTCACCTTCCATTTACACCGTCATTCTGCAGTCCTTGGGCAAAGCTGGGCATTGGGAGGCGTGTGTGGAATTGCTGCGACATCCTTTGTTAGCACCTGTCCTAGTGGAAGACGAGGCGTGTTTCGAGGCAGGCATCACCGCCTGTGGCCGTCAAGGATGCGTGGAAGAGGCCATGGGGTTCTACGACGATTTTCGGTTGCAGCAGCAGCAGCAGCGCTTGTCTAGTTCCACGACGAGCGCTGCCATTCACAATGCAGCGATCAAGGCGTGTGCCCGTGCTGGGTCGTTGGCTCGAGCACAAGGTATTATCCAGGACGCGCAGCAAGATGGAGTGCTCCCTTCCGTGGCGGCGTTCAATGCCCTGTTGCTCACTTGTGGTCGTTTGGGCGCGTGGGATGCCGGGGCGAAGGTGTTGGCGGATATGAAAGCGTTGGGGGTGGAGCCTAATGAAGTCAGGTATGTATTTTCTATTTCGATTTGATTTTTCATTTTTACGTATGGCGATCTCCCCTTATTTGTTTGAGATAAGCGAGCAGCAAAGCAAAGACGACATGATGCGTCAACCCGATGTGGATGCCGCCCCAGGCATACTTTAAACTCAGGGAGGCAAGCCTTCCTGTTTTAATTGATGACAAACACAGGAAAATGGAAACTGATCCGTCTTTGCACAAGCTTTTAAAAACCAAAACCAAAAGAAAAGATTAACAGGTTATAAGACATCTAACCTCTTCCCGACCACGCAAAAAAAGCCGACCTTTCCTTCCTTCCTTAATTTCTTCCTTCCTTCCCCCCCCCCTTCCCCCACCCTAACTAATCCTACAGCTACGCCGGCGCCGTCCAAGCCTGCGTCAAGCCCAAACAATGGAAGCAAGCCGTGGCCCTCCTAAAGGAAATGAAAGACCAGGGCATCTTCCCTGACGAGCTGTGCTACGCTGCCACCATTGAAGCGTGCTGTCGTGGGGGACAATGGCACCGGATTGGTCAGCTTTTAGACGGGATGCAAACCAAGGGGCTCGAGGCATCCGAAGATTTATTTCTAGGTAAGATCCTCCCGGCCCTTTCTAAGGCGGGACGATGGAGGGAGAGTCGTGATATGCTCGTGCGGATGAAGAGGCAAGGAGTAGGGGTACCAATAGAAGCACATCGCTTGACCCTGCTCGCTTGTCGTCGCTCGGGGCAATGGCAAAAAGCCTTAGAATCACTGCAGGAACTGAGGCGGGTCGGCCCGGCCCCTTCCCTTGCTTGTTATGAGATAGTGCTGGAGAGCTGTGCGCAGGGACGGAGGTGGGTGGAGGGGGAGGGATTGTTTAGGGAGATGCAGCGGGTGGAACGGGTGGTGCCTTCTTTGGTGTGTTATAGGGCGATGTTGGAGTTGTGTGGGAAGGTGGGGAGATGGGGGGAGGCGTTGAGGTTGTGGAAGGAGGTGGAGCGGCGGATGATGCGAGTGGATGAAGGGAAAGGAGAGGGGGAGGAGGAGGGGGGTGAGACGCAGCGGGAGATATTGATTGGGTGTTTCCAGGGAGCATTGATGGCGTGTCAACAGGCATCGCGGTGGGCGGAGGCTTTGAGCTTACTACAGCAAGAGGATGCAGAGCACAAGGGAAAAAAATGGAAGAGGAGGCTGCTCGCAAGCATGACCCCTGAGACACGCACGCAGTGCTACGCCCTCGTCTTAGGTGCCTACTCCAAAGTAGGAGAGTGGGCCCCAGCATTGGACCTCTTACAACGTACCCCCCGACCGGACGAAGCGTGTTTTGAGGCCGTCTTGGAAGCATGTGCGCGGGTGGGGAGATGGAAAGAGGCTTTGGCTACTCTACGGGAGTTGGAAAGGAGGGTGGAGAGGGGGGAGGGGTTAGTCTTGGAGGCCGGGAATTACCAGTTGGCTATGTGGGCTTGTACACAGGCAGGGAGGGCACAGGAAGCAGTGGATTTGATGGAGGAAATGACGGAGCGCAAGGGCTTAGTGCCCACGGCGAGAGCGTATGTTACGTATTTGAAGGCGCTTCAGCGGTTGGGGAGGTGGGAGGAGAGCTTGCGGGGGTTGGAGGAGGCGAGGAGGAATAATGTGTTGTTGCTTGGGAGGGGTGGGCAGGGAGGGAAGAGTGGTGGTGGAAGTGGGAGTGGAAGTCAGGAGATGCTGGCGCTGGCGACGGTGTTGCAGATCTGTGGTCGGGCTGGGCGGTGGCGGGAGGTATTGGGGTTGTTGTGTGCGTTGGGGGGGGAGGAGGGAGGGAGGGAGGGAGGGGCTTGCG
>Ga0209390_10005700_pt1 | contig 17341 bp, 16 predicted proteins | sample BON01_FD_187212 | JGI IMG/M metagenome (GOLD analysis project Ga0209390, IMG submission 187212) | Freshwater microbial communities from Lake Bonney liftoff mats and glacier meltwater in Antarctica - BON-01 (SPAdes) (version 2) | ecosystem: Environmental > Aquatic > Freshwater > Ice > Glacier...
CGTTTAAAGATTCACTGGCATTAGTTGCAGGAGTAGATAAAAATTATGTATCGATTGACAGTATTGTTCCAAACATGCAACGACGTCTTTTGTCGGATGGCATCGTTGTTCATACAAGTATTCTGGCAGTTGACGAAAATTCTTTAACCAATATGATTTCTACACTCACAAGTGATAATATTAACACCAATTTAATGACATCTGGCCTACCAAATGTTACTGTGATTGAAGCAGCCCAATCGGTTCAGAGTGTGGTGGCACCTGTAAGTGAGTATGGAGAATGCATTAAAAACACATACCAACAATGCGACCAGGCAGGTGATTGTTCATCATGTGCACCGTGTCCTGACAACACTATATCCGCACGAGGGAGCAAAAGTGCTTTGAATTGCACAAAATGGATACAAGTTTTCAATTTAGATACGAGAGTTGCATCATTGTTCAGTTTCGAGAACTGGCCACGTCAACACACTTTAGAATTCAGAGAAAACACATTTGAAACGAATGCAGAAATCACAATGATGATGATAACGGATCTATCTGTCTTTGCAGACCCATCATCTCTAGAAAACAAGGATGTCCTTTATTTGCAAAGCAACAATTCCCAAAATTTCATTTTGCCAGTTACTCTTACTATCACATACTCTGGCGAACGGCCTGGATTTACACCCACGATTGAAACATACGATGATATTTTACAAACATGGGTTGAGGTGAACACGAATTATAAGAATAACAAGTTGCTCAAAACAGTTTCGGTGGACGTGATGCATTTTAGTTTCTGGACATCAGGTTGGAAGCAAGCAAGTGTCGACTACTATCGTCAAAAAACTACGGATGAGTCTGAAAATTCATTTTCGACAAAGCTCAACGTGTTTATGTTGTTCATTATGTCGTTAATGTTTTTGGTGTTTCTATTTTTTATTTACGGGTTTATATCACAAGGACGACTGAAACTCAAGCAAGACGACAAGCCTTGATTTTTTTGCAATGCATTTTAATAAATTCATACATGACGGTCTGAGAAAACTACTCTATTGTTGTGTAGTGTAAAACCGTCTGCACCATTGTGGTCGCACAGAGGATCTCCGTTTTCAACTCCCCAGTAGTTGACGACCCATTGAATGTTGCGGATCGTACTTTCGAGAGAAAAGTACGTGGGCATTTCGCTCTTGACCTTGTCGGAGAGCTTGCTATTCTGCAAATCTTCGAGAACCATGTCTATCGAGAGTTCTTGTGTTTTGACGTGCTTGCTGTAGACGTGCGAATATATATCAACCATTAAACTGTTAATACACATGTCGACGTCGACAGAAAAGAGAGCGGTTTCAACATCATACTGTGTGCAGTGGAGCAATGCAGGCACAATAATGTGCATGTTGTCCCAGACAGATCGCACTCCTACACGGGGCAATTTCCTGGAGTAGTCGCATCCGCATAGGAGCACCATGAAAACCAGTATATTTGAAAAGTGCTGCTCACATTGTACATGTGTGATTCCAATCGACTGTTTCATTGAGGAGTGGAGCATGTTTTTCAAAAACTCTATGTTAATGAGTTCGTACTCTTTGCTGGGCCTGGGTGCGTCAAGTTTGCGTTTCTTGTCCTTGTCATCGTCGCTTTTTGGGTTAATTTTGTAGCGTTTGATATAAATGTTTCCGGATTCTGGGTGTCTGCTCTTGTATAGCAGTGCGATAAGCAGGACATCGGAATCAATCGAGTCGACAACTATGTCATTGAAGATTTCAATGTATCTCATGAACTTGACGTCTGATTCCCCCATGGCGTTCATCTCCTCCATGACAGATCGCTTTTGGCCTAGGGTGGTGTAGTCGATGCGAACGCAGTTGACAAAGTCAACAATCATTGTGGTTGCTTTTCTAGGGGGATTGTATTCAGATGTTAGTATATTTGATATGACCGAAATGATGTTGCTTTTAAACGTTCGATTCTGTAGTGCCTGAACCCATATGTTTTGTTTTGGAGGACAACTTGGTAGAGCGTCTCCTTTCTTGAAGTCGAAGCTGGTCTTGTTAACATCAACTCGTCTGTTTTGTTCGATAGACTTGAAGATGGGAACATTGTCATAGTTGTCAAACGACACAATCACAGTGTCTGATTTCGCGTGGTATCGACTCACAACTTGGAAAAAATTCCTCTTGACAAACTCTCTCCAAGAAGTGTCTGTATCCTTGACGTTTGACTTCATGAGCAGTATCTGAGCATCGATAAAAACAGTTTTGCACTTTATATTTTCTACCACAAACTCGTCGCCCTCTTCTTTCCACTCACGTGGCCACTGATGGTTAATTCCCATGATCGCACTTGAAACCACCGCATCGTATCAGTTTCTTTATAGTACAATCTAGTTTTACTATGCACATTGCACTGTCTGAGTTTTCAATTTTACGCTCGATTTGCTGCTCTTGGTTGTCTTTTACACTGTACATATGCATCATCCTCAGTGGAAATGTGGACCACTGAAATCTACACCACGGTACGCTTCATTGGCCTCATTTTCAAGATTCTGGACTCTGTCACACCAACTTTGACCAAAATAGATGAAAAAAATCGTGACAAAGGCCCATGATAATCCTGCCAGTATAGACAACACGACCATGTTTGTCACAATAAAGTGACATGTACTGTTCGTCAAGTAGCACATATTCTTGATGTACACGGCCTTTGACTTTTCTTTTTCGCATCTGAAGTTGACTTTGGTCATATCTTCGCAGACAGAATGTTGCAAATCAGTGATCCAATTACAGTCTAAATCGCCGAGTTTATAAGGGTTCTCACAATCCTTGTCGATTTTACATTCGGGCAGTGATTGTATGATTGCAAAAATAACGTGATGCGCTTCTCTGCATCGGTTTGGCAGAATTTTTTTTGTGTGTGGACACAGAAGTTTCTCATAGAGATCCCGGCATCCCTCGTCTGAAAGAGTTTCGTTGAGAAGATTCAGTGAGATATTGTTTATGGTAACCGCGATTGAGGGAGTGTTTGAGATGCAAATAGGCTTTTGAAATTTTACGAAATCGGGATCATCGATCATATCTACCGACAAAATCCCTGCGACTTGCCTGAATTTTATCAAAGGAATTTTGATGCATTTGTTGGAGATGGCATCTAATTTTTGAGAGTGCAGAATGAAGATTATACAAAACAGACAATGTTTGATTTGCATGAGTCAACAACACAATGGCACATCTGGAAAAGTTTTGTGTATATATATATATGTACAAAGCATAATGTCAATTATTTTCGAATTCTCATCCTGCAGATGTGCGACATAATACAGTCGTGTGAGAACAGAAATGTGCAGGGTAATACAAACATTTTTCTATTTTTGATTGTCATATTTTCCTACGTCGTCATGTCTCTGGTCATGTTTTCAATCGAGCAGTACAATCATGTTTACTCTTTATATATTCCAGTTGCAAAGGTTCAATCCACGTGATTTTTTTCAAATTCTATTTTTAGCCGTGTTTTATTAGGACGATTCCTTTATGTAGTCGGGCCAATTTTCTAAACACACATTCTCGATCCACACATCATGTCAGTGGAGTCTTCATTCGATGTTATAGCAGGCCAAATGGTTGTTATAAAAAAAATAGTTTCAGGCAATCAAAACGAGCTTGAGACTGTGAAAGCTGATAATGACAAGTTGAATTGTCATTTACTGGCGCTCAACACACAGATACAGGAGATGAGTTATGTCATATTGCAAAACAAGGAGAGTATTTCGAAAAACGAGGTGGATATGGCTTCCAGGAAAAAATCAACCCAAGAACTCAAAAGGAAGAATGAAGAGCTGGAAGAAGAGATTTTCAAGAAATCAAACAGGAATATGGCATTGGCCGAAAAATTAAAGAAGATTTCTGAGAAACTATCTATTACTCGGGAACAAACACGAGAGCTCGATCTGAATGAAGGTAAAATACGCGCAGAGCCAAGCAACAGCAAGCCTTGACAAAAACAGTGATTATTTATTTTTCTGCACATAGTCTTTGTACATTTCTCTCGAAGCGAACGAGACTGTAGGTGTAAATGATGATATTTCAGACAAAATAAACGCAGAGGAGATATCCGGAATCGCAATGGAATCTTCACCGTATTTCTGAACCATATCGTCAAACGTTGCGTGCACAGGTGTTTCGTTATCGCCATCCATGAACATTGAGACGGACAGTGTTTGATGGTCAGACTGTGAAACAAAGAATTTTTTTGAACGGTATAATAAATGCAGAGGCATAACTTTGACGCGACTGATTAATGTTGATATGTCTGATCCAGATAGGTTTTCACTTTGCTGTGCGAAACTGTCGATGTGCTCTTGAGTGATTGTGAGCACATCAGGGAATCCATGCATAAACATGAGCCTGCGAGCAGACAAATCTGGCATTGGGATGTATATTTTTCGCGATAGTCGTCTCATCACTGCATCGTCAATCTGCCAGGGCAAATTTGTTGCGGCAATTACGAACACTGCCAATTGCTGGTTGCTTATGTTGTCTAGCTCGATCAAGAGCTGGTTAGTGAGGCGTTGGTCTGCGATTGTGCTTTCAGAGGAGCGGATGCCTGCGATCGAGTCTATCTCGTCCAGAAATACAATCGATGGCGCATTCTCTATCGAAGTGTCGAATAGAGATTTCAGTTTTTTTTCGCTCCCACCGACCCACCTGGATGTCAACTCTGCACAGGATGCTGTGAAGAATGTTGCAGATATTTCACCTGCAGTTGCTCTTGCAATCATGGACTTTCCCGTGCCTGGGGGTCCGTACAACAAGATGCCGGTCGATCTTCGACTCTTTGAACGCCTGAATATTCGAGGATACTTGAGAGGAATAATTACTGACTCGCTGATATCAAGGATTGCCTCGTTGCACCCTTGTATATCGCTAAAAAGTACATGTGTATCTTTAAGAATTTGCCACGACTCTTTTTGGTCGTTTTCGTTTTCGTTTTGGTACGATGTTTTTACTGGTGTTGTGTTAACATTCTCTTCTTGAGTGTTTCTAGTCGAAGAACTCTGGATCTGTTCGGTAAGCACCAGTAGATCATTAATGACAATCGAAGAACGCGGAGTTGCAATTTTCTTGAGTTCCATAATATTGTTTACATGCTCGGCGAGTTTTTCCACCTGGAGGCTCAGATTCAAGTTGCTTTTATTCTGTTTGATCTCAGACATTGTTTTTTCTGCATCTTCAATAATCTTGATTTCAGAAAAGTTCTTCATCATAGCAATTACAACAAGTCTGATTATATACATCTTGTATAACTCAAGAATGAAAACACAGTAACACACGTGCATTCATAATTTTTTTATTATTTGTACAAGTGGTGCGATGGGTGCACACTACACGGAAATCTCACAGGTGGTTTGTGAAATTGACCTTGTAAATTCGGCATCTGTGGTTGACTCATACCAGCCCCGTATTGATTTTGTTCTTGTTCTGCCATGTTGTAGTTTCCCGGCATGACAGAACTGAAATACTGCTGATTTGGGTGGTGTGGGCATGTACACATCTTTTGTGGGGGTCTGCCAACGTTTGCTGTACTATCGGCAACTTCAAAAGCAGCCTGTCCTTTCTTCTTCTTCACCAGCGGAGCTATTAGCGACATCTCGATATATACACTGTCGCTCTAGTTCTACTTATATATCATGTGATGTGTGAATTATCAAAACTATATTATAGAAGATTTTGATAAAAGCTACAATTTGAGCAAAAATTACCAATATAAATATAAATACATATGAAGAGCCTTTAAAAAATAAAATATCGAATTCAAGACAAACGTTTCAAATCTCTGAAAATGGACACTGGAGATTTACAATTTCTGAAGAGCAAGTTCAATCTCTGAAAACAAACGGGCTTAGGGTCAACCCTAACACAACCTTTGACGGATATGAGTTCAGCCTACGAGTATCATACTTGGATTCCCCGCCACGCAATTCTACTTCGTCCGTGGTCTGTTTCACAAACTCGATATGTGGAATGTTCAAGACGTCGTATATGATCGAGAGGAACTTGATACAATTTCGCAGCAGTTTCTGACTGATTCGTTTACCTGTTACAAATTTATCTGTGTCAGTGTAGCGAACATAAACATGTAACAGCACTGGAAATCTTGGAAATCGCTTACATGTACTGTAGATGGAGACTTCGACATTGGGACACGCAAACATCAAGGCTGCAACAAAGAGACACACAGAGATGGTTTTTCCGAAACGACGCGGCGTCGAAATCCTGAGATGGGGTTGAAAACACATAGTTAGATAATGGCGGATTATCGTGCTTCACAGAGAAAGCAAATTTCTTACAAGATCTCTTGGTTGATATTTGACCAGTTGTTCATCTCAAGAAGTCTTGGGTACGATTTTTCAAAAAATCCAACGGCATCAGTCTTGAATAGCACACGCACAACGGAGTTCAAGAAGGATTCCTGCACAAGGTCTATGTCATATAACATACATATTATCTTTGAATTTTGTATGAATTCTAGAAAAGCTCAATACTCACATGGAATAACTTCTGGTGGTACGAACGTTCCCACCCTCCTCTATCGAGGGCTGACAGCGCTTTACGCAAATCCTTTATTCTCGAAAACCCGTTGACGTCAGAGGTTTCTGCAACAGGTATCCCAGAATAAAATCGAGCAATACTCCCAAACCTCTTTTTTAGATAATCCCGCACGGATTGTGGCATTTTGTTGTGTACGCTGTCCTCATTGACAGCAGACGAACACACGGATGATACCGATATGTAATCTCCGAAAATGTAATCATCGTCTCGGGCTTCCATCAGCTCCTGTGCACTGTGGTCGTGCGGACATATATACATAAATCACAAAAGTAATACAAACAACGAGCAGTCTCCGGAATATAGGTTGTAGGATTCAAATGTAATCTAAAAATAAGACCAGCGCCTTTTACATTAAGAGCCGCGTCATTGGTTCACGCAAACTCCCACACCATGACACACGCACATGCATTCGACGTCTTCTTGACCCAGAAAGACCCGCTTGGCTGTTTCCAGTGCCAATACCCCTATGCAACCCACCACATCGACCAAAAAAAACTGCACATCAACAGACACCACACAGTTGTCCTCAAGTGTATTAATTTTTGCGAATGCCACTGGAAACAGTACGAAAAGTGTAAGGATTTGGACGAACCCCGCCTGGCGCTGAGTTTCATGTTGAGCGATAAAATGACGTGTTTGGATGAGCTTGGTGTGGAAGTTGTGGGCAAGTACAGGCAACATCACTGTCGAAACTAGACTTTAAAACAGTATCAGATTGTTCTCAAACAGAAGCAACCATGTGAAACCTTTGATTGGGGCTGAAAATACTCCGAGTAACCCCGAATCGAAGCATGCTCCGTCAATTCATAAAGCGTAAAAAAACAAATGTACATAGATGTGCCTGGTCGTGGATGTTCTGGTATATAAGCAGCACGTGTTTATCAGGCACGATGCCTGCTATGCATGACACTGAAGACATTATGTCTAGTCCTAAAACGACTTTGGACGGAATTAAGACCCGCAAGAAGTACAAGTTCAAGAGTGGCACAGTGTGTCTACGTGAGATTAAAAAGATACAGAAGACTACAAAACTCTTGATCCAAAAGAGCCCATTCAAGCGACTTGTGAAGGAAATCACTATGGATTATACTCCTGGCATCATTTACCAGAAGACTGCGCTTGAAGCTTTACAGGAAGCGGCCGAAGTCTACATCATCGATATTTTCCAGAATGCGAACAAGCAGGCCAAGTATGGCAACCGAAAGACTATTACAGTTGGTGATGTCAAGATGTCAAAGTAGAAGAAATCTCATTTTTTTTGGTTTAATTAATAAAAATATTTTGAAACACGTTGTCAGACTTGAGTGAGAAATAGTGAGGGTGAAATTGACACAAAAATAGATATGAGACTAACGCGTGATAAATAAGAAGAAATGTTTGTAATGTGTTGGTAAAATATTTACAGTTGTTGTGACACGCATGTCTTTATCGGGGAGAATCGAAAAATCGTCAAAGTGTCGACAAAAGTTCAGGAAGTCTGTTGAAAGTCTGTACACGAAACATGACCAGGTTGTCGTTAACAAAAAGAAGAGACAGTATCAGTATAAAGTGCCGACATTGCGGGCAGTGATTGGTGATGCAAACAAAGAGAATGTTTTTTTTTCAGAAGAAAAAAATGCTGTGGATTTGTACTGTAACGAAACTATGGAGGATGTCTTCAAGAAGCCAGGTCAAGGCTGTGCAATCATTTTAAACGAAAGGGACGAAGAAATTGCTCGGATTGCAAGAGAACTCAAGTCATTGTTCCACAGTATGAACCAAAATGAAGAATATCCCTGTATGACGCAAAAAAGGATAATGATCCTCCAGACAATAATGCAGATGTACGAAGAATTCAGGTCGAATGGAATAACACAGGCGGTTGTAGTATCATCTGTCGCGCTCATGGACTGGATTGGTGTTCACAAACGAGATTATTTCTGCGAAGAGAACCACACACGAATCGCTTGTTTCTGTATTCTCGAAAGCATGAAGAGCAATGGAGACGATCTGCATCTGGATAACATTTATACAGCATCATTCAATTTGATATATGGTGATAATACCGAAGAAAATATGCAGAAATTTTGGGAAAGTAGTGAGTTGTTGGAGTCGATTATTTCGATCGGAAATTACAGGGATTGTAGTTACATGGTGTTGATGGCCATTTATAACGATTACATCGACGAGGAGACACACCGTGTCTTAACAGAGGTTTTCTTCAAAAAACTGTCTTGCGAGACCAAATACAGACTAACTGACATGTACGAGGAGTTTGTTGAAAGCGTGGTTCAAAACTCACAAAACACACATCTGAATTTTGAAATCATGCACGACTACATAACCGCAATATCACGATGACACATGTCAAAGTTGCGTCAACAATTTATTAAACAAGATCGAACTTTAAGTAAGAGTATTGTCGGCTGAAAAGAACAATGTTTTTAATGCCGTGTGGAAGAACGATTTCGTTGATGTTGTTGTATGCTTCTGGAACACCTGCCCACTGCACACGCAAACAAGTTTGTCCAATACAGATGTCGCTTATTATGTTCTGCATACCCAACAAAACCGAATACCGCTCCTTGATATCGAGGTCGTTTTCATTGTCAAGCATGATGTCGTACAACAGAATCACCATGGTGCATGTACCATTCTCATGCCTGTCGCATGTGAGGTGTCCGAAAAAAACACAATTCTTGAGTTCGGTACTAATCAGTGTTTCAGTGTGGTAGTACTCGATGTCTATGTGATCCCCAGACTTGGTGTCTCCGTACATTGGCAACGCAATAATAACATTGCCATCGCTTGGGAAATAAAGAAAAATGTCGAGACAAAATTCAGGCCGCCAAGTGCACATGCAAGAATCCGTTTTATTTTTTTCATTGATTTCTACGTCAATGTCACGATGGCAATGTTCCTTTGCGTTGATCGTGTTTTTCAGAACAGTCGATGCTGCGAGCAAAATTCTTGTGTTTTCCTTTGACATTATTTTTGCGCACGAGACAAGTTGGAGCGAAACAACTGCCTGGATGCTGAGATTCATTTTTCGAGCTATGTTGTCCTCCGTGAATACCAATAGAAAAAAACACATTGCCAAACTTTACATTTTTTGACTGTTGGTGGATATACACAATGTCTTCATGCTTGCATATGTGTAGGAAATGAGAATATGACCACAAGAATAAGAAAAAAGAAACAAAACGGGATAACAACGTATTTACTTTGGTAGGTTCTTGAAGTAACGGGCTCTTCAATACTCCCATACTTGATTCCGCTACAGAGTACCATTTCGAATCTCTTCCGGGCGCACGCGTGTTTTTATATGCAAAATGTCAAACCTCACAAAACCCGATTGCACGTTTCGACAAGCAAATGAATACTATCAAGACTTTGAAAAAAAAAAAAGTGACAGATTGTAGCCAATTCAAGCGTGGTATTGTTGTGGATAAAATGAATCGGAAAAAAAAGTTACGAATTCTTGAAATGGCAACTACAGTGGCTTCCAAGTCGAACATGAAAATTAAACACGGCGCAGTAATATTTTACAGAAATACACTAGTTGCAAGTGGCTGCAATACCCGCAACTACAGATTGTCCAATACGTTTTCAATACATGCAGAACAGAATGCGCTCAATGATTTCTTCAAGAAAAATAAACACAAGTGCGGCTTTAATTATTTCTCTCTTTTCGTAGTGCGGTTGAGCGACACAGGAATACTAATGAATTCCAAACCATGTTTGAATTGCAGTCGCACACTGAATGGAGTCTCATGCATCAACAGAGTGTTTTATTCTTGATATAAAGTACAATGATATCACAGCTCGACATTTTTGTGTAATGTGGTCTTGCGACAAGTGTACATGTCACACGTAAAATCCCCCGGAGCATCACACTCTTCGACGCCTTGAGCTATCTGGAAATCTCCACAACGTGTCGAACATGGCGGGTCCTCGTAATACCCGACATTGAGCTTGCAATTTGTGCAGCATGTATTAAGAGGGCTGTTGGCATCGGAACTGTCACACTCTTCCGAGAAATCTTGTATTGCGTTTCCACAGAGCTGTTGTAGCGATTGTGGAGTGTCCTCATCTGGACATTGGGTGTCGCTTCTGCCACAACACGCTGTACACTTTGTGTTATTTGCAGGAGAGCACGGCACACACTCCCCACGATCACGATTGAAATATGAAATGTCCGGTTCACAGTATGAACACACAATGTTTGAGACAGAAGGAAGCGAAAACACACATTTTCCAAGCAGAGAATTCACAGCAATCTGGCAATCCGCAAGCCCCATTGTCAATATGTGTTCAGTGACTACTTGAATCTCTATCAGAGTTTCGAACTCCTTTTTTGGAATGTTCTTAAGATCAAAAGGTCCGTCGTCTCTGAAAACGGCCAACATATTGCCAGAAATTGGCACCACAATCAGAGGGTTTTTAGTTCTCACGTCAAAGACATAGTTTAGTGTATTGTAGATGGCAGAGAGATCGTTAAACATCAACACTGTTGGCATGGCGGTTCTGTCTGTTGTAAAAAGAGTTTTTCTGTTCTCCATAAACTCTCTAGATATCTGAGATACTCGTGGTGTCATGCTGAGTTTTGAAATGTGGAACGGAACATAACACACAGAAACGCCGAAATCCGACGAGTACACGTCATGAGAAACCACCGAGAAGAACAGACAGAATATTCGATGTGATATATAAATATACGACATTGGATTTTGTTTCGACGAATCAACCACATTCGCCCATATCCGGGGATTTTTCAGTAAAACAGACATTGTATTTGTGATAAATTCTGGCTCCATTGTGATTGTGTATGTGATTTTGCTTCCGATATAAGTGTATGAAATATCGAATCTCTGTAACCCGAATATAATGCGTGCCTTTTCAACAATGTCGTCTGTTTTGATAACGTCCGTATTGACCGAGAATATGTAAACTGATTTGTGTAAGTTAATGTTGACGTTTGAATTGAAGGCAACAAAATCACCGACACACGTGGAAACAGAGGTTCGAGGACTGTCCCACCCAGCCATCGTGCTTACGTTTTTGTTGCCACATATCAAACATTCTTCTGCAAAGCCAAGTCCCGGAACAGGACTAAACCTTCCGTATGGACACGCGCTGACTTTGCCTTGACTGCAAAAGTATCCTACAGTACAAAGCACACATTTCCCGTTTTGGAACATGTAGCCATTCATGCATACGCATGTTGATATCCCTTGAACTAGCAGAACCTCATTTGCCAAAGACGGAACAATCATGTTCACCGGACATTTTATGCAACGATTGTTCATAGAATAAAATCTAGGATTGCATCGACATTCAGTTTGTCCCATTTTTTTGTTGTAATATGGCAATTCTTCCTGATTCTGACAAAAGCAGAAAACTATACTCGTTGCACCCGCCAGAGACGTCATCTTTGAAGGACATTTTGAAATCCGAGAAATTGCTGTTGAAGTACAGTAATACCCAGGAGGACACATTTCGCACTGCGTATGATGCATACGTGTTTCAAAAAGAGTGCTGAAATATCCACTGCTACATACACAGTTGTCATGCTTTGCAGAGTGAGTCAACTTCCGGTCTGTATCACACAAGACCACAACCGAATCAAAAAAACACGCTTCATTTTGACCGACACATTCGACGCAGGTGTTTCCGTTGCTGATGCTATTTTTGAAGCCAGGTGCACACTTGCACGAGGTCTCTCCTATGCTTTGTGATTGAAAAGTTGTCGTGTTGACAGGGCATTCGCGTACTGTCCCGCGTTGTGTCACCGTGTCCAGACTCCAATAACTGCCGTGTGTTACTTTTTCGCATTGCCCACCATCGGTGTACATAAAATATCCAGGTATACATGAGCAGTCAGACACATCACCAGCCCCAGACTGTGTAGTTTGCATGTGTACTGGACACTGAAGTATAACATTGTCACGGCAGAAAAATTGCAGAGGACATTGCTCGCAACCATTTGTACCCTGGAATAATCCTTGTGTGCATATGCAATCCGAGGCTTGAGACGATCCACGATTCAACGTAGCCGAGTTTTTGCCACATTTAAACTCCTCGCTGCCTACACAAAAAGCAGTGTGGTCGCATAAAATACACTTTGCATCGGCTGACAGCCGAAATCCAGATCTACATGCATTTGTTTTCTTTGCGCATTCAATCCTATTTCGACAGCATGACGACAACAACTTGTCACAAACAATGCAGGCAGGTGCGTTGATTTTCTTCTGATAATTCTCGACGCATACACAATGGAATCCTGTCGATACATCAGAGTATTCGTTGTGCTTGCAGTCACCATAACTAACTTGGATAACACCAAGCTCATATTTAACATAGTTCACAAACATCATGTTCTCCCGACGAAACGCATCAAAAATATCCACTTGTACATCCGTGTGAATTGTCAGTCTGAATGTCTGCAGGATTTCCGAAGTGATGTTTGTTGTGTTGTGCACATTTAATTTACACGAAACCGTGTCTAGCAATATAGCAAACCCGTCTGACTGTCTGAATATGGCTGTCGTATAGTCGGAGTCAAGATATGCCTCAAAATTCGAATCACCATTCTCGTACATCCCACTTTCACTGTTCATGTTTAATTGCTTCAAAATGGTATGCGTCTGAATGAGCCCGTTGTTTTCGTTTACACATAGAGCTTTGTAGTTTGTAGAAGATGCATTGTCCTGTACGTTGTGTGTCTCTACTGCAAAAAGCGTGTGCATACCTTCTGCCTCTAGTGTGTCATAACGGAGTGTATCCGAGAAATCATACTGCAATATCCAGCTTTCGATGTTTACATGGAATACTCCATCGGAGCCGAGGAACCCTGAAATTATGCCTGAAAAAACAACTCCATCATACTTATTGATGAGGAGCATGCTCAGAAATATTTCATAACCATCTTCGTGTCGGATGTTTGCAAAAGTTGCACTGACCATTTTGCTGTTTTGGAACCGAAACTCGGTCTGGACAATTTGGTGTTTCATTTTCACAAGATCAAGTACATGAGTTGAGTTTCTTTTTGCCTCGCTGTCAATAAAGTAAATCATCATTTCCAAGTTTTTTGTCTGAATCAAAATCATAGCTCCTGCCAACGAAAGCGACTCTGTGTTTGTTTGCGTGATGTGGTATACTATGTCTTGATAGTCGAATTGCACAAGTTCGTGAACTGCAGTAAAAACAATGTTTTTTTGTTTTGTTGTCTGGCAGAAAAACCCCTGAGCAAGACTGGTGTCGTTGCGGTAAACATACTGTGGCAAACACTGACAAAACGACACGTTCTCAGCAGAGTGGCCCTGTGTACTTGCACCATGCGGACACTGGTGCCGCAATCCATTCTGACAATAATATCCACGAGGACATATTTTGCAAACCCTGGACTCGCTGTCACGAAATTTGCCCGAGCTGCACTGTGAGCGAATTCCGTCGACACACGTACTGTGCGCAGGACATGGGTGTGTTTTCTCACACCATCTGAGTTCAGATTTTGAGTTTGATAAACATGCAGGACTATACTCAGCAGTGCCAGCAATAACTTCACAGACCTTGTGCACCGGGTTCCTAACAACACCCATGTCTGCACATATGCAAGATTCTTCAGATGGTGACTTTGTTTGTAGCGTCCTTGCATTCGGGCCACATGTCTGCATCACACCATTGCCCAAACAAAAAAAATCAAGCAAGCATTCCAAACATTCGACAGAACCAGCATTTTGAAAGTAACCCGGCTTGCATGGCAGAGAAACGGCTTCGTTATACTGTATTGTGATGAGTGTTGTGTCGCATATCGTTTTTTTGTGGCAATTCTCACACAATATGGTAGAATACATGTCGACTTGGTTGTTTGCTGTCATCAAATCAGACAAGTGCTTGAAATTCTGAATGATTTTATATCCAGAATCGGCTTTGCAATACTGAAAGTCGTTGACATGACTTCCGTACGAACCCACATCGCGTATCCCCAGAGTGCGTGAAGAGTATCGAGGACACTCGAAAGCTCGGTTACTAAATATGGGGGAGAACTTTCCTGGCGTACATTCTTGGCAAGTGTTTTCAAGTTTGTAGAAATTTTCCTTGCACATACAACGGAAAAACCCATCTGTGCTTTCCACAATCACGTCTTCGTTTTGACTGCAGGTGTAGTTAAGCTGGCAACCATTCGTTTCAGCACGCACTACATACGGGAATGATACTACAAGAGCCTCGGATTTTTGCAGCGCTTCTCCAGGTCCGGTTTTAATTGCGTTGCAATATTCTCTTCCATCTAGAACTAGTAATTCTTCACCGAGACAGTTCTTTTTCACGATACGAAAGTATTCGACAAACACTCCATGTTCTACAGCACTGCCATATGTTACTTGAAATAATATAACACAGCATACAAAAAGACACGATCCATTCATGTGTCGATATGCGAGATGCCCGACTGGCAGTAATCTTTATATACACGGCTTTTTTGGGACAACATATTTTCGGTGCTATTTTCTGTCGGAATCGTTTTACTGGTATTATCCCGCAAAACACCACATTAACACATGAAGACATATTTTTATTAAAAAACGAGTCATTTATTCTGATTGTAAATTTCGACATGATGGATCTGCATGAATGTCTCGACCATGTTCTGAATGTAATATGCACAATCGAGATTTGTGCACTTGAGACAGCCTTTACAATCGTACGCAATGTTATTCAACTCATGCTCGCACAAACATAATGTGTTTTCATGGGTACTCGAATCGATCTTGGCGACTTCGCATATTTCCAAATCATCGCCTTGAAAAACGCTTGATTTCATATTTCCCTTTTTTTCGTGCAGATAGTTGCTGGTTTTTTTTTCTCGGTTATATTTGTAGCAATATTTTTTTTCAACCTATTTCTGGAATTTTTTTGCCAATAAAAAGCTTGGCAAACGCTGTGCTCATGAAACTACCTCTGCCATGACGATTCCTCGATTCCATGCGCTGCAGAGTGTGTGTTATTTCCGAAAATACATTGCTACGCAGCAAGTAGAGGCCCGAGAATTGTTTTCTCGAATTCGCTCGGACGCGAATCGCCAAGACATAAATTTGTATCTAATGCATGAATCGAAAATCAACCTCGACTGGTACCAGTCGAGTAGTGGTATCGAATTCCAGAGTCGTTTTGTGCGCATTTTGTTTCGACACATTGCGAAGCAACTAGACGATGTGCAGTGTTTGCGTAATATGGCAGAATTGATCGAATGTTATGAAATATATCTCGACATGGCTTGGAAGAACAAGAAGTATGAAGACGAAAAACGGCTGTTCGAATACATTGATAACGACACTCTTGCAGGAATACAAGTATTCCAGTTTTTTCAAAAACTCGGAGTAGAATGTGTCGAGGATCTTGATTATGCACAGTCTCATCACTTTGAAATGCAAGGCAAAGTCTTCTCAAATGACACTCAAGCTGAAGCCAGGGCAATCTGGCAGAAATACACTGCCGAACCCGAAAATGTCCCTATATGAGCCAGTCTTTGAAACAGCGATCCCTCGCGCACACGCATGAAAAAAATCATGCATCAAAAACACTTTGACTACTACATGAGCCATTCAGAACAGCAATGTCAGAATGACATAGTCGAAATGATATGGAAACCACCACAAAGAAGACACTTCAACAAGGAAATAGTCGAGCAGTTCGAACATTTCTACAAGAAGACAAAGTATCCCGATGCTGATTTTATGTATGGTCTAAGCAAGCAGACGGGTGTAACAAACAAGCAGATCCAACAGTGGTTCAACAACAAGCGGAAAAGGGATATGAATTAGAGGCGAGACAAAAAAAACATAACTTCATAAAAGTGCAAATAAATGAACAAATACATTTTCGAAATGAAAACATTGTGTGCTGTAATTATCCTTGCGATTACACACGCACTGTGCGTAAACGGGCTGATACCAAACACAAATTTTTTTGGTACACAGACTGAAGCAGTCAAACCCTCTTACTGCAAAGAAAGTAACCAAGCCCTGCGCCGCCCTGCGTATGCTGTGCAAAAGACAAACGAATATCATATTCTAGAAAACAGGATTAAGAGGCTTGAGAGCATCTTGAGAGATGTGTGTGGTGCCATAATGTATTGCGATGACATTGCTGTTATGGAAAGAAGAACTGCTCAACACGGAGTTATATACAAAGGAGTGCGATGCTCCGAACACAGAAATCCAGTGTTTTTACGCCGAGCTGTTCATAATATATTGTTAGACCACCGGATGCTCGCGACTCCTTTGAAATATACATGGCACACAAACTACACAAACACAAACATAGAAACAAAACGCACATGACGATTTTGAAAATAAATTATTTTACTTTGTACAAGATTAAACGCTAGACTCTCTCTTCGTCAAACTTAGCTGCTAATATAACCTTGTCTACCTCGTCTTCATCGTCGGACAAAGGAATTTCAATATCGAGGGTATTGCTGTGTACTCTAGCGATTGTGTCATGGATGAATCTATGATGTCTGTCGACGATACTCTTGCCACTGTCTCCGTGATCCCTGAAGAGATCGAGAATACGGTAGACGCATGTTTGCTCTGTGATGAGACTATGATCGGTAGTTTTCATGTATGCACGAAGAAGCGAAATAATCTGACTTTTGATCTTCTTGACATTTTCGTTGCCCACCACATTACGAATATATCCGTCTTCAGTGTTGACAATCTCATGAGCAGCAATAGTTCCATGGAAAGACTTTGTGACATATGCCTTGAGCA
>Ga0209390_10005703_pt1 | contig 17329 bp, 21 predicted proteins | sample BON01_FD_187212 | JGI IMG/M metagenome (GOLD analysis project Ga0209390, IMG submission 187212) | Freshwater microbial communities from Lake Bonney liftoff mats and glacier meltwater in Antarctica - BON-01 (SPAdes) (version 2) | ecosystem: Environmental > Aquatic > Freshwater > Ice > Glacier...
ACGCAAGCCTCAAGCTCGATGCGGTCTGCTGAGGAAAGAAAGCCGGGGCGGATCATAGGCATAGCTGAATCGTTTCAAACCCAGGCGTCAAGACACCAATTTCGGCTTCCGCAGGAGTCGGAGTATACATTAAAATTGATCTCGCCCCTTTTGGGCAAACACCGCGGTTTTCGCGCATCAATCAAGCTTGGGCGCAACGCCTAACCATCGACCAAACATTTGGAAAATTCCATGAACTCGCAATACGAATCTGCTCACGTCGAACTGCACTACATCAATCGCGCGGGCTGGTTGCGGGCTGCCGTTCTAGGCGCAAATGACGGCATCGTCTCGGTGTCGTCATTGATCGTCGGTGTTGCAGCAGCGGACCCAAACCCCACGGCAATTTTGGTGGCCGGGGCCGCAGGCCTTGCAGCGGGTGCGATGTCGATGGCAGCGGGCGAATATGTTTCGGTAAGTTCGCAGTCTGATGTTGAACGCGCAGATATTGCCCGCGAAAAACTGGCGCTGATCGACACGCCAAAGGCAGAAGAGGCCGAACTTGCATCGATATATGAAACGCGCGGACTGACGAAAGAAACAGCAGCGTTGGTCGCGCGTGAGCTGACCGAAAAAGACGCGCTCGGGGCCCATGTGCGCGACGAACTTGGTCTGTCAGAAGTGCACACCGCCAATCCACTGCAAGCGGCAGTAGCCTCGGGTCTCACGTTCACGTTCGCCGCAGCACTACCGCTCGCCGCCGCGATTTTAGCACCAAGCGACAAGATTATTCCTACGGTCGTCATCACGACATTGATTTGTCTCGCTGGCCTCGGCGCACTTGGCGCACACGTCGGCGGAGCCCCAAAACCGCGCGCGACCGCACGGGTCCTATTCTGGGGCGCGGCAGCCATGGCAATCACCGCAGGCGTCGGGAGTCTTTTTGGGGTCAGCGTATAAACTCTCTACCGTCCTTTCACTTTTCGCAAACCAGTCATTCGCTGCATTGCAGAAGATGCAAATTGTGGGATCCGGCGGCCAAACTTGTCACCGGACCAAGCATAGAGAAGTCCATCGCGCCGTTGCGGTCTTCCGTGACCGACCCCATGCGCTGGGGGCGGCTGTTCCTGTGTGGAGACGCCGCCCATATCGTCCCCCCACAGTGGCCGAGGGGCTGAACACCGCCGCATCAGATGTGCATTCCCTTTATAACGACTTGCTCGACTACTACGAGAACGACATCGCGGGCGGGATAGACGCCTATTCTGCCAAAGCCCTTGCGCGTGTCTGGAAGGCCGAATGATTCAGCTGGTGGCTTTCATCGCAAATGCACCGTTATCCGGATCAATCCGAATTCAATTTGAGAATGCAGATTGCCGAGTTGGAGTTTCTGCGCAGTAATAATGCCGCACAACAGGTGATGGCCGAAAACTACGTGGGGCTGACCTACTGATGGCGTGCGAAATGGTAAACAAGTACGAAACAGGGATGCAAACACGGAGGCAGGTTTTAGGCGACGTATATATGGACCGTGCAGAGGCAAAAAATATCGCCTTTGACGGCCCCTTTCAGGCAATGATCACCGAAGGTGCTTGGGGCACGGTCTGGTCTGAAGATACGACCACGCCCCGCGAACGCTCTATGCTGACGCTGGCACTGCTGGCAGCAACCGAAAACTTTGAGGAAATCCCGATGCATATCCGTGCCAAACAAAACACAGGCGCTGCGCCACAAAGCGTGTTGCAGGCCTTTATGCATTTCGCCGTCTACGCAGGCGTGCCTGCGGCGAACCACGCCATCAAACTTGCAAAACAAACCTATGCCGAATTGGAAGTAGAGATATGAGCCTGACAAACACCCCACCCAAGACAGGCGGCTTCGTCCCTCGTGATCGCAGGTGGCAGCCCGACGCGTTGACCCCCGGCTACAAAACTAGCATCAAGCGCAGTCCGCAGGCGGCCTTGCTGTCCTTCCCGACCACCCTTTCCGAGGAAACCTCTCCGGTCTTTGGCCAAGCGATACTGGGCGCGTTGGATAATGACCTTCTTCTGAACTATGCCAAACCCGGCGAAAGCGCGATCGGGCCGCGGATCATTGTGCATGGTCGTGTGCTGGATGAAATGGGGCGCGGTGTTCCCGGTGCCTTGGTGGAATTCTGGCAGGCCAATGCTGGCGGACGGTATCGACACCAGAAAGAAAGCTATCAGGCCGCTCTTGATCCGAACTTTGGAGGCTGCGGGCGCACGATCACGGCCGAGAACGGATCCTACGAATTCCGCACCATCCAACCCGGCCCCTACCCGTGGCCGAACGGCATGAATGACTGGCGCCCCGCACATATCCATTTCTCAGTTTTCGGCCATGGCTTTGCGCAACGTCTTATTACGCAGATGTATTTCGAGGGCGATCCTCATATCAAGCTTTGCCCGATTTTAGGCGTCCTAAAATCCCAAGACGCCGTCGACGCGCTGACAGCAGCGTTGGACATGCACCGCACGGTGCCGATGGACAGCCGCGCTTTTAAATTCGACATTGTTCTGCGCGGACGGCGTCAGACATATTTTGAGAACCGCAAGGAAGGGATGTAATCATGGTACAGAAGCTAGACTATCTACGCGAAAGCCCGAGCCAGACCGCAGGGCCTTATGTCCACATCGGTTGCACACCCAACTTCACCGGTATCGATATCTATGGCGGTGATCTGGGAACCTCAATGAAAACGGGCCCCGTGCAAGGCCAGGAGATCATCATCAAAGGCATCGTTTATGACGGCACCGGCACCCCGTTGCGCGACGCGATGATCGAAATCTGGCAACCGGATGCAGCGGGGCTGTTTCCATCCGCCAACGAGACCCGCGGCACGGCGGACCCAAACTTCACCGGCTGGGGCCGGTCGCCCGGTGACATGACCACGGGTGAGTTCAGCTTTGAAACCGTAAAGCCAGGCGCAGTGCCGTGGCCTGACGGCCGGATGCAAGCGCCCCACATCACCGCTTGGGTCGTGGCCCGCGGCATCAACATCGGTCTGCACACGCGAATCTATTTCGAAGATGAGGCAGAAGCGAATGCCGTAGATCCAATCCTGTCGCGGATCGAGCATCAAAACCGCATTCCGACCTTGCTCGCCAAGAAGACCGGTGAAGGCGAATATCGCTTCGAAATCCATCTGCAAGGCCCGAACGAAACCATCTTCTTTGACATTTGAGGGCTCACGTGAACACTCCCTCCATCATCTGCGTCGCCTTAACCGGGTCCCTCCCGTCGAAGGACAACAACCCGGCGGTGCCGATCAGCATTTCCGAACAGATCGAAAGCACTTAGGAAGCCTTTGAGGCGGGTGCCAGCATCGCGCATTGTCACGTGTGCGATAACAAAGGAAAGCCGACGTCAGACCCCGAACGCTTTGCCTGCCTGAAGCAGGGGCTAGAAAACACTGCCCCGGTATGATCGTCCAAATCTCGACCGGGGGGCGCTCTGGTGCGGGCCATGAACGCGGTGGGATGCTCCCGCTGCGCCCTGACATGGCGTAGCTGTCTGTCGGGTCAAACAACTTCCCGACCCGCGTCTATGAAAACAGCCACGATCTTATCGATTGGCTGGCGTCTGAAATGATCGCCCATAGTCAACCCCGAAATCGAGGCCTTCGATCTCGGCCATATTATTAAGGCCACCCGAATGGCCGCCTGAAAGAGCCGTTTTACGTGCAATTTGTAATGGGCGTGAAAATTCCATGCCTGCGGACGAGCGGATTTTCGACTTCTACATCGAAACCCTCAACCGCCTCGCACCTAATGCCCAGTGGTGCGCGGCATGCATTGGCCCTTCGCAATACAAGATCAACAAATGGGCCATCTCCAAGCGAGGTCACACCCGCACAGCACTAAAGAACAATGACCGCCTTGACCGTGACACGCTTGCCCCGTCCAATGAGGCACTCGTTCAGCGTGCGGTCGATCTATGCGAAAAATATTACCGTCCCGTCGCGACATGGCAACAAGCACGAGACATTTTGGGATTTGCTCTGCGGGCAGACGGACGGCCTGCGCCGCGCGACTAGTAGTCTGGCTTTTGGGCATCGTTTAGACGGCATCGGGCAGAGACACTGTCTGGGTCGCGGCGTCTGGCGCGCCGTTTCTGGGCCGCCAAAGGCTGCTGTATCGGGCCCGCGCCACGCCCGCAAATCGGCTGACTGCCCGCCATCGCGCGGATCGACTTGGCGAACACGAGCCGCCTCGCCCCCATACTGGCGGCGGCGAAGCGGACCAGAGGCGCGCGGTTAAAGCGACCAGCCGCCGTCGATGGCGTGGGCTTGGCCTGTGGTAAAGGCGCTGTCGTCGCTGGCCAGATACAGCGCCAGCGCTGCGATCTCTTCTGCCTTGCCGATGCGGCCCATGGGCTGACGAGCAATAAAGGCGGCCAGCGCGGCTTCATAGTCTCCGGTATCGCGCAAGCGGCCGTGCATGGACGGGCTGTCGACTGTGCCGGGGCAGATCGCGTTGCAGCGGATGCCTTGCTGGATGTAGTCGGCGGCGACGGATTTGGTCATGCCGATGACAGCAGCCTTTGATGCGCAATAAGCAAAGCGGTTTGGCACACCCTTCATCGATGACGCCACCGACGACATGTTGATGATCGACCCGCCGCCGTTTTCCAGCATGGCCGGCAGCGTGTGCTGCATCATGCGGAACATCGCCGTGACGTTCAGATCAAAGCTGAAATTCCAGTCCTTGTCGGAACATTCGAGGATTGTGCCATGCGCCACAACTCCGGCGCAGTTGAATAGCACGTCAAGCGGGCCGGCATCCTGCACGACCTTTTTCACCGCATCCCCGTCGGTCACGTCCAGTTTCACTGCCGTAATCCCGTCGATCTGCGCCAGCTCTGCCAGCGCGTCTTCGTTCACGTCCGTAGCGATAACATTTGCGCCCTCTTTCGCGAACAGCTCTGCTGTCGAGCGTCCAATCCCCTGCCCGGCCGCTGAAATCAGCGCCGTTTTCCCGGCCAATCTGCCTGTTGTCGTCATGTCGTCCACTCCTCCTTGGAACAGCACTTCGTGCTGCATCATATCCAAAGGTCGCGGCAGATTCGTCGCGGCCTGTGTCCGTGCGGAGTGAACATTTTCTGAAGCCATAAGGCAACACGAGGCGGCCCGATTGCGGCGGTGCAGGCTTCGTCTTTATTGCGCCGACATTCGCAGCACCGCACCGGCAGGTCCCGTTGAGGCCGCGCCCTGCGAAGTCAGGAGAATTCGCGTCATGACCAACTAATTGCCGGTCATGACGCTATCCTGCAATGCTGTGGGCAAACCCACGAAGGTGGTTTTCATCACGCGTTGCGACGGCTTGCTGACATCGGCGGCAACGGTGACAGTCGTATCGGGGTCAATTCAGTGCTGGCGCAGCGATTGGCTGATCCGGGGCGCGGCCCAGTTTCCGGCACCTCATCCGTGCAATGATGCGCCGTCGTCAGCACCAGCGTATCAGTCTGGTCGCGTTCAGTCAGCGATTTCCCGCAAAAGGCGGTGGCGGCGGTGATGCCGAGCACAATCTTGACTGGGATGCCTTGGGTGCGGGCGACCTCTAATTCCTCTGCTACGAGGCCAAAGATGCCCTAATCGCCGGGCTTCAGTCGCACGATGCGGCAGCCCTTGGCGGCCTCGGCCACGATCAGCGCGCTGATGGAATGCCCCCTCTGAAGTGGTCTACCTTTTGGGATAGAATTATCCCGTTTTCAGGAGGACGACGCGATGGCTGGCAAGCGAGAGAAGCCCGAGGATATCGTGCTGAAGTTGCGACAAGTTCAAGTGCTCCAAGGGCAAGGACGATCTACGACGGAAGCCGCTCGGCAGATCGGTGTGAAGGTTCAGACCTACTATCGGTGGCGCAAAGAATGCGGTGGCATGAGCCGCGACTAGCTCAAGCGGCTTAGAGAACTGGAGGCCGAGATTACCCGGCTGAGGCGTGCCGTGTCGGATCTGACGCTGGACAAGATGATCCTGGCTGGAGCTGCGCGGGGGAACTTCCAAGCCCTTTCCGCCGCAGGCAGTGCATCGACCATGTGCGGCAAACCCTCGGCGTATCGGAGCGCAGGGTTTGCCGCACATTGGGTCGGCATCGCTCGACGTAGCGCAAGGTGCCCTGTGGCCTGCCGGACGAAGCACAGCTGAGCGACGACATTATAGCACTGGCGGAAGAGTTCGGACGCTATGGATACCGTATGGTGGTCATTGTTGCGCCATTGGTCCGAGCGACAATGACGACGGGTATGCTCAATGACCTGCCCCCGAAACTTCCCTCACTTAAATGTAGAGTTTGCTCAACCTTTCGAAGGAGCAATCAAGTGCGACAGAGCCGTTTTACCAAAGCCCAAATAATCGTGATGAGTTGTTCAATGGCGAGGTCTTCAGCACATTGCGCGAGGCTCAAATCATGATCAAACGGTGGCGTCGCCACTACAATACGGTCAGGCTGCACAGTGCCTTGGGCTACCGGCCACCGGCCCCAAAGAGCATCATCCCGATAGACCAAAGACCGACCGTGCATTAGCAATCAAACTGGACCACCCGATGGCGGCACTCCACGATACGGCGGCGATCTGGCGACCGTGCGGGGTGGCGAATGCCTGAACGGCAAACTAGTTCAATGTTTGCGGGTGGCGTCGCACAGTACGCCTTGGCCGTTGCCTACGCGGGGGTGGCTTGTGCAAAAGGCGAACGTTCGAGGCTACGGATTCGCGCTCAGTTCAGAAAGGTAGTCGACGCTGTGCCGCGCTTGATCCAATTGTTTCTTAGAAATCCGCGCGACCAACAGTTCAGACTGATCGGCGCAAGCGCGGGCAAGGTCAGACCCGTCCGCACCGGCGATGCAACTGCGCCCAGTGTAATGGAGGTCCACTTCCGTCCCGATCCGATTTGCATAGGCCACGCAGGCCCCGTTTTCCATCGCTCGAGACGGCACCATGACGCGGGCGACGTTTTCAAAGGGGGACATTAGGGCGGTCGGCACCACGATCAGGTCAGCGCCCAGGTGTGCCAGTTCGCGACACCGCTCTGGGAATTCGACATCGAAGCAGATCAGCACACCAACTTTGAAGCCGTTCAGGCTAAAGATCAGCGGCTCTATTCCGGCTTGGAATGTGGACTTTTCCCAATCCCCGTAAAGCATCCGTTTGCGATAAGGGCCGATCATACCAATCTGGGGGTGGAATACAAATGCGGCGTTGTGAATGGCTGTCTCGGTCTGCTCGTATGACCCAATGACAATCGTCAGACCCGTGTCACGGGCAATCGATTGCAGTCGCTCCATGACAGCGTCATCGACGCTAGCTGCGATGTCGGCGACATCGGCTGAGGTGTAGTAGCCGGTTAGGAAACACTCTGGAAAGACGAGGATTTCCGCGCTTTGCGCTACGGCGAGGGATGCGATGCGGGCAACGTCGTCTACGTTTTTCTGCACGTTCCCTGGGTGGCTTTCGCCCTGCCATAAAGCGACATTCAGCGTGCTCTTGGTCATCGCCGCGCCCTTTCTGCACCCAACAGCCGCGGCAGGTCGCCAAAGCGGGCGATGCTGCCAAACACGACGATGGCGGTCAGCACAAAGAACACAGCGACCGAGGCCATGACCGGGGTGTAGCCGTAGCGCAAAGAGTTGAAGATTTTGATCGGCAGTGTTTCAGCAGTAAAGCCAGCCACCATGTAGGCGATGATGTATTCGTTCAGGCTGAGGACGAAGACGAATGCAAATCCGGAGATCATGTAGGGCCGCGCCAGTGGAAAGATGACGGTGCGAAAGACGGTTTTATCATCGGCACCCATGGTCCGGGATGCCTCGATCAACTGTCTGTCGATGGCTTCCAGCCCGAGTGAAATCGTCACAAGGGGAAGGGTGACCAAGAATACGCCATGAGAGATAATTGTCGCATATATCTGACCGTAAAACCCGACAGTGATCCAGAAGATCATAAAGCCAAGCGCCGAAATGACGGGCGGTAGCAAAAAGGGGGCGACGCCAAGGCCAAACAGCGCCTGCGCCATCTTGCTTTGCTTCTTCCAGACATAAAGCGCCAGAGGCAGCGCGATAGAGACTGCAATCGTGCTGGCCCCAAGTGCGATGACGACGGAATTGCGCAGGGCGTTCAGCCAATCACTGGCCTGAAATAGCTCTGCATACCAGCGCAACGAAAACCCTTCCGGCGGGAACAGCAGTTGTTTGGGTTCATTCACAGAGACGCCGAAGATGACGACAAGGGGGGCAGCAAGGAACAGCAGCACAACAAGGATGAAAGCATATCGCAGTATCAGCATCAGTTATGTCCTCGCCCGGCCAAGCAGTGTCGAAATGCCCACGAGGGCTAGCGAGACCAGCATCAAAAAGATCGCCATCGCAGCAGCAAATGGCAGATTCGACTGAAAGATCGCTTGGTCCGTGATGTGCACCGACAGCGTCCAATGCTGCGGCCGGCCCAAAACCTGCGGCAGCAGATATGCGCCAAGAGTAAAGACGAACACCAAGATTAGCGCACCCGTAATCGTGTTCCGCATCATAGGCATGACGACGTTACCGAAGCTGCGGATAGGAGAAGCGCCAAGCATACGGGCGGCCTCTGGAATTTCAGGATCAAGGCGCGACAAGGCCGGATAAAGCACAAGGACAGCGTAGGGAAAGCCCAAGTACGTCAGACCGAGGAGCAGGGCACCTAAGCTGGGTGTAAAGCTTTGCGATATCTCCATCAGGCCGATGGCGACCAGCAGATTGCCTATGCCCGCCGTTTTTGACAGCAGCGTCGACCACGCGAAGCCGATGATGACCTCTGACAGGGACAGGACGGACAGCAAAAATACCAGCATCACGGACTGCCAGCGCGCGCGCATGCGCGTTACGAAATAGGTAAATGGCACAGCAACGGACACGGAAATGATTGCGGCTGCTGCTGAAAAGGTCAGCGAGGTCAGCAGCACCTTGCCGAAGAACGGCGATATGAAGCGTGCGTAGTTCGACAGCTCAAACGCTGGCTGAAAGAACGCACCTTCGTCGCGGCTGAAAAAACTGACGGATAGCATGATGACGAAGGGGACGACGAAGAATACCACCAGCATGACAAGTGGATAGGCGGGCCCACGGTGGTCTTTCAGACGTGCGGTTAGCGTCGTCATGCCGCCAGCACCGTCGCACGGCCTGTCAGGATCTGCAGCCCGACCCTATCGCTCATCTTGACGCTCGGACGGCTTTGCGGGGCGCAGATAGAGATAATGTCGATGTCGCCCACCCGCACAAGGATTTCGACGTTGGCACCAAGATCGCGGATAAAGCTGACTTGCCCGCTCAACTGACCCTGCGCGGGATCAGGAAGAACGACAATGTCTTCTGGTCGAACGCTTAAGGTTCCGGCCTGACCGTTTTGGACGTGCAGGATATCCTCTGGCGTCAGATTGATCACTTGGCCGTCAAAGGTGAACTGCGCCAGGCCTGTCAAACGACCAGCTAACAGATTGCTGACACCGATGAAATTGGCCACGAAGGCATTGGCGGGATTGCGGTAAATCTCGACCGGGGTGCCGACTTGCTGCACCTTGCCAGCCTTCATGACGATCACGGTATCGGCCATCGACATGGCTTCGCGCTGGTCGTGGGTGACGACGATGGTCGTGACGCCCAAGGCTTTTTGCAGCTGTCGCAGCTCGATCTGCAAGTGTTCGCGCAGGTTGGCGTCCAGTGCTGACAAAGGCTCGTCCAAAAGAAAGACCTTGGGGTCGATGGCAAGACCACGGGCGATTGCGACACGTTGCCGTTGTCCGCCTGACAGTTGATGAACTTGACGATCCGCGATATCGGGCAGCTTGACTAGATCCAGCAGTTCAAGGGCGCGCACGCGACGGTTTGATGCGTTCACTCCTCTGATTTTCAGCGGATAGGCGATGTTTTCCGCGACGGTCAGATGGGGAAACAGCGCGAGGGATTGGAACACCATTCCGAATTCTCGTTTGTGGGCGGGGACCTTGCTGTAGTCCACGCCGCCCACGCTCAATGAACCGCCACTGAGATCTTCTAGGCCGGCAATCAGGCGCAGCAATGTCGTTTTGCCGCAGCCGGATGGCCCAAGCAGGCAGACAAAGCTGCCATCGGGGATATTAACGGTCACGCCGTCTACCGCTATGAAGTCACCATATTTTTTGGTGACGTTTTCGATTTGAACTTGTGTCATGTTATCTGGCTATCTCCCCCAAGAGATTGGCCCGCGACAATGTGCGGCGGGCCAAAGCACTGTGTATTATCCAGCGACGAACTCTGACCATTTTTGGTTCAGCCAGTCTTCGCGATCGCTATAAACGTCATAGCGCGGAAGAATAGGGTCGATGGTGCTAGCGACAGCGCTGTATTCGTCATCCGTCAGGTCCGTCAATTCGTGGCGAACCGTGGGTGCAGTCCCGACAAAGCGCGACAGTTTTGTCTGAACGTCGGGCTGGCACATGTAGTTCATGAACTCTTGCGACTCTGTGATTTTGTCCGATGCTTTGGACACACACCACGACCCTGAATCTAACACGCCGCCTTCTGCGGGGAAGGTCGAACGGACGGGTTTACCGTTAGATGCAGCCAAGCCCGTGACATCGTGGTAATATTGACCCATCGGAATTTCGCCCGTTTCCAGCGCCTGCTGGAATTGGCCTTCGTCTCTATACCACAGACGGACGTTAGGCTTTGCTTCGGCCAATTTATCCATGACTTGCAGGATGCCTTCTTCGGTATCCAAAATCTGGGTCCCGCCGAACCACGTCGTTGCCGTGATTTCCAACAGGAAAGAGTTCGTGGCCAGCGCCAGTAACCCAAGACGGTCTGCGTTTGCGGGATCCCACAATGCCTTCCATGATGTCGGCGCATCGGCATAGACGTCGGTGTTCGTTACTAAGGTGATGTACCATGCGACAGCACCCAAACCGTTGATCGTACCGTCTTCGTAGCGGTGGACAAAGTGATCGGGTAGGTTCGCCGCGTTCGGCAGCGCTGCTTCGTCCAACGGGGCCCAAAGCTTTGCCTTTTCACCCTTCAGGCGGGCGACTTGCGCCATCATCGAGACGTCAGCTGGGGCCTGACCCGCGCGTGCTGCGGTCAGGAGTTGCACCAGCCACGCCTCGCCGGTCGGCTCTCCGATGGACTCGACGGCGATGCCTGTGGCTGCCGTGAATTCAGGAAAGATGTGTTCGTTGAACGAATCCTGAAAGTAGCCGCCGTAGGTGCCAACCTTGAGGGTCCGGTCAGCTTGCGCCCTCAGAAGGGACGGTGCGCCGATGGCCAGAAGGCCACCTGCAGCCGCACTTCGCGTGATGAAAGACCGGCGGTTTACACTTGTAGATTTGAGCGTGTTTTTCATTTTTTTCCCTGTTGTAATGAAGGCTTATTCTTTGACGCCTGGCAGGATGCAAAGCATTTCGTAAAGCAGATTAGCGCCAATCAGCGCAGTATTTCCACTTGGATCATACGGTGGCGATACCTCGACGAGGTCACCACCCACGATGTTCAGACCTTGGCATCCGCGAATGATCTCTAGCGCCTGCCATGTGGTCAGGCCGCCGATTTCAACGGTGCCTGTGCCGGGAGCAAAGGCAGGGTCCAGGCTGTCGATGTCGAAGATGATGTAGGTCGGCGTGTCGCCAATCTTTGCTTTGATATCACGCATCAACGGTTTCAGCGATTGACCCCAGCAATCTTCTGCCTGCACAACCGTCCAGCCTTGGCGGCGCGACCAGTCGAAGTCGTCGGGGGAATAGCCAGTACCGCGCAGGCCAATCTGAAATACCTTGTCGTTGTTCAGCAAGCCTTCGTCAAAAGCTCGACGGAATGGGGTGCCGTGGGCAATTTTCTGGCCGAACATCTCGTCATTGATGTCGGCATGAGCGTCGATATGGATCAGCGCGACTGGCCCGTGCTTGCCCGCAATCGCCTGCAGAATCGGATAACTGATTGTGTGATCGCCGCCGATCGTCAGGGGGGTCACGTCATGCGTAAGCATGGTTTTGTAGAACTGTGCGATACGTTTGACGCTGTCCTTCAGATCAAACGTGTTGATCGGTACATCGCCTAGATCGGCCACTTGTAAGGCATCAAAGGGTGCCGCGCCCGTCGCCATGTTGTAGGGTCGCAACATGCTGGATTCCGCCCGGATCTGCCGTGGGCCAAAGCGCGTACCAGACCGGTTGGAAGTGCCGACGTCTAAAGGAATGCCAACGAAACAGACGTCCAGACCTTCGGCTATTTCTGCCGCTGGCAGGCGCATCATCGTCGACGGACCGCCAAAACGTGGCATCTCGTTGCCGCCTAGAGGTTGGTTGTAAGTCATCGACGATACGTCCTTTTCTTGGGCCTAGAAAGGAACCCTGTGCGCGAAGCTACAACATGAAAATACGATATTAATGAACTGTAGTTTGATGTTTCTCAAACAATGCTGTCGCGATGCGCATCGACGACGGTTTTGATGAAATTTGCGACAGCTTGTGACTGTTTCACGCCTTTTTTAGAGATCAGTTCGAAGGTGCAATCGAAAGATGGCGCGATGGGCGATAAACGCCGCAATTCACCTGCTTTGACCCACGCCGCACCGTAGTGATCGGGCAGATAGCCCATGAACATGCCACTGCGAATTAGGATCAACTGAGGCTCGATTTCGTACACCACGGCTTTGACGTTTTCAAACCCCAATTCTGCGTGGTGCCTGTCCTGCCAGTAGCCGCGCCCAACCATGCTTTGCTTGCGCAGTGACGTAAGGTCCAGCTGTGCGGCAGGCACACAATAAAGGGGGTGGGCCAATCCGCAGTAAAGCGCGTGCGTCTCTGAATAAAGTGGCAGGTGGTTCAGGCCAGCGGCGCGGTGTGGAAAGCTGCCAATCGCCACGTCGAGGGTCCCATTCAGAACGCGCTGCTGCAGTTCCTGCGGCGGGTTTTGCGATATATCGAAACGGATGTCGTTTGGCTGTGCGAGGAAGGTGGCAAATGCTTCGTGCAGTTTGCTACCAGTGTCGGTGGCAATTGCATCCACGACGCCGACCCGAATTTCACCGACAAGTTTGCCTTTCAGGCTGCTGACGCCGACAGAGAATTCTTCCAGGTTACGCAATAGCTTTTGGGTCTGTGCAAAGACTAAATGGCCCTTTTCGCTTAGTTTGAAGCCACTGCGGCCCCTTTGGCAAAGACTGACGCCAAGGCGTAGTTCAAGGGCCGTGATGTGGTTGCTGATGGTCGAGGGGCCGACGTTCAGTTCCACCTGAGCAGCCGCAAACCCCCCATACCGCACGACGGCATCGAAAACCTTTAGAAGTCTGAGGTCACTACCGGAAAGGCGCATGAATATGGGAGACCACAGTTTCCCGCGTCCGTAAATGCCAACCTCGTCGCGCCGACTTGGCAAGACATTTTAGCGCTCATAGCCCTAAGATGGGTGGCACATCCGGCACTGGGGCCCGGGTCAGGCTTTTCAATTCCGGTCCAACACGCACAACCAGTTACCGTAGCATAGCTTTTCAAGCAGGTCTGCGTCAAAGCGATATGAGCAAATGGCATCTTATAATGCGCCAAGGCCTGCGACGTCAGCCATGGCCTTCGGGACCTGCGCCCCGTCAAAGTCAGAGCCAAAGCCGACTTGATCTTCGCCCAATCGAAAGGTCAGGTGGTCGAGGTGGCGTAGCATCGGATCGAATGGCCCAAACCGGACCTTCATGACGTGCAAAGCTAACGGCAGCTAAGTGGACCTGTCGCGGTTTGATGCCGCTCCTTTGATAGCATTTACTACAAAGGAAACGATCCATTGCACATGGAAGAACAGACAAATTCCGTAAGGATGCGATGCGTATAGCGTTGACCAGCGGGCTTACACGCAAGCAAGTGGCGGATTATCTTGGCGTCGGGATGTCAACATTGAAAAAGTGGATCACAGCGCACCGAGACACGGACGTGGTGTCGAAAGAAGATTTGAGCCTCATCCACGTTAATGATCGGCTTCGGCGCGAGAACCCCATCCTCAAGGAGGAACGCACAATCTTAAAAAGCCGTTCCATGTTGGAGCCCGCCTCTGCGCGGTAGAAACAGCCTGTGTTACTGTAGCGACATGGAGGGCAGCGGCCGTTCGCTTATTGGTGGTCCCAGCAGTGTCGAGAACCCCGTTAAAAAACGTGGTCCATGGGTTGATGCGAACTCGAGAATGGTGATGCTGCTTTTGTAGTGATCCAGTTTAGGAAGATGACGGATTTGCAAAGTCCATGCCCTTTGAAATGCCCCACTGAAGTGGTCCACCTTTTGGGATAGAATTATCCCGTTTTCAGGAGGACGCCGAGGTGGCAGGCAAGCGAGAGAAGCCCAAGGATATCGTTCTCAAGCTGCGACAAGTTGAAGTGCTGCTAGGGCAAGGGAAACCGGTTCAGGAGGTCGTGCGGCAGATCGATGTGACGGTTCAGACCTACTATCGATGGCGCAAGAAATACAGTGGGATGAGCCGGGATAAGTTCAAGCGGCTGAAAGAGTTGGAGGCCGAGATTACCCCGGCTCAGGCGTGCCGTGTCGGATCTGACGCTGGACAAGATGATCTTGGCTGAGGCCACACGGGGAAACTTCCAAGCCCTTCCCGCTGCCGGCAATGCATCGATTATGTGCGGCAAACCCTCAGCGTATCGGAGCGCAGGTTTTGCCACACATTGGGTCAGCATTGCTCGACGCAGCGCAAGGTGCCCTGTGGTCTGCCGGACGAAGCACAGCTGACCGAGGACGTCATTGCGTTGGCCGAAGAGTTCGGACGCTATGGATACCGCAGGATTACCGGGGTGCTGAACAACAGTGGTTGGCATGTAAATCACCAGGGCGTTGAACGGATCTGGCGGCGGGAGGGCGCAAGACTTCCCAGCATAGCAACCGAAGAAGAGACGGCTCTGGCTGAACGACAGTTTGTGCGTCCGGCTGCGTCCGGCTGCGGCCGGAGCGCCCGAACCATGTCTGGTCCTATGACTTTGTTCGGGACCGGACCCACAACAGGCGTGTCTACCGCACGCTAAATGTCATCGATGAGTTCACGAAGGAGGCACTGGTGATCCGGGTCAAACGCAGGCTCAATTCAACGAACGTAGTCGATGCCTTGACTGATCTGTTCATTATACGCAGCCCGCCCACGTTCATAAGATCAGATAATGGCGCGGAATTTGTCGCCAAGAAGGTGCGGGCGTGGATCGGGGCCGTGGGCGCGAAAACTGCATTCATCACACCCGGTTCACCTTGGGAAAATGGCTACGGCGAAGGCGTCAACGCCCGCGTTCGGGATTAGTTGCTCAACGGCGAGGTCTTCACCACGTTGCGCGAGGCTCAAATTCTGATCGAACGATGGCGGGGCCACTACGATGCGGTCAGGCCACACACCGCTTTGGGTTGCCGCCCGCCAACGCTAAAAAGCATCGTCCAGATGGACCAAAGGCCGACCATGCATTAACATTCAAACTGTACCACCAGATGGCAGCACACCACATTTGCGATAAGAACCACTTACCCGTTTAGTTGCGTCGGGTGGAAGGATCGGTCGCAAAGATAGGACTGTTGGGACAGGGTCGCGACCGATCCTAAGGGCGTTGCTCGGTGGATCGAGGTGATAACACCCAAATTTGATAATATCCTAAGTTAGCCGCCGTATAATTGACATTCATCAAGCCCACCGTCGAGCTCTTCAAAAAGATGCACCATCCTGTCTGGGTCAGATAATGTGGATTACCCCTTCTCAAGCAATCATGAAGGTGCTGTCCGACGAATGCGAACCAGTCCAATTTATCCAGTAACCTCAATATTTTAGGCTGCACAAAGACCACGCCACTCGGTTAGAGCAGCGGCGCGGTTCAGCTTGAAATTTGATCGCCTGTAAAGGTGCCGCTCCGCGTTGAAATATTTATGAACAGAAGCATAAACGGAAACAAATTTCTGCAAACTTAGCATGCGTAGAAAACCCCGCATGGCCCTCTCTCTTCGCCTAAATGGTTGGTGTGAATTCTCAGCCCGGTTGTTGAGCCAGCGGCAGGTTTCCTGTTCGCCGAGATTGCCAATGACCTTCATCGCCGCACCGTAAGAAATTAACTTGTCGGTGAAAAATATATGTGGCCGCCCATGACGTTTAATGGCGTTCCTAAGTAATTTAAATGCTGCCTTGCGATCCCAGTGCTTTGTGAAAAAAAACTTCCAGGACCTCCCCTTCGTGATCCAAAGCCCGCCAGAGGTAGTGCGTCTCGCCATTGATCTTCACGAACACCTCATCCAGATGCCACTGCCAGTGTGTGTCTGACCACATTCGATCAATTCGTATTCGGCGAGTTTTAGCAGCAAATATTGGGCCAAATCTGTTTCACCAAAACCAAACCGTCTCGTGGCTGATGTCGATACCTCTCTCGTGCAAAAGGTCTTCCACATTTCGCAGCGAGAGCGGAAACGGCACATACATCATAACGGCCAACCGGATGATCTCGGGGCTCGTCTTAAAGTAACAAAGGGGGGGCTAACCGGTCAGCGCGACATCTTTGATTTGAGATGTTCTGAAAGGACCACCAGATTACTGCAAACGGCTTTAGAAGCACGCTGTCATAGACAACTCACACTCGAGGGCATGTAGCCTGGCGTTACCAGCTTAGGTTGAGTAAATTATTAAATTTCAACCTTAATAAATTTTAAATGTGGGAACAATTGTGGATATTCCTTTAGTGATTGCGTTAATTTTTTCTATCCCAACCTTCGCGTCAGCTCACTCTGGTGGCCTAAACGCTCAGGTTTGTCATGCTGGCGCTAAACCGTATCATTCGAGAATGTTGCCCACCAGGTTTTGCCAATGATGTCTAAGAGCCCAATTTGAAAATATTTGAGTGAGTTCAGTGGTTTGTGATTCTGTTCGGTTGTGAAGCTGAATGGAGATCACAACGGCTTTAACTGAACTCACCCGCCGTCAACATGACCGAAAAGGCGATAAATACGCAAGCGATATGAGGGACGCAGAATGGGCGTTGATAGCGCCTTCGATGTCGCCGCAGAAGACAACTGGTCGGCCCCGTACGACATGTTTGCGCGACGTGGTCGACGCACTCCTCTACATTGCAACGACCGGATGCCAATGGCGTATGTTGCAAAACGACTTCCCGCCGGTTTCAACGGTTCGGGGCTATTTCTACGCGTGGCGCGATGACGGCTTGCTTGATGAGATAAACCAGAAGCTGGTCGAAGCAGCGCGTCTGGCCGAGAACCGCAAAGCCCAGCCAACGGCAGGGGTCATAGATAGCCAGAGCGTAAAAACCACTGAAAGCGGTGGTATTAGGGGCTATGATGCGGGCAAACGGATCAAGGGCCGCAAGC
>Ga0209390_10005705_pt1 | contig 17326 bp, 17 predicted proteins | sample BON01_FD_187212 | JGI IMG/M metagenome (GOLD analysis project Ga0209390, IMG submission 187212) | Freshwater microbial communities from Lake Bonney liftoff mats and glacier meltwater in Antarctica - BON-01 (SPAdes) (version 2) | ecosystem: Environmental > Aquatic > Freshwater > Ice > Glacier...
TCGGGCCTCCACTTGCCCCCCCCCGGGCCTCTGCCACCCCCCCTGTGGAGCACTCGCGTCTTCCCCATGCCGTTTATACGCATCCACAAAGGCCGTCGCGCCCACGGTGGCCCGCGCCCATCGACGGCGGCGGCGTCCGCCTCGGCGGCGACGGCGGCGACATCCTCCGCCGCCCAATCGGCGGCGTGGGCGGCGTTGGCGACGACGCGCGCACTTTGCCCGGTGCCGATGGGACAGTCGGCCCGTGTCCTATGTATTGCTTACAATGTGCCCGAGTCTTCGCTGCGCCGCATCTGCCCGAGCGCGGCGAGCGGACGGCTCACGATCGACGACATTCTCCCGGCGCTGCTCAAGCGCAGCCATGCGATCTGCCAGGAGCACATGTCGTCCAGCCTGCCGTGGGTCGGTGGCGAAGCGGCGGTGGCTGGCGCAGCCGCTGCCGCTGCGGCCTCTGCGGCCGAGTGCGCCGCGTCGCCGCAGTCGGTGCGGCGCTGGGCGTTCCGCGACTCCACGGCGCTGCTTTGCAAGGGCGCGGCGCCCCGCGACCCCAACGCGCTCCGTGCATACCAGGCCGAGTCACTGGGGCGTTTGCTGGACGCGCAAGGACGCTCTCTATCCGGCAACGCGAAGCTGCCATGTGGGGCTGGCAAGACGCTGCTGGCGCTGTGGCACGCGGTTCGACTCGAGACGTACACGCTGGTGTTGACGAACAGCAACATGTCGACGCTGCAGTGGGTGTCGCAGCTGCGAAGGCACTTTGAGCTGCCGGCGGCCGCGGTGATGGCACTCGGCGCGGGGCTGTCTGGCGCCGACGGGCGCAAGGAGATCCTCCGCCTGGTGCGCGACCGACCGATGTTTGTCATTTGCACCTATCAAACGGCCACGCTGCATGGCGCGCCGGGGAGCGCGGTTGGGCTACTACGTGCGCTGCCCCACGGGCTGATGATACTTGATGAGGCGCAGACCTCGGTGGCGTCGTGCTTCAGCCGCGCGCTGGCGATCCCCTGCGCGTCGGTGCTCGCCATCTCGGCGACGTTCAAGCGCCAGGATCAGCGCATCGAGCTGCTGCAGCGGGCGGTGGGTCCGTTACTAGTCGATGTGGACCGTGGCCTGCTCGTCACGGGCGGCTTCTTGGCCGAGGTGGGTCGGGTGGAGCTGCACGTGCCAGCCCCCGCATCGGGGGGGGCCTCGTTACACGCGCACAAGGTAGCAGCGCTGTTCACCATTCTCGAGCGGCACCTGCTGGCGGGAGGCGATAAGATCTTGGTGTTTTGCGACCGGCTGCGCCACGTGGCGACGGTGCACAGGCTGCTCATGGGCTACGTGGCTGGGCGCGCGCCGGTACTCGGCCCGCTCACAATGCACACGCCGGCAGGGCAGCGCCAGGCGCAACTGGAGGCGTTTCGCGGCGCGGAGCGCGCGGTGCTGTGCCTCTCGCGTGTGGCGGACGCGGCGGTCGACCTGCCCGGCGCGAACGTGCTGGTGCAGGTGAGCTGCGCCACGGCGTCGCACAACCAAGAAATGCAGCGCACCGGCCGCGTGCAGCGGCCGGGGCGGGGGGGGGTGCACGTCGCCTACACGCTCGTGACGCGCGGCAGTCGCGAGGTGCGGCACGCCGAGAGCCGGCGGCAGTGCATGGAGGCGGAGGGGTACGTGACGAAGCAGTTCGAGTTGACGTGCGCGCGTGGCCTACTCGAGGCTGCACCGTTGCAGCTGCGGCTGGCGGTCGAGGTGGTCGGTGGGGAGGGTGACGAGGAGGAGGGCGAGGGGGGCGCCTGGGAGGGGGACGAGGAGGAGGGGGGCGAGGAAGGGAGGCGGGGCGAGGTTGCCCTGGCGGATGACGACAACCCATTCACAGGGCCCGACGGCAATTGAGCGGCACTCGCAAATGGGCCGATGCCCCCCTGAAGGGAACACGTGGGTGTCCCCTCCAGGGGGGGGGCGCGAGTGCAACGAGCCAAGCGAGCGCAGTGAGTCCAGAAACGGGGCACGGGCGCAGCGAGCCAAGCGAGCGCAGCGAGCCAACGCGGGCGCAGCGAGCCAAAGCGAGCGCAGCGAGCCAAAGCGAGCGCAGCGAGCCAAGCGAGCGCAGCGAGCCGGTCTGGACTTGGTCGCTGCACGTGTTGAGCTCGCTGCGGTCTGGACTTGGTCGCTGCAGGTGTTGAGCTCGGTCGCTGCGTGCGTTGAGCTCTCTGCGCTCTGGACTTGGTCTCTGCACGTGTTGAGCACGCTGCGCCCTGGACTTGGTCGCTGCATGTGTTGATGGATAACCCGAGCTCGCTGCGCTCTGGACTTGGTCGCTGCGTGCGTTGAGCTCTCTGCGCTCTGGACTTGGTCTCTGCACGTGTTGAGCTCGCTGCGCCCCTGGACTGTGGTCGCTGTATGCGTTGAGGGATAACCCGAGCTCGCTGCGCTCTGGACTTGCCCCCTGCATGTGTTGAGCTCGCTGCGCTCTGGACTTGGTGGCTGCGCGTGTTGAGCTCGCTGCGCTCTGGACTTGGTCGCTGCATGTGTTTAGGGATATCCCGAGCTCGCTGCGGTCTGGACTTGGTCGCTGCCTGTGTTTGAGCTCGCTGCGCTCTGGACTTGGTCGCTGCATGTGTTGAGGGATAACCCGAGCTCGCTGCGCTCTGGACTTGGTCGCTGCCTGTGTTGAGGGATAACCCGAGCTTGCTGCGCTCTGGACTTGGTCGCTGCATGTGTCGAGCTCGCTGCGCTCTGGACGTTGGTCGCTGCATGTGTTGAGGGATAACCCGAGCTCGCTGCGCTCTGGACTTGGTCGCTGCATATGTTGAGCTCGCTGCGCTCTGGACACACCTCGAGCACAACACGCCTCCAGCACACCACACCTCGAGCACAACACACCTCGAGCACGACACACCTCGAGCACAACAACCCTCGAGCACGGCACAACAAACCTCGAGCACGACACGACACACCTCGAGCACAACACACCCCCCTGAAGCGGCCACACCTCACAACACACCCCCTGAAGCGGCCAAACCTCCTGAAGCGGCCACGGCACATCTGGAGCGGCTTCGTCTCTCCCCCCTCCCCTCCCCAGTTGTCAGCCGCCCCCCCCCACAGATACATCGCCCCATCCGCGCACCGCCCCGGCGGCGAGGTGGGCAGCGAGCGCGGTTGCCCCCAGCCCACACAGCCCCTTCAGGCAACGACCGCCCCCCCCCCTGTGGGGGGGGGGGCGTCCATAGCGCAGCGAGCGCGGTCCAACGCACACAGCCCCTTCAGGCAGCGACCGCAGCGGAGTCGGGAGCGCAGCTGCAGCGATCGCTTTGGATTCCAGGGCGCATCGCGCTCCCAGGCGCAGCGGTTCACACGGTGAATCGACAGAGTTGCCTGGCGGCCATGAGCCCGCCGAGTTTGATTGGCGTGGCCGAGGCGGGGGCTGCCGACTCGTGGGCGGCACAGTCGCAGATTGCCCGCAGGAAGCCCAGTGGGATGTGCATGGCGACGAGCGACGGGTAGCCGCGTTGCTCCGCTTGGCAGAGGCGTACGCGGTCGTCGAGGGCGCGGCCCCCCTGCGCCATTGCATCCTCGGCGCACTGCCTGGACAACTCTTCCGCCGGGTGCACCCACGACGGCGTCACGGCGCCCGCCAGCGCCGGCGCCGGCGCCGCCACGTTGCGGGCGCGTGCGCGCTTGGGGTAGACAGCGGCTGGCTGCACAGGCGCCCCCACCCGCGCCAGCGCCAGTGCCTCCAGTGCCGCCTGTGCCTCTGTCACCTGTGCCGCCTGCGCGGGTGGCGCCAGCCGCTCGCGCTCCATGCGCCGCGCCGCCATGAGCGCCTCGAGCAACGGGGGCGCTTTGGCCGTGTTCGCACCCTGCGCCCGGCGAATGACCGGGCTCGCGACATTGCCGCCTCCTGCCCCGGGCACACCGGCCTGCTCGGCGGCGCTGTTGAGGAGCGCGCAAAACGCGTCCCCCTCGTCCACACCGCCGCTCTCGAGCAAGTGTTTGCCCAGTGCCTTGAGTTGCCACGTGGCGAACCGCCCCCACTTCCTGTGGATGGACGCGACGGCGCTCCACCGACCGTCAGTGGTGGGACGGACCCGGACGCCGGTATGATGGTCCTTTGTCGGGAGGACGAAGGGCTCGAGCACCCAGTTGCGGAGGAAGAGCCCCCCGTGGCACAAAAAGACACAGGTCGCCTCGGCCAGCGTCTTCAGCGTCACCCCCGAATGCGGCGTCTTGTAAATGGCCCTCGCGAGCTGGGCAAAGGTGGTGGCCTGCACCTCGGTCGTGAACACGCCGAGGTCGACAGCGATAGCGCACTGCAACATGCCACTTTCACGAGGGCAACTCTGCAGATTGAGCTCCCACGGAAGTGGGCCGTCAACCCCGAGGATGCGACCCACCTCGACGTACACATCCACGATCGGCGACTCGACTGGCTGCGGCTCCAGCGGCGGCTCCTGCCCAGGCCGCTGCCCAAGCCGCTGCCCAGGCCGCTGCGGGGAGGGCGAGTCGGCCGGCGGCGTCCCAGGGGGTGTCCCCGGCGTAGGCCGCTGCCACGGCAATGGCCGAGGCAGGGCCCCGGGCCACTGCCCAGGCGGGGGCGGCTGGGTCTGCACGGCAAAGGGCGATGCATTGGCCGCGGCAACGGGTGGGAGGTTGCAGAGCCAGTCGTCGCACTGAGACTGCTCGATGTCCAGCTGTTTGTACAGCTTGGCGATCGGCATCAGCATCATCGGCGCCATCGGCGCCATCGGCGCCATCGGCGACATGTCGGACGTGACACTCACCGCCACGCGCCGCGTCGGGTCAGTGGCGTCGCTGGGACCGTCGAGGGGTCGCTTGTGCGCCGGCGTCGCGAGGAGGAGCGCCGGTGGCTGCCCGGCTCCACCTGCGCCGGGTCCACTCGGCGAGCGCCAGTCCGCTTCGGTTGACGAAGAGTCGCGGGGCGCCCGCGCGGCCTCAGCCGTCGTCGCCGCTGACTGCGAACGCCGATCCTGCGGCACCGGCGCGACGCCAACGATGGCGAAGGCGCAGTCGTATCGTTGCATTGGTTTTAGCGGTCTGAAGTTGTGGCGAAAATACCGCAGGGAACAAAATTGCTCCTCGAACTGGGGGGGGAGGTCGGTAGGGGAGGGGTCGGTAGGGGGGGGGTGTCAGATTGAGGGGGTGCCAAAAGGGGTGCCGAGGGTGGGTGGGGATCACTGGGTCGAGATGGTCGCACGGTCGGTCAGCACCGCGGCGCCGCGCACGCGCCGTGGGCCTCGCAGCTCCCGCGTGGCCGATGCTGCACTTGACGAACAGCGCGCCGCCGAATTTCATACCGCTTGCCATGCCCTCGGACATGCGGTACGATCGCGTGTCCAACGCGAGCTGGAGCACACGAAGCGGCGCCTCCACCCGCTGCCACGATTGCGGTTCAGTGCCCGACTGGCGCCCGAAGTAGACAACTACGCCAATGTTGACCCGCGTGGGTGTGAGGCGACACTCAATGTATGTTCGCGACTGGCACACCGCCGATCGCTGCGATCAACACCTCCCATGGCCACTTGCCTGGCGCGCTGTGGCAAGTGGTTGGAGGCGATGGCGCTGCACATAGCGTTTCTGCACCCGCCTTTGAGCCGTGCGGACCGGGCTGCGTGAGAGCTCGCTGCGCTCGGACACGGTCGCCATAGAAACTCCGCTGCAGTCGCCGCCGCGACCCCCCCCCCCATGGCCAATTCAGTGGCACACATCGGACCACACCTTCTGGTGTGGCCGAGGTGTCCCAGGTGTGTCGTGACCGACATGTGGCCCCTTCAGGAGGTGTCCCATGTGTGTCGTGACCGACGTGTCTTCGCGGCCCCCTCAGGAGGTGTCCAAGGTGTCCGAGGCCGATGTGCCTCAGGGGGTGCGTCGTGCTTGAGGTGCGTCATGCTCGAGGGGAGTCGTGCTCGAGGTGCGTCATTCTCCCTTCAGGGGGTGTGTCGCGCTCGATGTGTGTCGTGCTCTCTTCAGTGGGTGTGTCGCGCTCCCTTCAGGAGGTGTGTCGTCCTCCCTTCAGTGGGTGTGTTGTGCTCAAGTGGTGTCCTCGACACATCGGCCATCGGTCACCAAGCACACGGGACACCTCCTGAAGGGGCCACACATCCTGAAGGGGTTGCAGCGACCGACACACCTCTTGAAGGGGACTCGGTCACCAAACACACGGGACTGAAGGGGCCAAGACACACCGCCCACACATCCTCAAGCGGTCACCAAACACACGGGACACTTCGACCAAGACACTTCGGCCACACCTCGGCAGTGTGTTGTGGCGGAGGTGTGCTGTGTCTGGGGTGTGTCGTGACCGAGGTGTGTCGTGACCGCTTGAGGAGGTGTAGGTCCGAGGTGCCGTGGCCGAGGTGTGTGGTGACCGAGGTGTTGGTCCGAGGTGTCGTGGCCGATGTGTGGGTCCGAGGGGTCACGGCACACCTCAAACCAACGCCTTGGTCACGACACACCTTGGGCACATCAGCCACACCTCGGTCACGACACACCTGGGTCACCCCTCGGTCCCGGTCACTCGCTCGCGCTCGCTCTCGCTCAGCGCGCTGCGCTCGCGCTCGCTCACTCGGAAGCGAAATGGTCGCACACACCCGGCTCGCTGCGCTCGCTCACTCTCACTCGCGCTCATTGTTACGCTCGCTCTCGCTCGCTCTCGCTCGCGCTCGCTCTCGCTCGCGAGCGACCGAGTCCAGAGCGCAGCGAGCTCAGCAGCGGAGTCCAGAGCGCAGCTAGCTCAGCACACGAAGCCGCAGCGACCGAGTCCAGAGCGCAGCGAGCTCAGCACACGCAGCCCCTTCAGTCAGCGACCGCAGCGGAGTCCAGAGCGCAGCAAGCTCAACACACGCATCGACCGCAGCGGAGTCCAGAGCGCAGCGAGCTCAGCACACGCAGCCCCTTCAGGCAGCGACCGAGTCCAGAGCGCAGCGAGCTCAACACACGCATCGACCGCAGCGGAGTCCAGAGCGCAGCGAGCTCAGTACACGCAGCCCCTTTCAGGCAGCGACCGAGTCCAGGGCGCAGCGAGCTCAGCACACGCAGGCGGCGACCGAGTCCAGAGCGCAGCGAGCTCAACACACGCGGTATACCCGAGGTGTGTCGTGACCGATATGCGGCCGAGGTGTGTCATGTGGCCGATGGGTGACCGATGTGTGGCCCCTTTAGGAGGTGTGCCCTGACCGAGGTGAACCCGAGGTGTGCCGTGACTGAGGTGTGTCACGTGGCCCCTTCAGGAGGTGTGTCATATGGCCCCTTCAGGAGGTGTGCCCTGACCGAGGTGAACCCGAGGTGTGTCGTGACCGATGTGTCTTCGCGGCCCCTTCAGGAGGTGTGTCGTGACCGATGTGTCTTCGCGGCCCCTTCGGGAGTTGTGCCGTGACCGAGGTGAACCCGAGACGTGCCGTGACCGAGGTGTACCCGAGGTTGTGACCTAGGTGTACCCGAGGTGTGTCGTGTGGCCGAGGTGTGTCGCGTGGCCGAGGTGTGTCATGTGGCCGAGGTGTGTTGTGTGGCCGAGGCGTGTCGTGTGGCCGAGGTGTGTCGCGTGGCCGAGGTGTGTGGTGTGGCCGAGGTGTGTGGTGTGGCTGAGGTGTGGCGTGTGGCCGAGGTGTGTCATGTGGCCGAGGTGTGGCGTGTGGCCGAGGTGTGTCCGAGGTGTCCGGGGTGTCCGAGGTGTCCGAGGTTTCCGAGGTGTGCCGTGGCCGAGGTGTGGCCCCGTTAGGAGGTGTGTCGTGACCGATGTGTCTTGGCCAAAGTTTCCCGTGTGCTGACCGATGGCCGATGTGCCTTGGCCGAAGTTTCCCGTGTGCGACCGATGGCCAACCGATGTGTCCTGGCCAAAGTTTCCCGTGTGCGACCGATGGCCGACCAATGTGTCTTGGCCGAAGTTTCCCGTGTGCGACCGATGGCCGACCGATGTGTCTTGGCCGATGTTTCCCGTGTGCTGACCGATGGGCGATGTGTCTCGGCTGAAGTTTTCCGTGTGCTGACCGATGTGTCTCGGCCGAAGTGTCCCGTGTGCTGACCGATGGCCGATGTGTCTTGGCCAAAGTTTCCCATGTGCGACCGATGGCCGCCCGATGTGTCTTGGCCGATGTTTCCCGTGTTCTGACGGATGGCCGATGTGTCTCGGCCGAAGTTTCCCGTGTGCTGACCGATGGCCGATGTGTCTTGGCCGAAGTTTCCCGTGTGCGACCGATGGCCGACCGATGTGTCTTGGCCAAAGTTTCCCGTGTGCTGACCGATGGCCGATGTGTCTTGGCCGAAATTTCCCGTGTGGACCGATGGCCGACCGATGTGTCTTGCCGAAGTTTCCCGTGTGCTGACCGATGGCCGATGTGCCTTGGCCGAAGTTTCCCGTGTGCGACCGATGGCCGACCGATGTGTCTTGGCCCCTTCAGGAAGTTTCCCGTGTGCTGACCGATGGCCGTTGGGTCTTGGCCGAAGTTTCCCGTGTGCCACTGATGGCCGACCGATGTGTCTTGGCCCCTTCAGGAAGTTTCCCGTGCGCTGACCGATGGCCGATGTCCCTTGGCCCCTTCAGGATGTTTCCCGTGTGCTGACCGATGGCCGATGTGTCTTGGCCGAAGTTTCCCGTGTGTGACCGATGGCCGATGTGTCTTGGCCGAAGTTTCCCGTGTGCGCACCGACCAAGGTCCGAGCTCGACCAAGGTGCTCCGCGACAGGGTGACCTGAGGCATATGCGGCACATGGGCTCCGTGTCGGCGCGGGTGGCCGCGCACCAGGAGGTGTGGTTTGTCCAGTGTCGAGGTGCTCCGCGGCGCGGCGACCAAGGTCATGGTTCAATCACACATTATACACTGGAGATTCGAACTTTTTCAAAAAAACCTAGAAGTTCAGGTGTATCATGTGTGATTGAACCATGACTTTGGTCGCCCTGTCCTGTGAGCATCGACCCAGGTCCGAGCTCGACCAAGGTCTGTGCTCACCCAAAGTGTGCGCACCGACCGAGGTCCGAGCTCAACCAAGGTGTGCGCACCGACCCAGGTACGAGCTCGACCAAGATGTGCGCACCGACCGAGGTACGAGTTCGACCAAGGTGTGCGCACCGGCCGAAGTTTCCCGTGTGCGACCGATGGCCGATGTGTCTTGGCCGAAGTTTCCTGTGTGCGACCGATGGCCGACCGATGTGTCTTGGCCGAAGTTTCCCATGTGCAACCGATGGCCGATGTGTCTTGGCCCCTTCAGGAAGTTTCCTATGTGCTGACCGATGGCCGATGTGCCCTGGCCGAAGTTTCCCGTGTGCTGACCGATGGCCGATGTGCCTTGGACGGAGTTTCCCGTGTGCAACCGATGGCCGACCGATGTGCCTTGGCCGAAGTTTCCCGTGTGCTGACCGATGGCCGATGTGCCTTCGCTGCCTGAAGGGGCCCCTTCAGGAAGTTTCCCATGTGCTTGGTGACCGTTGGCCGATGTGCATTGGCCGAAGTTTCCCGTGTGCTGAACGATGGCCGATATGCCTTCGCTGCCTGAAGGGGCCCCTTCAGAAAGTTTCCCGTGTGCTTGGTGACCGATGGCCGATGTGCCTTCGCTGCCTGAAGGGGCCCCTTCAGGAAGTTTCCCGTGTGCTTGGTGACCGATGGCCGATGTGCCTTGGCCCCTCCAGGGAGTTTCCCGTGTGCTTGGTGACCGATGGCCGATGTGTCTTGGCCGAAGTTTCTTGTGGGCTTGGTGACCGATGGCCGATGTGTCTTGGCCGAAGTTTCCCGTGTGCTTGGTGACCGATGGCCGATGTGTCTTGGCCGAAGTTTCCCACGTGCTTGGTGACCGATGGCGTGACCGAGGTGTGCGGCCGAGGTGTGCCGACGACAAACCTCGGACACCCCGGACACTTTCGGCAGTCACAACACACACCGGCCACACATCGGTCTCGACACACCTCCTGAAGGGGCCACACCTCGTCCATGGACGAATGGGCACAAGTGCGTGTGTGGCCGGAGCTAGAGTTGTCGACTCGACTCGAGCGGGGCGCGTCAAGGACTGGCCCCGAAGGGAGCGCCGAGCGCAGCGAGCGCAGCCAGGCGCAACCCAAGGCACGGGTGCGCGCGCCTGGGCCCCAGCGGCCAGGGGGTCGCTGGGCACACATCGACCATGGCAGGTGGAGCCCACACTGTGCGGGCCTCTCACCGGGAGCCCCCGACCGGCGGCACGCGCGGGCCCGTCGGAGCGAACCCATGCTCAATCAGCAATGCGCTGAAATACGTCTGGACGCGCAGAGTGGCGTCATCCACCAGGCGGCCCTCCTCCGACTGAACCCGAACAGGAGCCAGGTGGAACAACAATCGAACGTGGCGCCGACTGCGATACCGCCCGCAGAGCCGTGTCACCAACACCGAAGCCTCCTGCACACGGCAATGCACAGCACAGTCAATGTGCGCTCCCGGCAATTGCACCCGCACACGAACCCACCGAGAGGGCTCGGGGTCACCCAGTACGGGCGCGGGGGCGGGGCGTATTACCATTGCGCAGATCGCAAAGTGCTGTAAATTCACCGTGGAGCGGGGCGTCTTGCCCGTATCTGCCTGCGCTTCGGCCGACTCGAGGAACAGGTCCAGGAGGCCAACTAGAGCGGCCTCCACGCGAGCGAAGAGCGCGGCAAGCGCGTCAAGTCGAACTAGGCACGATGTGTCGCGGGTGCGGACGACGGCCTTCCGAGTCACGGCCAGCGTGGTCGCTACGGCCCCAGCAATGTCGGCGAAGATGGTATGGAAGTCCGTTGCAGTTGGGCACGGAGCCCCCTCCAGTGCGAATGCGCTGTCCTCCGGGGTTGCCCCTGTACCAAGGATGCCCCCGACGACGAGCGACGCTCGCGTCTCCGCGCGGAACGGGTTCCATCGGTACCAGCGCATTCTTCGCCGCTGGTGCGGACGATCCACCGGGCCAAATTTGAACCCCGCGGCGATGGCACGGCCGTAGGGATGGGGGGGGGCACGGGGGGGGGGGGGGGGGGGGGGGGGGGGGGGGGGGGGGGGGGGGGGGTGGCCCCTTCAGGAGGTGTATCGTGGCCGACGTGTGGCCCCTTCAGGATGTGTGTCATGTGACCGAGGTGTGTCGTGACCGAAGCGTGTCCCCTTCAGGAGGTGTATCGTGGCCGAGGTGTGTCATGTGGCCCCTTTAGGAGGTGTGTCGTGACCGATGTGTGGCCCCTTCAGGAGGTGTGTCGCGTGGCCGAGGTGTGTCGAGTGGCCCCTTCAGGAGGTGTGTCATGACCTAGGTGTACCCCCTTCAGGAGGTGTGTTGTGTGTCCGAGCTGTGTTGCGCCCGGGGTGTCCGAGGTGTGTTGTGCCCGAGGTGTGGCCCCGTCAGGGGGTGTGTTGTGACCGAGGTGTGCCCCCTTCAGGGGGTGTGTTGTGTGTCCGAGCGGTGTTGTGCCCGAGGTGTCCGAGGTGTGTTGTGCCCGAGGTGTGGCCCCTTCAGGAGGTGTGTCGTGACCGAGGCGTGGCCCCTTCAGGAGGTGTGTCGTGACCGAGGTGTGCCCCCTTCAGGAGGTGTATTGTGTGTCCGAGTTGTGTGCCCGAGGTGTCCGAGGTGTGTCGTGTGGCCGATGTGTGTTGTGCCCGAGGTGTCCGAGGTGTGTCGTGTGGCCGAGGTGTGTTGTGCCCGAGGTGTGTTGTGCCCGAGGTGTCCGAGGTGTGTCGCGTGGCCGAGTTGTGGCCCCTTCAGGGGGTGTGTCGTGACCGAGGTGTGCCCCCTTCAGGAGGTGCATTGTGTGTCCGAGGTGTGTTGTGCCCGAGGTGTCCGAGGTGTGTCATGTGGCCGATGTGTGTTGTGCCCGAGGTGTCCGAGGTGTGTCGTGTAACCGAGGTGTGGCCCCTTCAGGCGGTGTGTCGTGACCGATGTGTGCCCCCTTCAGAAGGTGTATTGTGTGTCCAAGTTGTGTTGTGCCCGAGGTGTCTGAGGTGTGCCGTGTGGACGAGGCGTGGCCCCTTCGGGAGGTGTGTCGTGACCGAGGTGTGCCCCCTTCAGGAGGTGCATTGTGTGTCTGAGTTGTGTTGTGCCCGAGGTGTCCGAGGTGTGTTGTATGGCCGAGGTGTGTTGTGCCCGAGGTTTCCGAGGTGTGTCGTGTGGCCGAGGTGTGGCCCCTTCAGCAGGTGTGTCGTAACCGAGGTGTTCCCGTGTGTGGGGTGACCGATGGCCGATGTGCCTTGGCCGAAGTTTCGCGTGTGCTTGGTGACCGATGGCCGATGTGTCTTCGCTGCGGCCTCTTCAGGAAGTTTCGCGTGTGCTTGGTGACCGATGGCCGACGTGTCTTCGCTGCAGCCCCTTCAGGAAGTTTCCCGTGTGCTTGATGACCGATGGGCGATGTGTCTTGGCCCTTCAGGAAGTTTCCCGTGCGCTTGGTGACCGATGGCCGATGTGTCTTGGCCCGAAGTTTCCCGTGTGCTTGGTGACCGATGGCCGATGTGTCTTGGCCCCTTCAGGAAGTTCCTGTGTGCTTGGTGGCCGATGGCCGATGTGTCTTCGCTGCCTGAAGGGGCCCATTCAGGAAGTGTCCCGTGTGCTTGGTGACCAATGGCCGATGTGTCTTCGCTGCGGCCCCTTCAGGAAGTTTCCCGTGTGTGTGGTGACCGATGGCCGATGTGTCTTCGCTGCGGCCCCTTCAGGAAGCCGTGTGCTTGGTGACCAATGGCCGATGTGCCTTCGCTGCCTGAAGGGGCCCCTTCAGGAAGTTTCGCGTGTGCTTGGTGGCCGATGGCCGATGTGTCTTGGTCGAAGTTTCGCGTGTGCTTGGTGACCAATGGCCGATGTGTCCTGGCCCCTTTAGTAAGTTTCCCGTGTGTTTGGTGACCGATGGCCGATGTGCCTTGGGACCCCCTGGTCACACCTCGGTCACAACACACCTCCTGAAGGGGACACCCTGGTCACACCTCGGTCACCACACACCTCCTGAAGGGGTCACACCTCTGAAGGGGGCACATCGGCCACACCTCGGTCACTACACACCCACCTCGGACCCACACATGGGCAAGTCACACCTCGGTCACCGCACACACCCTCACCTCGGTCACGACACACCCACCTCGGACCCACACATCGGCAAGCAACACACCTCGGTCACCCACACCTCGGTCACCACACACCTCCCGAAGGGGTCACACCTCGGACACATCGGCCACACCTCGGACACACTGGCCACACCTCGGTCACGACACACCCACCTCGGACCCACACATCGGCAAGCGACACACCTCCTGAAGGGGTCACATCGCGTTGACACACTGCATCACTGTTTGCAAATGGGACAAAGACACACCGGGGTGGTTTTCTGCCACGCGACGATGCAGCCGGTGTGGAATTGGTGGTTGCAGACGAGGACCAACACACCGCCGCCCCAGGCGGGTTGCGTGAGCGACTCGAGGCAGATGGAGCAGTGCGTCTCGATCGATCGACCCATCTGCACGAGGAGTCCATTGAGCCGCGAGCGAAACACCTCGGCCTCGGCATACCTGCCATCGGCAACCGTATTGTCCGCATTGCCGCGGATGTTGACCATGCGCCGCAGCGTCGCTGCAATCACCTGCACATCCCCCAAGCCCTCGCCCAAGGCAAGCGACTCGCGCATGCAAGCATCGGCTTCGTCGAGTCCACCCTCCATCGTCATCAACACGCCCCCCAGTGATGACAGCTTGTCGGCGAGCATCCGCTGAGCCATGGGGACGTCGATGCGCGCCGCCGTCTGCACCGTTTGCCGCGACAGGCACACCAGCTCCCTGCGCTCGGTGGCAAGCGACCGGTCCGTGTTCGATGCAGAGAGGCATGACGCGAGCGAGTTGCGCACCATCAGCTCCGCCAACAATGTTGGCACGCGGCGTTGGTCGGCGGCGGTGGGGCTGCCACGGCCGCCGGCCGTGGCTAGCGCGGCGTCGCAGATGGCGAGCGCGACTTGGTGGTAGGCCACACCCATGGAGCGAGTCGCGTGAGCGGTGGTTGGCAGGCCGACCCGCCCCTCGCTCAGAAGAACACTGCCAAGTGGACCCTCCCGCTCCCGATACTCCGTTTCCATCTTGATCATTTCGGCCGGGACCAGCTGCGCCACAGCCCCGCAATTGGCAAGGGCAACAACAAGAAACGTCCGGTTGCCCAAAACACGCGCCGCATGCAGCGAGGACGCAGCGGTATGCGCCGCAGCGGCCAGGTCGCCCAAGTGGACATGGCATTGGGACAGAAGGTGGTCCGTATCAGCGCGCAGCCCGGCGCCAGACGCGCCGCCGATGAGAGGTCTGCAACGGACGCCGCCTCCTTCAACTTTTCCGCAGCGGCAAGGTAGCCAATCCTCGTGTTTGCGAGGACGTGCGCCCGGGCCCCCTCGCTGAGTGACGAAACAGTACGGATGAGATTTGCCCGGTCCAATGCCACTGATGCCCTTGCTACAGCTGCAGCGTCAGGGGGGACCCCGTCGACAGCACGGCAGTTTGCGCCCCGGTGACCGAGCTCCGCCCGTGCAAAGGCTTGGCAATCGCAGTTGCAAAAAATAGCCTTCTGGCAACGGCTACATCCGAACAGTCTGCCGCCCCCCTTGCCACAGGCGTAACACACAGCGGTGGGCGGCGCCATCGGCGCAATCAGCGCGTGGTTGTCCACTTGAGAATTGGGACTCTGACCCCCACCCACCCAAGAGGGCAGTACCGGTTGCGATGTGCCTTCGCTGCGGCCCCTTCAGAAAGTTTCCCTTGTGCTTGGTGACCGATGGCCGATGTGCCTTCGCTGCCTGAAGGGGCCCCTTCAGGAAGTTTCCCGTGTGTGTGGTGACCGATGGCCGATGTGTCTTGGCCGAAGTTTCCCGTGCTGACCGATGGCCAATGTGTCTTGGCCGATGTTTCCCGTGTGCTTGGTGACCGATGGCCGATGTGCATTGGCCCCTTCAGGAAGTTTCCTGTGTGCTTGGTGACCGATGGCCGATGTGCATTGGCCCCTTCAGGAAGTTTCCCGTGTGTGTGGTGACCGATGGCAGATGTGTCCTAGCCGAAGTTTCCTGTGTGCTGACCGGTGGCCGATGTGTCTTAGCCGAAGTTTCCCGTGTGCTTGGTGACCGATGGCCGATGTGCATTGGCCGATGTGTCTTGGCCGAAGTTTCCCGTGTGCTTGGTGACCGATGGCCGATGTGTCTTGGCCGAAGTTTCCCGTGTGCTTGGTGACCGATGGCCGATGTGCTTTGGCCGAAGTTTTCCATGTGCTTGGTGACCGATGGCCGATGTGCCTTGGCCGAAGTTTCCCGTGTGTGTGGTGACCGATGGCCGATGTGTCTTGGCCGAAGTTTTCCCGTGTGCTGACCGATGGCCGGTGTGTCTTGGCCGAAGTTTCCAGTGTGCTGACCGATGGCCGATGTGCATTGGCCCCTTCAGGAAGTTTCCCGTGTGTGTGGTGACGATGGCCGATGGCCCCTTCAGGAAGTTTCCCGTGTGCTTGGTGACCGATGGCCGATGTGCCTTGGCCGAAGTTTCCTATGTGTGTGGTGACCGATGGCCGATGTGTCTTGGACGAAGTTTTCCCGTGTGCTGACCGATGGCCGACGTGTCTTGGCCAAAGTTTCCCGTGCGCTGACCGATGGCCAATGTGCATTGGCCCATTCAGGAAGTTTCCCGTGTGCTTGGTGACCGACGGCCGATGTGCCTTGACCGAAGTTTTCCCGTGTGCTGACCGATGGCCGATGTGTCTTGGCCCCTTCAGGAAGTTTCCCGTGTGCTGACCGATGGCCGATGTGTCTTGGCCCCTTCAGGAAGTTTCCCGTGTGCTGACCGATGGCCGATGTGCATTGGCCCCTTCAGAGAGTTTCCCGTGTGCTTGGTGACCAATGGCCGGTGTGCCTTGGCCGAAGTTTCCCGTGTGTGTGGTGACCGATGGCCGATGTGTCTTGACCGATGTTTCCCGTGTGCTGACCGATGGCCGATGTGCCTTGGCCCCTTCAGGAAGTTTCCCGTGTGTGTGGTGACCCATGGCCGATGTGTCTTGACCGACGTTTCCCGGGTGCTGACCGATGGCCGATATGCCTTGACCCCTTCAGAAAGTTTTCCGTGTGTGTGGTGACCGATGGCCGGTCTTGGTCGAAGTTTCCCGTGTTCTTGGTGACCGATGGCCGATGTGTCTTGGCCGAAGTTTCCCGTGTGCTTGGTGACCGATGGCCGATGTGTCTTTGCTGCCTGAAGGGGCCCCTTCAGGAAGTTTCCCGTGTGCTTGGTGACCAATGGCCGATGTGTCTTGGCCGAAGTTTCCCATGCGCTTGGTTACCGATGGCCGATGTGCATTAGCCGAAGTTTCCCATGTGCTTTGTGACCAGTGGCCGATGTGCCTTGGCTGAAGTTTCCCGTGTGTGCTTGGACCGATGGCCGATGTGTCTTGGCCGAAGTTTCTTGTGAGTGTGGTGACCGATGGCCGATGTGTCTTGGCCGAAGTTTCCCGTGTGCTGACAGATGGCCGATGTGTCTTGGCCAAAGTTTCCCGTGTGCTTGATGACCGATGGTCGATGTGTCTTGGCCGAAGTTTCCCATGTGCTTGGTGACCGATGGCCGATGTGCATTGGCCGAAGTTTTCCGTGTGCTTGGTGACCGATGGCCGATGTGCCTCGGCCGAAGTTTCCCATGTGTGTGGTGACCGATGGCCGTTGTGCCTTGGCCGGATGTGTCTTGGCCGATGTTTCCCGTGTGCTTGGACCGATGGCCGATGTGTCTTGGCCGAAGTTTCTTGTGTGTGTGTTGGCCATTCGGCCAACGTGTCTTGGCCGAAGTTTCCCGTGTGCTTGGTGACCGATGGCCGATGTGCATTGGCCGAAGTTTACCGCGTGCTTGGTCGCTGCGACCGATGGCCGATGTGCCTTGGCCCCTTTCAGGAAGTTTCCCGTGTGTGTGGTGACCGATGGCGGATGTGTCTTGGCCGAAGTTTTCCGTGTGCTTGGCGACCGATGGCGTGACCGATGTGTGGCCGAGGTGTACCCGAGGTGTGTCATGACCGAGGTGTGCCGACGACAACTCTCTTGCAGGGGACACCCCCTGAAGGTGACACTTCGGACACAACTCGGTCGCAACACACCTCCTGAAGGGGACACCTCGGACACACCTCGGTCACAATACACATCGGACACCTCGTACACCCCAGACACTTCGGACACAACTCAGTTACAACACACCTCGGACACATCGGACACAACTCGGTCACAACACACATCGGACACATCGGCAACACCTCTTTCAACACACCTCAGCTCGGACACCTCCTGAAGGGGCCACACCTCGGCCATGACACACCTCGGTCACGGCGCACCTCCTGAAAGGGGGCACAACACACCTCGGACACCTGGGCAACACCTCGGATGCCC
>Ga0209390_10005710_pt1 | contig 17316 bp, 24 predicted proteins | sample BON01_FD_187212 | JGI IMG/M metagenome (GOLD analysis project Ga0209390, IMG submission 187212) | Freshwater microbial communities from Lake Bonney liftoff mats and glacier meltwater in Antarctica - BON-01 (SPAdes) (version 2) | ecosystem: Environmental > Aquatic > Freshwater > Ice > Glacier...
GAGAAGGCTGAATGAAGCAGTGCCGTCAGGGTTTCCGGTTTGATGCCGCGCTGGCCAAACCTCTGGCGGACGCTGGGGTTGTTTTGCATCGGCTCGCGGGTGGTGACGGCGTCGAAGTCCTTGCTCCACTCATAGCCGTAGGGCGGATTGACGAACTGGAAGTCGAAGCGTTTGTCCGCCAACGGGTCGTTGGAAAGGGTGATGCCGAGCATGGTGAAAGTATGAAGGAGGAAGGATGAATGATGAAGGGTTTGTTTTCGATTTCTTAGAAAGCGTGGTGAAGCTGGCGTGTGGCGTCTTTGAGCGGGAGCGTTTTGAAATGGGCGATGGGGGATTTCATGGCGACTACTTGAGGCGTTTCACGCTGCTGGCAGAGAGGATGGTGCACATCTGGGTGATGGCGATTTCGTTGAGTTTGAGCAGACGCTCCTGTGCGGGCAGGCCTTGGCGAATGAGGACGGAGTTGAGGCTTTCAAGATTGGTGAGGACGACGAGCTGCTCCAGCGGGGCGTGGTCGCGGAGGTTGCCCTCGGCATCGAGATGCGCATCGCGCCACTGCCTGGCAGTCTGGCCGAAAAGGGCGACATTGAGGAGATCCGCTTCGTCGGCATAGATGAAGCCCGCCTGTTGTTTGCTTACGGCGGGAGGGATGAGTGCTTCCTTGATGGCGTCGGTGTGAATGCGGTAATTGATCTTCGCGAGGGTGGCGCTGGAGGTTCCATCCGAGCTTGAGGCGGTCATTTTCGTCGTCCTTTAGGCGTTGGAATTCCTTGATGAGGTAAAGCTTGAATTCGGGGCTAAGCCAAGAGCCGAACTCGAAGGCAATGTCTTTGTGGGCGTAAGTGCCGCCGCCGTAGCGCCCAGCTTTCGATTGAAATCCAATGGCACCGGTTGCTTCGATCCATTTGCGCGGGGTGAGGGAGAAGCTGTTGAGGCCGGCTTGATTTTTAAAGGTCTCGAATTCGAGACTTTAAAATCCGGGTTGTGGATCTGTTCCCAGACGCCGATGAATTCGAGGCTGTTGCGGTTCCGCATCCAACTGTAGATCAGCGCGTCATCCCCAAACTTTTTGGCCATGTCGGTGAGGGAGATGTAGTCTTGGCTGTTCTACGAGACGATGGTCGGAGGGATCAGTTCTTGCATATTACGCAAATGCAACATGCAAGTTGCTGACCCCTCCGCCTTGCGAGGTTGAGAATTCTCCAGTAGCCGACATTTACAATTTGGAATGGTTTGCCTGTTTGCGGCGGGAGATCAAGGTCATGCGGCGAGCAGTTCTTTTGCCGGACGGATCGCGGACGTAAGACGTTTGCGGTCTTTGGCGAGGGCTCGAAAATCGCACTCCATCTGGAGACCATACCAAAAGGTTTCCGACTGGCCGAAGAAGACGCCAAACCGGATGGACATGACCGAGGTGACCGAGCGGCGTCCGAGGACGATCTCGTTGACGGCGCGGGGCGGCACGCCAATGGCGCGGGCCATCGCGTTCTGCGAGATCCCCATGGGTTTGAGGTATTCTTCAAGCAGGATTTCTCCGGGTGTGATGGGCGGGTTCATGGCCATAACGTATAGCGTTATGAGGGGTCGTCAATGATAATCAACAATACTCACTTGGGCGGGGCCGGACTCCGTCCAGCGGAAGACGATCCGCCATTGGTCGTTGATGCGGATGGAATGGAAGCAAGCGAGATGGCCTTTCCGTGCTCCAAGCCGGTTGCCTGGAGGAACGGCGAGGTCGGCCAGCACCCCCGCGTGATTCATCTGGAAAAGTTTTCGCAAGGCAACCCGGGCGATAGCGGAAAACCGTCTGCTCGTTTCGTTGACGAACAAACCTTCTGTGTCTTTATCATCGAAAGACTGGAGCATCGGTCAATTGTCATTTGGGAGAGGTATGGTTTGAGCGTTTTGCACGAATGCGCATTTCGCAGCGCAAAATTTTGGTTTGTTCAAGCGGCGAGTGGCAGTTCGTTTACGACAACAGAGTCGTCGTGTTTGTTTTTCGCGAGGAACCCGAGGCAGACGGGAATCTGCGTGCTGGAGAAAAGCTGGCCGGGGAGGGCGTGCATGAAGTGCGAAGGATGATGGACGAATGATGAAGTAAAAATTGTGTTCGGGGATTGCTGTTCGCCAAGATTCATTTACTGGTCGGCGCAGTGCGGCATCTTTTCACAACCATCAGCGAGGAGTTTCATGGTTGGGTTTCCGTTCGGGATTCAGGGCTTGCTGCTGCCGTAGGCCGGAGGTTCCTCACGCAGCACCAGCCGGTTTTCTGCTGCCGCACGAATCTCGCGGGCTGCCGCTCGCATCTTCTCCACGATGCGCACCTTCTCGGGAAAAGGCAGTGCCATCAGGCGTCTTCGGCGCAGCGTCTTTTCTTCCAGGGTTCGTTGCAGCAGCGGGCTCATGGCAGGTTCAGGCAGTTTTGTTCAAACCGCTTCCAGGCAGCTTTCAGAGCCCCCCGCCTTGGCGGTGAGAATGAAAATATGGAGTCCTGCCTGTTTTTTACTCCCATCGAATTCGATGGGAGTAAAACCCGGGTTCTAGAGCTGCTCCCAGATGCCGAGAAACTCAATGGTGTCGCGATTGCGGAGCCAACCGGAGATGCAAAATCCCGTCCTCTGCGGGAGGCCGTTTAATTCCTTTTCCTATTGAGAATTAATTGCTGCTGGATCTGGGCGGGATGCGTTTGCTTGCGCGTCCTTATCTTGAAATCGCCGTTTGGAGGCATCAGGGGTGAAGGAATTGGTTGATGATTCCTTCGAGGATTTCCTGTTTTCCGGGGCGGACGGATGGGGCTGGCGTAGTGAGAGCAAGTGCATGGAGTTCTGCGAAAGACGAACTGCCGGACTCGATTTTCTTGCCGAGGTCACTGTCCCAGCTCGCGTAGCGCTCGCGAACGGCGTCGTGCAGGCGTCCGTCGGCGCGGATGGCGGCTGCAACCTTGAGTCCGACGGCAAACGAATCCATCCCGACGATGTGCGCGTGGAAAAGATCGAGAGGCTCGAAGGAATCCCGTCGGCGCTTTGCATCGAAGTTCAATCCGCCCGTGGTGAATCCACCCATGGCGAGCAATTCGAGCATGATCCCGGTGGTCGTATAGAGATCGGTCGGGAATTCATCGGTATCCCAGCCGCAATTTGCAGTGCCCTGATTGGCGTCCACCGAGCCCAGTGCGCCTGCCTCGCGGGCCACGCGCATTTCGTGGACCATGGTGTGTCCTGCGAGTGACGCATGATTGGTTTCGAGATTCAGTTTGAAATGATCCAGGAGGCCAAATTCGCGGAGGAAGTTGAGGCACGCGGAGGAATCGGAATCATATTGATGCGTCGTCGGCTCCTGCGGTTTGGGTTCGATGTAGAATTGGCCGGTGAATCCGATGCTCTTTTTGTAATCCACTGCCATGTGGAGGAAGGCACCGAGATGGTCACGCTCACGCTTCAAGTCGGTATTGATGAGCGTGCTGTAGCCTTCGCGACCGCCCCAGAAGGTATATCCCTCGCCGCCGAGCAGATGGGTCATGTCCATCGCTTTTTTAACCTGTGCCGCCGCGTGGGTGAAAACGCCGAGTTCGGGTGATGTGGCTGCGCCCTGCGCGTAGCGGGGATGCACAAACAAACACGCTGTGCCCCAGAGGAGTTTGCAGCCGGTGGCGTCTTGCTTTTCTTTCAAACGCGCCGCGAGCTGATCGAACACCTGCTCGGTTTCGCGGATGCTGTCGCGTTCCGGAGAAACATCACGATCGTGAAAACAGTAGTATTTGATACCAATCTTGGTGAGAAATTCGAAAAAGACATCGACCCGCTTGAGGGCATTTTCTGTCGATTCCGAGCCATCATCCCAAGGCATCAGCGCAGTGCCGGCGCCGAATGGATCTGAGAGCGGGTTGCGCATGCAGTGCCAATACGCGGCGCCAAACCGGAGGTGGTCAGCCATGGTTTTACCGTCGATTACCTGATTGGCATCGTAGTGTTTGAATGCGAGGGCATTCTTTGATTTGGAGCCTTCAAACGGGATTACAGAGGTGCGGAAATATTCAGACATCGGGAGCTTTTTGGGGATTGAATTGAAACTGAACTGTATTCCGCGGAGAAGATTGACGAAACCGCATTTTGCGGGTTTTTCTTGTGGATTTGCGACAGATAAAATGAAAGGTTTGTTGTTGTGATCACACGGATTCTACTCGTGGCCTCTGATGTTTTCGTGCGTCGGTGGACGCCGGCTTTGGCTGCATTTGTGCGGATGCAGACGGATTTTCGAATACTTGATATTGGCCGATCTCCAGGCGAGTTGCGGCGGGAAATTTTGAAGCTGAAGCCACACGGGGTGATTACCGAGGCGTTGGCGAAACGCACGGAGATGATCGTGGGTCTTGGGCTGCCCACGGTGATTGCGGACACGGATTGCGTGTTTCCGGGGGCGGTGAGTATTGATGTGGATGACGTGGCGGTGGGCGCGGAGGCGGCTCGATTTTACATGGATGCCGGATACACGCATTTCGGGTGTGTGGAGAATGCGATGCCTTACGCGGACCAGCGCCTTGCGGGATTCAAAGCGGGGGTAGGGGCGGCGGCCGCGTCATTTTCTTGCTTTAGACAACCAGAAAGAAGCCGCTTGTATATGGAATCGTGGAATGAGGACACGGCTGCGCTGGCTCAGTGGCTGAAGCAGTTGCCGAAGCCGGTGGGGATTTTCGCGGTTCATGATCCTCTGGGGCGCCTGGTGTGCGAAGCGGCAGCGGCTGCGGGGCTGCATGTGCCCGAGGATGTGGCTGTGGTGGGGGCAAATAACGACGAACTGGTGTGTGGACTCAGCTATCCGCCGTTATCAAGCGTGATTATCCCATGGCACAGCATCGGCACACTTGCAGGGGAGTGGGTCCAGCGCCTTATCGCGGGTGAGAAGGCACCCCGTAAGTCGGTGTTGATCCATCCGGGACCTGTCGCCGCGAGGCAATCCACGGCACTCGTGGCGGTCGAAGATGAAGATCTGCGACGGGTGATCCAGCACATGCGGGAGCGTTTCCATGAGGACATCGGTGTGGGTGGAATTTGCCATGACCTCCGGTTATCCCGGCGGGCGGTGGAGCGCAAATTTGAGCGTCATTTGCAAAGTTCGCCATGGGAAACATTATCGCGCGTACGGACCGATGCCGCACGCGAACACCTGGCCCAAACCGATCGCTCGATGTCTGAAATTGCAGAGTGTTGCGGGTTCAGCAATGCAGAGCGGTTTTCGGTCACTTTTCGCCGGATCACTGGGGTGACTCCAAGTGCATTCCGGAAATCGGTTCGCCGCGGAAAGGATCATAGCCCGAGGGTGGGTTGATAGCTCCATTCGGGCTCTGCCTCTCGTTCGAGTTGGAAGCGGACACCCACTCCGAGAAGCCGGACGGGATTGGGGTTTCGACGGAAGGCCGCTGCGAGGAGGTCTAAAAACGTCCCCGTGTCCGGGGTTACCGTGGCGCGTTGACAACTCGTGCGTGTGAAATCAGAAAACTTAACCTTCACGAACGCCTCTCGGATCGCCCGGTCAGAAGCCTTCGTCTGAATTTCTGCGAGGAGTTCGGGGACCATTCCCGCGAGGGCGGCGCGGCAGGCCTCCAGCGACTTCAGATTTTCAGGCAGTGTATTTTCAATGCTGAGCGACTTACGAATCCGGTGCGGTTGGACTTCGCGATCATCCTCGCCGCGGCACAAATGATACATCTCCTCGCCCCAGCTTCCAAAGCGGAGCCTGAGATCGGGAAGGGTGAGTTGTTGGAGGTCACCGCAGGTTGCAATCCCCGCCGCCGTGAGCTTGTCCGCAGTTTTGGGTCCAACGCCCCAGAGTTTGCGCACTGGCAGGTCGCGCATGAAGTCGGGCACCTGATCGGGGGTGATGGCAAATTGTCCGTCGGGTTTTCGCCAGTCGCTCGCGATTTTCGCGAGCATCTTGTTGGCAGCGACGCCTGCGCTTGCCGTGAGGCCGGTTTCATCCCGAATGCGTTTGCGCAGTTCGCGCGCGAGATCCCATGCGTAGCGGTCGATCGCAGTGACATCCAGGAACGCCTCGTCAAGAGAGAGCGGTTCCACGAGAGGCGTGACGTCGTGCATGAGGCGGCGGATGCGTTGCGATTCCGCGCGATAGAGATCAAACCGGACAGGGAGAAAAACCAAATGCGGACACTGCTCTCTCGCCTTGAACCCGGGCATCGCGGAGTGGATGCCAAATTTTCTCGCCTCATAATTGCAGGTTGTTACTACGCCCCGGCGACTTCCGCCCCCCACTGCAATGGGCTGGTTGCGCAGTTCGGGTCGTTCCCGCATCTCGACCGCTGCATAAAAGCAGTCCATGTCGATATGGATAATCTTCCGCACCCGAACACGCAGGCTTGCGCCTAGGTTTCGTCAGCACCGAATACTTCGCCGCGTGCGAGGGACTGCATGCGCCAACGATGAAGCATGATGATTCCAAGCATGATTTTTGCTGCCATCACACTGACGGCAATGGCTAGGATGAGTCTCTCTTTTTTGGCTTTGGATAGTGGCATGGTACTCCTAGCTTCGGCGTGTCGCGTCGGTATTGCAAGCGGATGCAGAGACTTCTTTTTGCTTCCGGAGAAATCCCGGCTTGTCGTGCATGACATCCAAAACGTATCGTTCTTCAAACATGTCATACGAATCGCACGATGTGGATTTTTTCTCCCGCCTCTACCGTTTTGCCTGGATCCTCCTGATGAGGGAAGATGTCGCCCGTAAGGTCGTGATGGATGCGCTGGCGGAGATCCATGTGCGAGACAGCCATTCACATGAGGATATCGAACGCAAGCAGGCCCGTGGCTTTCAGGTCGTCCGCCAGCGCGCGCTAAAGGTCGCTGTCATCCCGTTTGAGTCGTTGAAAGGGGAATCTCGAGGGTGGCCCCCCGGGACGGATACTTGGTTGGTCGGAATGGACAGCGCAAGAGTCACAGAAGTCTTGCATCGGGTGGCAGAACCCGGACGGAGCGCGCTGGCGCTAGCGCTCTTGGATGCGGTGGATGTCGAGTCCATGCAGCGTATTCTGGGTTTATCCATTCTCCAACTTGCTGATGCTGTGGATGCTGCCCGTGGAGCGGTAGCTGAACATCTGGCGGCGAATGAGGGAGGCGGGTTATGAACGCGAAAATCGCCCGAGCGATTTTGCGCTGTCAGGGAGCGCATCAGATCCAGACGCCGGACCGCGTGACTCAATCCGCACTAAAGATGATAGCGAAGATGCCTGAGATTTCCGATGCCATCTCGGCTCAGGTCGCAGCAGATGCCGTAGCTCTCGAAAAAGTTTCAGTAGACGTGCCAGCAGATTTAATTGAAGCGATGACGGAGCTCTCCGAGCGCCTCAGCGAGCCGGTGAGACGCTCTGCCATCTCGATGAAAAACCCCGCATTTCTTGCGGTTGCTCTGGCATTCATGGCAATGATTGGTGTCGGTGTGTGGCTCCTGATGATCCGAATGGAGGGGTTCCCAGGCATGAAAGAAACGATCTCTCTCGCGGAACTCGGCAACCTTTCAGAGCCCTCGCAGTTCGAGCCATTGGATGCGCCGGCGGGAACATTAGGAGATTGGTTCGTAATGCAGGGATTCGATGGCTTCCGAGTGCCCACGGGCTTCGAAAGTTATCAAGTCGTCGGTGTTCGGATATTTGATTTCGAGGGTACGGCTGTAGCGATGGCGGTTGTGCCTGAGAATCGGGCTTTCTTTTATGTGTTCCCATCCCAGGCTCTGGGGATCCTGCCTGGTGCATCGGGGAATTGGCGGATCCTGGAATATGGAATGGAAGCCAAGCGATGGGCGATTGGAATTACACAGACGGGGGACTTTTGTTTTATGATCTCTTTTGAAGGGAATCGGGCGGCGATGGAAGAGTTTATCCGCAGAAGCGAGAGCCAATGATCGCGCCTGTGCTCGGGCTCGATGTTCCGTTTCCAGATTTTATGGAATGGTGATTGCCTTGCCGACGGAGCCGCTGCATACCATGCGCAGATTAATTCATGACGAAACCCAGTAATTTCCAATACCGAATCTGGTGGGCAGCTCTGACAGCAATTGCGTTTGCAGTCATTGGCGGTGCCGTTACCGGCGTCGGATGGCTTTCCGCGAAAGGGATCGGATTTCTGCAGCCCGTGTTACTGCCCATGGCAGTGGCTGGGATTTTGGCCTATTTGCTAGATCCTGTCGTGACGTGGCTTGCTTCGCGGCGGGTGCCGCGGACACTTGGTGTCGTGATTGTTTTCGCCGCATTTCTCCTGCTGGTAGCGGGGATTGCATTATGGATTATCCCGTCGATTCACCGGCAGAGCGTGACATTTGCAGAGAGTTTTCCGGAGTATACTCAGCGGGCACAAGCGCTTTTCACCAAAACTACGGAGCAGATGAAAATCTGGTCGCAAATGCCACTCCTCAAAGAAGACGAAAGCGCGGGCGAACTGAACGATGTCTTGCAGGGATACATCCTCACAGGAATTCAAGACGGAACGGTGTGGCTGAAAGACAAAGCACCCGAATTGCTGATCGGTGCGGGAAACTGGATCCTCCGTGGTATCGGAGGTGCATTTGGTGTTGTCGGGCTGTTGATCAGCATGGTCCTCGTGCCGATATTTTTGTTTTTTTTCCTTAAGGAGGGGCCAAATATTTCTGCTTCCTGGAGCAATTATCTCCCGCTGCGTGCTTCGCCATTAAAGAGCGAAATCGTGTCCCTCCTCAGTGAAATCAATAGCTATCTCATCAGCTTCTTCCGTGGCCAGTTACTGGTGAGCATGATCGATGGGTTGTTGATTGGCGTCGCCCTGCTGATCATGGGGATGGATTTCGCTGTCCTCATCGGACTCATGGTCGGAGTGCTCGGACTGATCCCTTACGCTGGAGTGATCATCTGCTGGATTCCCGCAGTAATTATTGCAATCGCTCAATGGGGGGATTGGACACATCCCATCATTGTGACGGCGATCTTTCTCGTGGTGAATAATCTGGACGGGATGGTGATCGCCCCTCGAATTGTCGGGGAGTCGGTGGGGTTGCATCCGCTGACCGTCATCGTCTCCGTACTCGTGTGGAGTATCGTTCTGGGTGGCTTGCTCGGCGCGCTACTTGCGGTGCCTCTGACTGCCACGTTGAAGGTTCTTCTCAAGCGCTATTTCTGGGACAAGCCATCCACGCAGCCTACCCACACGGATGCCGCCGGTTGATGTCAGATGGAAATGCCGGGTCAGAATTTCCCAGCGAAATTGAGAAACATGGGTAGCGTCTGGGAGGCAAACTTGTGCCATCGGCTTAACTTTGTCGCTCGGCTAATGGCAAATTTCTTGTCAATGTCGGGCGACTGTTGCGCGGCACTGGAGATGCGCTCGATGTAATTTGGCCCCCTACTGAGATGAGGCTCCACCGTTTCCCGCAGGAACCCAAGAATCAGCCTGCGAAGCTCCGTCTCCGCTTCGAAGTAGTCCCGACGATCGCCATCCACGTACACTGACTTTACAGCGCCCACTTCCCGTAACCAGCGCAGTCCTTGGCTGGCCGAGCCTTTACTAATTCCGAGCAAAGTTACCACCTGGTCCAGTGACAACGGCTCTGCCGTGCTGAATAAGAGCCCGAAAATTTCCCCGACGGATCGTGGCACGGATAAGGCCTTGGCGGTATTCACAAATAAGAGAATATTCTCCCGCTGAAAATCACTCAAGCTCGGGGCGGATTGCGTTTCCATAAATGGGATGTGTCGATATAGAATCCGGTGAATTCAAAGCGTTCAAGAAAAATTGAATCTAATCTAGACTCTCGGAGACAGGCCCGCCTTTCCCGGAATCGAGATTTCCTCACATCAATTGCGTCAACCGGCGGCTGATGACCAACCCGAGTCCGCTGCCTCCAAACTGTCTCGTTGTCGAAGAATCAGCTTGCGAGAACGGCCTAAACAGAAGTTCGATTTGCTGCTCACGAATACCTACGCCCGTGTCTTGGATGCGAATTTCCAGAAATTCCGCCTCACTCGAAATATCAGCAGGACATCGTTTCACGCTGATCTTAACGCGACCTGAAGCCGTAAACTTAATCGCATTGGAAAGCAGATTAAGCAGGATCTGCTTGAGTCTGATGGGGTCCGATGCGATCCACTCTGGCAGGGACTCGTCGATCTGGGTCTCGACTTCGAGACCCTTGGTGTGGGCGCCGGGCAGTTGAAGTTCGACGGAGTCTTTCAAGCAATTACGCACATGGGTGGGCTGGATCTCGATGTCCAATAGATCAGATTAAAAGTTCGAAAACTCGAGGATGTCGTGTAGCAGGTGGAGTAAGGCATCACCGCTGGAGTGGATCGTTTCGAGAGATTCGCGTTGCAAGGTCGCTAGCGGTGAATCAAGAAGGATATCTGTGAGCCGTAAAACGCATTGAGTGGAGTCCGGATTTCATGGCTCATCATGGCGAGGAAGCTGCTCTTGGCGGGGGTTAATCACCTCAATCGGAAAATTACCCTCAAACGTAAACCGTCTGATGCTCAATACATTCGGTTGTCCCCGTAATGCGTCGTCCAATCGATGAAAAATCAATGCCTTTGCCTGGTTGTGGTCAGGGTCGTCGTCAATGATCGGATCGGTGTGAAGTCCAGCGGGCACTGCCTGTGCCGCCTTCGATGCAATTGCATCCGCCCGGGTATGAGACTGATCAACGGCAATTAGGCGGATGACCAAAATCAATAAAAACAAGATGAGGATCAACACGGCAAATAAAAGACGCCCCCCAGCAGGGCCTCGTATACTGGAGTGTATTCTGGTTTCTTGCTTGCTGGTGTAGCGCGGAGTGGAGCCGTCACTCCCCATGATTTGTTTGGTAAACGGGGGAACGTGCTTGTTCAGCAGCGAGGCGTCAATGTCCTAACAGGAAAAGATTCGTTGATTCCGTTTGTGTGCGGAGGGAGGACATCTGCCGGTCTCAATCCAAGGCTTGAATCGCAGCCTGTGCGTCTTCAAGCGAGGCAATATTCGATATGGAAAACACGCGCGTTCCCCTCCGGATTCTGTTCAGTAATCCGGCAAGAATTCCGCCTGGACCAATTTCAAGGAAGAGGTCGCAGTGCGAATGGTCCAGCAAATACTCGATGCTTTCCGTCCATCGCACGGTCCCCGTCACTTGGTCCGCAAGCGTGCGGCGGATATCCTCCGGGGTATTAACCGGAATCGCGTCCACGTTGCAGACGACCGGCACCACAGGAGATTGCATCGGAGTGTCTGCCAGCACATCGCCAAGACACAGGTAAGCGGATTCCATCAATCGCGAGTGGAATGCCCCGGCGACGTTTAATTCCATTGCTTTCCGGGCTCCGTATTCTCTGGCCAGCGACACCGCCAGTGCGACCTTTGAAGACTCTCCGGAAATTACGACCTGTCCAGGGCAGTTCAGGTTCGCGATGTCGACCTCGGTGGCGGCAGCGAGATTGCGCACGGCGTTTTCATCGGCACCGATCACCGCAGCCATGCCGCCCTCGGTGGATTCGCAAGCGTCCTGCATGGCTTTGCCCCGCTTCGCTACCAAATCAAGGCCCGTGGAAAAATCAAAGGTTCCCGCTGCCGCGTGCGCCGTAAATTCGCCCAGGGACAATCCTGCTGCTGCCATCACATTCAGATCGGGCATCTTTTCGCGTAATGCGGCAAGGCATGCGATGCCATGCACGTACAACGCAGGCTGACAGATGGACGTCTTGGTTAGTTCTTCCACGGGCCCGTCAAACATGATGCTGGTGAGGGGAAATCCCAATTGAGCGTCCGCTTGGTTAAAGACAGATCGTGCAGCGGGTGAAGATTCATGGAGGTCTTTTCCCATGCCCACGGACTGGGCTCCCTGACCGGCGAACAATAGAGCGATCTTGTGATTAATCATTGATTTAGTGTTTCCAGCATAGCCAATCTTCGGGCTGCGATGCCAAGCAATTCGGCAGCTCTGGAAATCGACTCATCCAGCGGAAGCGGCACCGGAGACAAAGGCATCACTCGATCAAAGGTTCCAAGCAATGCTTCCTCATCTGCAATGCGTCCGCCAATCGCCACCACCCGTTTCCCGAAGCGGCGACCCATGACAGCCAACGCTCCGGGGCCCTTGCCATCCAGGGTTTGATGGTCGAGGCTGCCTTCTGCCGTAACAACGAGATCGCACGCCGTCACCCGTGCTTCGAGATCGGTGAGGCTGGCAATAACATCAAACCCGGAAGCCATTGTTGCTCCGCAGAACGCGACGAGTCCAAACCCCAAGCCGCCGGCAGCCCCTGACCCGGAAGCGTCGACTGCTGTTACGCCGAGGTCCCTTTCCACTATCAAGGCAAGATGCGCGACGGCCGCATCCAAGCGATCCACATCTTCGGGAATCACGCCCTTTTGTGGGCCGAAGATTCGGGTTGCCCCCCGAGGGCCGGTCAGCGGATTGGTCACATCCGATAGCGCTTCGAACGCGACGGAGAATTGGCACGGAGGCCTGATGACATTGCGGATGGCCAAAAATTCCGATGGCACCGGCCGGATCAGGTTTCCTTTATCATCGAAAAATTGAAACCCGAGTGCTGCCGCCATACCGACACCTGCATCGTTGGTCGCGCTGCCGCCGAGTCCGACCAGGATCTTAGATGCGCCATGCTGGATGGCTGCCAGAATTAGCTCGCCAGTGCCAATGGTTGAACTCACCCAGGGCGCTCGATCCTGCGACGCAACCCTCCAATACCCGGAGGCTTCAGCAGCTTCGATCACGGCAAGATGTGATTTTTTAACCCATCCAAAACCAGCCAGGATTTCTCTTCCAAGAGGATCGTGAGCGGGGCAGGGGATCACTACTCCACCCAGGGCATCGCATATTACACGCATCGTGCCCTCGCCGCCGTCGGCCAAGGGTTGGATGTCGATGTCCGCATGGGGGATCACCGACTGCATACCCTCGGCGATCACCTCTGCGGCTTCGGATGCGGTCAGCGAGGATTTGAATTTGTCAGGGGCAACAAGAATTCGCATTGGCAATTACCATGGCACATGCGTATGAGTATTTCACGGGTCGGTTTTTTAAACCAGTTCCATGGAGGGGTGGTAGAGTGGTCGATTGCGCCGGTCTTGAAAACCGGTGAACCGAAAGGTTCCGTGGGTTCGAATCCCACCTCCTCCGCCATGATCCCAAATCGCCCGCAAACCCTCATAAACACAGGGGCCGGTCGTTTTCACATGGCAGCGAAAAGACCCTTTTTGGGCCAAGTGTCCCTAAAACTGTCCCTTCTTCGTCGGGGAAATCACAATTCGCCCGTAGGCAGTCAGAAGGAGTTCACTACCCTCTCACTACCCGTTAACAGGGTCCCTGGATCTTCGGATATGGTGTTCTGCACAACGTGAAAGGAACATGGAAATGCAACCGAAATTCCGTCTCTACCGCCGCTCTAACCGCACCTATTACGCCCAGAATACCGCCACGGGCGGACGAGAAAGCCTGTGCACAAAAGACCGGGACGAAGCAAAAAAACTACTCCAAGCCAAGAACGACTCGCATGCCCAGCCAATTCTGAGCAGGGAACTGGCGAAGGTTTACCTTCAATCGCAAGATCCCCGCTTCGGCGAGCGAACTTGGGGAGACGTAGCGCGACTCATAGACAGTGCCTACCAGGGAAACACCAAGGAAAGGTTTCAGAAGTTTCTTCGGAGCGAGCCCGTCAAGCGCCTGATGAGCATGCGTCTGGTGGAGACCGGATCGAGCGATTTTTTAGATGTGTTTGCGCACCCCAAGGCGGGAGTGTCGGCGAATGTACAATTGCGAATTCTTCACAACCGTGCTCTCGATCTCGAATGGATCTTACGACCGGTCCTGTCCAGGAAAGCTTGGCCTAAAATCCGCTATGGCCGCCGCAAGGGGATTACCCGTGAACAACACGAAGCGGTTATCCGCGTCACTCCAAATGAGGAATACCGCCAATTCTTTGAGCTGCTGTGGCATACAGGAGGCAGTCAATCAGACATTGCCTGTCTGGAAGCCGAGGACTTAGATTGGAGTTGTCGTCGGATCTTCTATGACCGAAAAAAGCTCCAGTCCGCCGGGCAAGGGAACGCCTGTCTGGTAATAGGGGCCGGTCTCGAATCTATCCTGCGCCAACTTCCCTGCTCTGGCCCTCTTTTCCCCCACCTCTGCACCCTCAAAGAAAGCAAACGGAGTAACTATTTCTGGACCAAACGAGTGAAGGCAGGCCTTCCTGATGGGATTGTGCTTCACTCATATAGATACGCGTGGGCTGAGCGAGCCCAAAAGGCGGGGATGCCCGAACGAGAAGCCATGGCGCATCTAGGCCACGGCAGCAAAGCCGTCCACCGCGCGTATGCCCGAGCCGCAGATAGGGTGACGATGCCTCTCGACTGGTATGAGGACCGAAGCGCGAAAAAACTGAGCGACCTGCAGACGTCCACCTTCCGTCTGGCTGACAATGCCGCGTGAGGGCAACCGGTAGTGCAATTACTGATACCGCGTGCGCTATACTCTCCATCTTGATGGACTGCTACCTCTTGTACGGCTCCGGAAAGAAACCGACATGACATTTGAGCATGCCCATGTCATTCTCCGCAAATGCCCAAGCCTCGCATTTTGTCCAGAAGCATACACCTCACGAAGTATGCGTTCCCGGTGATCCGCTCGCTCATTGATCGGGTGGGCGCCCCCCGGGAGATCGAAAAGGTTGCCCCGCAGCAGCGCGGCCCTCTTTTGGTGACGTTGGCAATGGACATCTCTTCCGATTGCGCGAGAGAAATCTGTTCCCACTTGGAGGTGACGTCTGAGAAAGATACTCTGCCTCTGGAAAGTCTGGTGCCCGACATGCTCGAAGGATTACCTGTTAAGCCGGGCAGTGCAGGCCACATCTTGCTCATGAAAAATGCAAGATGGTGGGCGGAATTTGCTCAAAAAGCCGAAGGCAGGTTTCGCACCTTAGCCAGCAGCACAGGACCGATTCGAATTCTGCTCCGAAGTGCAGTAGCAAACGCCGCCGCAACCGATCTAGATTTGCAGAAGAAAACCGGATCATACGATGCTGTTTGGCTAGAGATTGTGAAAAGTCCCGCAAATTTTTTTGCCTCTGGTAGATGGCCTCGGCAATCGTTCATCAGTGGTTCAAATCTCGAAGGTATTCGCAAGTTGCGCTCTAATTTAATTAAAGAGGATTCCAAACAGTGTGATTGGATTCTTGAAAAATCCGGTGCCCCCCATCCTTCCACTTCCTCATATTGGGGATCTGCACTTCTGCGAAATCCAGAATACACTGTTTGGCGCGCCCGCAATGAACTCTATTACTGTCTATCTCAGGGTGACGCTGGCCTTTGGGTTCCCCTTTTTTCGGGGAGTTTTTCGGAGGCAGAATGGAAAGTTTGGCTTAAAAAGGCGAAATCAAAGGGGCCGTCCTATTGGAGCCCGCCCTCGACGGAGCCGGCTTCGAATCCTGAAACCTGCCGCGCTGCATCGCCTTGACTGATATGAGGCGACTACAGCAATGCAGGCAGTCGGCAGAGGCTATTCTTGGCTTCGGTGAATGTGAACGCGCCGGCTTGGAATGTTTCGCATTCAATGGTTTGCGACTCCCATTCTTGCACGTGATCGTGTCCGCATGTTTGCAAACACACGGCTCACGGCGGAGGAGGGTTTTCGCCTCTTGGGGGCGAGGCGTCTGCCTGGTCGGCTCACGACCGGTGAGACGGCTGTGCTCCTGGGTTTTGCAGAGCATGACATCGCCACGCTGGTCGCCGGCAAACTCATCGACCCCCTCGGCCGTCCCGCACCCAACGCAGTAAAGTATTTTGCCGCCGCTGACGTGATCGAGCGGGCAAGCAATCGCGACTGGCTCACCAAGGCAACACGAGTGATCTCCAACCACTGGCGCACGAAGAACTCTCGAAAATCAGCCTCAAACAAATAATACCATGCAGACGGATACAGCAGAGCAGCCAACGCAGCGAGTCAGGGCGGATGAGAATGGGGACGGGGACGGGTTCTTGAAATTCCTGCAGACGAATCCCGCCTCGTTTGTTGGGAATTTGGACGATGTGATAGCAGCTCATTGGCTGCTCGTTGCGGATGGCAGCGGAGCCGATTTTCAACCTCGATTTTTGGAAGCATTGCACTCCAAGGGCGGCATCTACGTCGATCTAAAGAATGGAGGCCTAAGCCCCCTCGGGCAGAAAAAGTTTGGGGCCAATTCGCTCATTTTCAGCGCAGCAGAGCGCCATCGCCAACTCCGTCAACAGCAAAACAGGCCTCCAATCGCGTCGGTAAATAATCCGGCCGACGCGCCCCATCATATGCCAATCGATAAACTAAGCGTACATCCGATTAATTCTCAGATTTTCGAGAAGGACAATGACGAGGATGATGCGCTGATCCGCGACATTGAGGGGCACGGTCAACTTGAGCCCATCGTTACAACATCTCACTACGTCGTGATTAGTGGACACCGCAGGCTTCGCGCCCTCCTCACGCTGGGTCGCACTATGGCCCTTGTTATTATCTCACAAGTTGCGCCAGAGAATGAGGAGGAAATGATCCTCGCTTTCAACTTGCACAGACACATGAGCAACGTTGAGAAAATTCGTGTTTTCTCTCGTTATCGTGATATTGAGCGGAAACGAGCAGCAGCCCGTCAGCACTCGGGAGAAGAGCTTACGGAAAACTTTCCGGAAGGTTGCTGCAAGGGAGAAGCTCGTGACATTGCCGCCAAATATGTGCGCCTTAGCGGGAGGTCAGCAGAAATGGGCTGGCGGGTTGTTCAAGAACTCGATATTCGGCGAAAGTCCGCTCCGCAGGAAGTCAAAAAGGTGACAGAGGCCATTAATAGCTCGATCCTAGCGGGGCACAAGGCAGCCATTCGTCTTGGCTGGTTTGCCGTGCCGGTGCAGAAGAAGCCAGTTGGCCGCCCTGCTCCGTCAGACATGGCAGGCGCGATCTCCTCCGCTTCGGCAGCACTCAACGAAAATCCTGGAGCACTGCGATTGTTCCGGAAGTCGCTGCCGACGGTTCGAAAAGCTCTTGGACCTGTAGTTAATCCCGACAAGCTTTTGGCACTCCGCCGATATGCACAAGCACTCATCGCTCTCGCCGACGAGTTGGAAACTCAACTAGCGAAATGAATATTTAAGTATCGGAATGAATATCAGCTTTAACAACCGATATGATGTCCAAGGCGGTCGATCCTATCATGCGCGGGATTTCAAGCCGGGCCCAGCCCAAGAGGCGGGTCTGTGGCTGCCTACGTGGTTTCAGTTTCCGAAGCCCATTCTAGGATTGCCGGAAACTCCCACGATCGAAGCGTGCACGAATC
>Ga0209390_10005711_pt1 | contig 17310 bp, 1 predicted proteins | sample BON01_FD_187212 | JGI IMG/M metagenome (GOLD analysis project Ga0209390, IMG submission 187212) | Freshwater microbial communities from Lake Bonney liftoff mats and glacier meltwater in Antarctica - BON-01 (SPAdes) (version 2) | ecosystem: Environmental > Aquatic > Freshwater > Ice > Glacier...
AGGGTAACCCTAAAGGGTAACCCTAAAGGGTAACCCTAAAGGGCTAAGGGGCCTAGGAGAGAGCACTTGAAGGCGGGCTATATCTTTTTCAAAATAACCCTCCCTTATTTCATTAGGGACGGGCTCTTAGAATAACCCTATGGGTTATTTAAAAAGGGCCTGGGGGCATTGGCTTAAAGAAAGTAAGGGATTTTATAATACCCAAAAAAATAAATAAGGTAAGAATTATTTTATAGTTAAAGGTACTAATATGGGTGTCAATAAAAGTTGACATTATAACTGCTATGCATTTCAATTCATCCATAATATAAACTATCAAAGTCATTTGATTAGCCTGCTACCGGAGTTGAACCGGTAACCTTTGGTTTACAAAACCAATACTCTGCCAATTGAGTTAAACAGGCTTATGATTGAAACTTATAGAGAATATATAGTTTATTATTTAAGATTTGTCAATATTAATATTTTTTTTTAATGATGCACCCTTTTTTAAGTGCTCTCTCCTAGGCCCCTTAGGGCCCCCTGTCTTCATGGGCCCCCATACCACCCCCCCCCTAATAAGAAAGGCCCTAAAGGGGCCCACTCGGCCCTGAATCCAGGGGCCTTAGGGGGGGATATAAAGGGGCCAATGCCCATAAGGGTTCAGCCCTGAATCGGGGGCATAGCCCTAACCCTCAACCCCAAGGGGGTAAGGGCTGAGTGGGCCCCTGCCCTATGGGCATTGGCCCTAACCCCTTTAGGGTAACCCTAAAGGGCTTTAGGGTAACCCTAAAGGGCTTTAGGGTAACCCTAAAGGGCTGAGGGTTGTCTTCACCCCCTCAAAGGCTATGCCTTAAGGGCTATGCCTTTAGGCATTGGCCCTAACCCCTTTAGGGTAACCCTAAAGGGCTGGGGTGAAGGGGAAAAATGGTCTAAAAAAGCTTTGCCAATGCCTTTTAGGACATAGCCCTTAAGGGGCCCACTTTTTAGAGACCATATTTGCCCCTAGGATTCTTCTGGGACCCTAAAGGGGCCCACTCGGCCCTTGTCCCCCAAACACTCTCTCAAATATGGTATCTAAAAAGTGGGCCCCTTTAGGGCATAGCCTTTTAGGGCATAGCCCTTTAGGGCATAGCCCTTTAGGGCATAGCCCTAAAGGGGCCCACTTTTTAGATACCATATTTGAGAGAGTGTTTGGGGGACAAGGGCCGAGTGGGCCCCTTTGGGGCTCGGCCTAACCCTCGGATTCACCCCTAACCCCTTTAGGGTAACCCCAAAGGGGAAGGGGGTAAGGGCTATGCCCTATGGGCATTGGCCCTAACCCCTTTAGGGTAACCCTAAAGGGCTTTAGGGTAACCCTAAAGGGCTAAGGGGCCTTGATTAGGAGAGAGCACTTGGCTCTCAAATATGGTCACAAACCCCTGGGATAGATTTGTGTGTAACCATATTTATCCTAGGATTCAGGGCTCGGCCTAACCCCTTTAGGGTAACCCTAAAGGGCTAAGGGGTCTTGGAGAGTGCTCTCTGGGACCACCCCAGGGGGGTATGGTCTCCCAGAAAAATTTATACGCTTTGCCAATGCCCTTAAGGGTTTTGTAGAGACCATATTTACCCTAAAGGACTCTGCCCTTAAGGCATTGGATAGAGCACTTGCAAACACTCTCTCCAAGGCCCCTTAGGGCCGAGCCCTCCCAGGACTGGCTCCAGGAGAATCCTAGGGTCAATATGGTCTCTAAAAAACCCTTTCTTAAGGGTTTTTTATACCATATTTGCCCCTAGGATTCAGGGCTCGGCCCTAGGGGGCCTTGGAGCCAATGCCCTACGGGCATAGCTCTTAAGGCATAGCCCTTGAGAGAGTGTTTGGTGTTTATAAGTGCTCTATCCAATGCCCTAAGAAGAAAGAGCCCTTTAGGGTAAATATGGTTACACACAAATCTTGGCCCTAAAGGGCCTGGTGAGGGCCCTGCCCTGTTTTTGACCATATTTGAGAGAGCACTTAGATCCCGCAAGGGGGCCTCCCCCCGGGGGGGGGCCCTGTTTTTTCTGGGAGAGCCCGTAAGGGTAAATATGGTCTAAGCGCTCTCTGGGACACCCCTCTGAAACAAACCCTATACCAACCCACCCACCTAAGGCCCCTAACCCCTTTAGGGTAACCCCTAAAGAGGTTAGGGGTTACCCTAAAGGGGTTAGGGGCCTTAGGTGGGTGGGTTGGTATGGGGTTAGGGGAGGGCCCCTTAAGAAGAAAGATTTAAGGGCATTGGATAGAGTGTTTAGTAGCTTGCTGGCTATTATAGATTTAGCTATGCCTTTCCTCTATAAAGCTAGAATTTATAATGGTCTAGAAAAACGTTTAAATAAACTGATAGTAGTTATTTCTTTTAAATCTTTTAACATACATTCATGGAAAGAACTAAAAGCATAAAAATCTAAAATTTCACGCGATTGATCTAAAGAGTGTAAAGCTTTAATTAAACAATCAAACATGTATTGATTTATTGTTGCGTTATAATTTGTTTTTTCAAAACTTAACCAATTTTTGCAAGAAGTTGAAGTTAACATCCATCGGCGATTTTGAACATTATAAAATTGATCAGAATCAGGGAAATCTATAAAAATATCTCCAATTGAATCAACACATTGAGATCGCCAATCAATATCACTTAAAAAAGTACTTTCAATATTATGTTCAATAAGTTGCCCATTGCACCATTGATTTTTTAAATAATTTCTATGTCTATTTAAAATGCGATTTCGGTAGTACCAATTAATATTCGTACTACAATTAATATTTTTTTCGACGGATGAAAGTGTAATAAATGAGTTTGCAAACCCTGTAAGTTTATTATTAATAACTTCCGATCTAAAGAATTCTCGTAATGGAAGTTTATATAGTCGTTTAACAAATCGTTGTTGTTGATGAAGTTCAAGAATTTCTTGAAGTGTTTTTCCTTGAAAATTGATTTTATTTTCAAAAATTTGAGTATAAAAAGTTTTTCGATAATTTTCATAACGTTTTAAAGGTAATAAAATATTAGATGTTGGGAAAGCTGGGGTATCATTTAATGCAGAATAATTCGAAAAATATAAAAGTCTTGAAATACTTAAATTTTTATTAGATAAATATCGTTTGGTAATAATTGAGAATAATAAAGATGTCCAGCTATCGCTAGAACTTTTATCAATTCCATAAAGATTCATTAACCCTGAATTTCCTTTAAAGTTATTAGAATCTGATTTCGCATGGGCAAATTTGCCCATACAAGGATTTTGTTTATAAGATGGAACAAAACCAGAGGCTGAAGAAATAAATAATTCGCCTAATTTACCTGCAATTAAATTTGTTAAATAGTTTTTTAACGTTTCTGGTGAAGCATAAAGACTTAAATATATATTTGAATTTAAAAGAAGAGAATCCGTACTAGACATTAATTTATGTGGTTGATCAATAATAAAATTGGACTTCTTTTTAGTTAAAGTTAGTTTATGGGGTGGCCCTAACCCCTTTAGGGTAACCCTAAAGGGCTTAATAAAACTGTCTTTGAAAGAGGTTGAAGAATAGGGGTTATAAACCCCAGCGTCCCTTCCTAGGCTATTAGGGAGGGGTTTATTAACCCCAGGGGGGTTAGAGCCATAAACCCCGGGCGTATGCTTAATAATGTGACGGCCCTTGGGTTTATAACTTTTCGGCAAACTATTAAAAGATGTAATAATTTGACTTCCTGAGAAGTATGCACGTGCTATTACAGTTAGTAAAATCTGAGCATTTTGTATTTTACGGGCTTTCTTTAATAGGGGGCCCGTCGTGAAAGTGCTAGCACTATTGGTTTGCGTAGCTAAAGCTATAGATTTTTCTTTTGTGGTCCCGTAAGAGGACCACCAAAAATATTTATTTTTGTCTTTAACCCAGGGGGTTGAAGTTATATACGCACCCCCTTTAAGTTGTATTTTAATTAAAGATAAAATTGAATCTTTATTTAAAAGGACCCCATTTAAAATGTCAAAGCCGGGGGGGGAAACACCCCCCTTTGAAATAGGGGCAATGACAGTTTGAACCCCTGGGGTTAAAGACAGTATGTTTTTTTTAATTTGGAAGGGATCAATTATAGGCTTTGAATTTTTATGACTCTGCCCATGAACACCACCTGAATTCGATTTCTGCGCATGATTTATTAAATTATAATTGAAGGTTAATTTATTATGCACCCTTATTTTTTTCTGTGCATAAAGGGGGTTGATACAGCTTTTTCTAAATGCTAGATTTGCAGCTAAAATTTGATTTGAATCCAAAATTTGGTCACCCCCTTTAAATACGGGTACTCTAGCTGTTGAAATACTTTTTGTTAAATCTAAAGTTATACCTTTAGAGAATGACTGTTTTGTGGGCTCTGCCCACGAATAAAAAGAAGGTTTGATAAAATGTTTAAGATTTGTTTTTAAAATTTCCCAACGGCCAAATAAATTAGGAATTAATGGAAGAGAGATAGTTTCATTAAAACGCCCAGGTCTTCGTAATGCTGGGTCCAGAATATAAGGAACATGTGTTGTAGCAAAAACAATAAATCCTTTAGTTCCTTTAACGCTATCAATAATTACAAGAAGATCTGTAATCATATCTAATTTCACAGCTACATTTGAAAGAGCAAGATCAGTTAATAATGCAACTTTAACACGAATTGAATAGTTGGATTTCGAAATAAGAGCTAATTTTTCAGATGGAAAACCACCCCAAGGCATTTCTTTTACAACGTGTTTATTCTTTAATTTTTGATCTTCTTTTAACAATAAAACACTAAAAGGAGAAGTTGCAGGTGGAGCTAAAAGATCATTTGACTTAATTTGTAATAAACTGGATTGAAGTTTCTCGTGATTTTCCATGCCGTCACCTTCTGAACCACCCCCGGGTATATTAGAATTTGACCCCCCTTGGCCCCCGTGGGAGGTCGATAAAACGGGTCCAAGTTGATTGGGTCGAATGTGTGCTGACGAAACTCCTAAAAATAAATTAAAACAAAAATGATTGGTCGGTATTAAGAGAGAAAAATCTCCTTTATAAGGTTTTTTATAATCATTCACTAAATGTTTTGAAAGTTCATAAGTTACTTGATTTTTTTCATCCAATGGTGCTTTGAAACTAAATTCACCCCCAGGCATAGTAGATTGATCCGAAAGTAAAAGAGGTCTTCGCCCACCAATATGATGAATATCTTCTAATAAAAATATACATGGTGTATGTAACGAAAGAGCTTCGAAAACATCTTTTAACAATTTAATTCCAATAGCTACGCCACTATGAACCAGAGAATATCTTTGTGCATTATCAATAATAATTTTTAATTCAGTTTCTCCAGCAATTGATTGAATAAATAGAGCATCATTCTTAGTTCCTGAAGAACCTACAACTAAAATATTTTTAGCCCTTTGTTTATTAAATATCCCTGAAAAAATTTGACAAACAGCTGAACCAATAGGTTCGTGAGCTGATTGTGAATATTTCATAGCCGAAATATGAGCAAAGGATTTTGGTGGACTTTTTTGAATAAATAATTGGGTATCTTTTCCTTGATAACTTAAGAATTGATTCACAGACCAATTTTTGTTAATTAAAAGGGGGTTCTTTTTAAAAGAGGGGGTAATCGCAGTATGGTCTTTTTTGCCCATAGCAGTATGGGCTTTGCCCATAACAGGATTCAAATTTTCTTTTAATGGACCCCCCTTATTTGCCCTGTATTTGAAGGCGGGCTCTTGGGACCCTTGCGATAGAACAAGAGGAGGGATCTTTTCCCCCCCAAAAAATAAGGGCATTGCAACCCCAGGGGGGTTGAAACTTAATGAATCTTGACTTTGGTGGGCAGAGCCCACTGTCGAAAGACATAAATAATAAGGTTTTCTAAAAAGAATTGGGGCCACACCTATTTTAAAATAAAAGTTGGCCCCGGGTAATACAGAACTTACCATTTCTTTGAAATCCCCCAACGCCCTTACGGGTTTTAAAGAGTATTTAAAATATGCGGGGTTAAAGACAATTTTTTTTCTTAAAGAAGGTCTAGGTGCAGAATAGACTTCTAGTTTCTCTAAAAGACGATTTTGTTCTTCTGTTAATAAAGATAATTCTGAAATGTTGATGTTTGAATTCTCGGCTACATCAATTAAAACCTCCGACCAAAAATCCCAGAAAATAATTCCTTTTTTTTGTCGAATTAGTAAATCAGTATCCGGTTCCCACCATTTTTCAAGAATAGTTTCATACATATGTAAAATTCGACGATTTAATAATGAAGCTGAACCCATCAATAAAGGGAATGAAATGAAAACGGAATTGGTAGATTGCTGTATTAATGGTGGAACCCACAAACAAACTTGATTCAAATTATAAAAACTTAATAATAATACTCCGTAATAGCCCATTATAAAAGGTCGAACTCCTCGAGCTATTTTAGAACTAATATTCATTCTTAAAAGATCGTTTGATTCAGGAATTGTTGTAATTAAATCAGACGACCAATCAACTAAGAAACCGTAACCAATCCATTCTCCAAGAAGTTCTCCAGGTTTTTCAAAAAATAAATAAATAAAACCAACGATATTTTGAAAAATATCTATTGCTGGGGTTACTAGGGTTAACCCTCCTGGGGTTAATAAATTGATATAAAACCAAACACCGACTTTATAACAAGAGAAAAGAACAAATTTAGTGACTTCAGTTATAACCTCACTAACTTCGCCCAGGGCGGGAGACCCCTGGTGGATATCAAATTTAATTGTTTCATGTAAATTCGATTTGATAATAGTATTTAAAAGAGACAAGTAAATCTGGGCTATTTTTGTGTGAAAAGGGTGTCCCTTAAAACTCAGTCTATATACGGATGTAAACTTGTTTGTAGAACCTTTTCTAGAATTTGCCGAAATACCAATAAAAAACGTGTGACCGCCCCCTAAAGTCTTTAAGGGGGGCTTTGCCTTTATAAGGTCCCCATTTAAAATTTCTTTACAAAAGAAAGTTTTTGTTTTATTAACCCCGTACCAACCCCCCCCTTTCTTATCATGGACCTTAGGGGGAGGTAATAAGGGGTTGATAGTTTGAAGAGTATTTAAATAATCTGTTCTAACGGCCATCCCAGTACCCCTTAAAGTCTCTTTATGGGCCAGGCCCTCTTGAAATAAAGGGGGCCTCTTGAAAAGGGGGGGTTGGTTGCCGCCGAGAATAACCCCTGGGGTTATTCTCCCAAAGGGCGAATGCTTTTTAGATGAGTCAAATCCTTTTAAAAAAATATTTGTGATTGTATGGTACCCAGTAGGTCCCAAACCTTTTTCTTCCACTACACCTTTAATCCAAAACGAGGTTTTTTTAGCTATATTTAAATAAATTTTCATAGCAATAGAAAAGAAAATCATTTGGAATTTTATTAATCCTCTGATTTCAGAAGAGTTTATTAAGAATAAAAAAGCGCATAAATGAAATAAGAAAGTACTAGCCCAAACTGACCACCCCCCATAATAAGGGGGGGTGCCATTGTCTTGTGGTCCCGTAAGGGAACCACAAGCAAAATGGGAACCATTTAAAGAAAGAATTTGTCTTTGTCTTAAATGACTTTCACCAATGCCCTTACCAACCCCATACCACTCCCCCCCCTTTCTTATTAGGGGGGGGGATATAAAGGGGTTAGCCTTAAAATACTGGGTAGGCGACCCTTTTAAAGAGTGGCCCACTTTAAAAATGGGGGGTGGCGAAAAGTCTGGAATACGTTTTATAGGAAATAAATTCCACCAATAATTATATTGCGTTGTAAATTTATTTAAAAAAGTAAGGTTTAATTGGGCTAAACTATTATTAATTGAAATATCTGTATTACACCCCTTTTTAAAAAGAACCCCATTTAAAACGTCAAAGCCCTTTCTATAGCTAAAGCTATGACCCTTTAAATAGGGATGGCCCCCATTTAAAGGGGTAACTGTTTTTAAAAATAGCGTTTTCTTACTTTTTAAATGGGCCCCCCCATTTAAAGCTGTACGTAATTTAAAATCTCGGAGTGCGGATAAGCTAAGTTTATTCGTTTTTTTAGTTAAAAACCCTAAGTATGCTAATTTGTTTTCTTTTTTTCTTAACTTATATTGATTAATATTAATACTACGTATGTATTCTTTAGCATACCTTTCTAAGTTTGAATTTGAAGATTGGTCCAGTGTATGGGCAAAGGGTTTGCCCATAAAAGGAGATTTTATGGGTTGGGCTTTAAATGTGCCCTCTATAGAAGTGACCCCTGGGGGTGTCCCGATGGAATAAATCTGAAAAGTTTTAAAAAAATTTTGAAGTTTTAGCGACAGCAGCAGACCCCCTTTAGAATCAGGGATGGGCGGAGCCACATTTAAATAGTCCCTATTTAAAATGTCAGAGCCTATAGGAGCTATACCTCCCGCACCAATATGACCTATATCCCTGGGGGTGGCTCCTTTCGCTAAAGCTCCAATATCACCTGCAAAACTAGGTTCATTAAAACGGTTGTTTGAAGGTTTGATTGATGGAAGAATTTTATAAATTGCTTTGAGAGTTTGGTTTGAATGGCTTTGTGTTCTTATTTTACCCGTTAGCCACAGATTTTTTCTTTGATTGATAGCTTTAAAATAAGAGAGATTTGATCTATTTAAGGCCCAAATACGTCGAAGTTTTGAGATATCACCAGAAAAATTGACTCCGTATGGGCTTTGCCCATAAAAGGAGTTACCTGGAAGTTCAAATGTAATAGCTTTTCCAAGTTTAATCCAAAACTCTTTGATCGGTTTTGGAGTTGGAAGTTTTCGACAACCTAATTTGTAGGCTCTAGGTTTTGGTTGTCCATTTATACCTAAATTCCCTCTAATATTTAATATTATTTGTTGAAGTCTTTCATAAACAATAAGATGATATTGTCTAACATTGGTTGCTATTTGCCATTTGTTACCCGGCATAGAATTTAAGATTTCAAAACTGTTGTCTTTTAAAGAGGGTGAAAAACCTTCTAATTTATTAATTTCTCTTTTTCTTAAACTTAATGTTTTTTTTGATAAAACACTTTTTATATTATAATTTAGAAAAAGACTTTTTTTTGTATTCAAATTTGTATCTCTAAGTTCTTTGAAATAAAGTTTGACTCTTTTTAAATACGGATTTAAATTTGAACGAAGCCAATAAGATTTCCAAAAAGATTTTCGTAATTCACTTAAGGTTGGTCTCGATATCTCATAAAAGTTTTTTTTTGTATGGGAATAACTCATTATTAATTGAGACAACATTTTTAGATTTTTCTCACCAATGATAGAGCCATAATAATTGCTGCTATTACCATTAAAGCGATATACTTGAAAGTTTTGGGATAGGTCACCTAAAACGGGCTGTTTATAAAGTCCCCCTGGCTGTCTTGTGGTCCCGTAAGGGAACCACAATGGCCACGGTTGGCCGTGGGGTACATAACTTTTATGATTATTATAAGCTAAATTATTTTTGTCTGTAGTGGGCCCCCATGGGATTGCAGCTTTATAATTTCTATAAATTTTTTTATTACCCTTTTCTAGGCCACCCCCTAACCCCTTTAGGGTAACCCTAAAGGGCTGAGGTAAGATGGGGGAAATGCTCTTATTTTTTTGGGGGAAAGATCCTGGGAGAGCCCGCCTTAAAAATAAGGGTTGGAAATGGAAGGGACTCCCACTTTTAAAAGTGGGGGTGACCCCAGACATTGATGACCCCCCCTTTTTAAAGTGGGGGTGGCCCGCCCATATTAAGGGTCTATTAAAACCTACTTTAAATCTTGATTGCTTTGATGGCATGTGACGGAGTTTAATAAATTTCTCGTATAACTGTGAACGATGCCAAATTGGTCTAGGATACCCACGTTTACGTTTTTTTCTTCGAGTCGTTTGGTTTTTTTGTTTATTTTTTCGGTGTTTTTTTTCAGCATATTTTTTTTGTTCTAAAAAAGATATATATTTTGAAAGTTCGATTTTTTGATTTCTGGGGCCCCCCATAAATGAAGTTTGTCTTAAAATTGGGTCGAAATCAAGGTAACCTATACTGCCCTTATAAAAATTGTTTAATGTTAAAGCATCCCCCATATTTAAAGGTGCTTTTAAAAGGATATCCTTTTTTTTGTTGGGGCAGGGCCCCAAGCCAGTTTTATAGGTTTTGTCCATAGTTTCACCCCCCCTCCATCTCAACTCCTCTATGGGGGAGTGTCCCAATCTATCACCTGGCCCTAAGGGGCCTTCCCAGGCTATTGGGGGGCCATGGGCATTGTCCATAATGGCTGTCTGTAACCCCAGGCTATTACCAACCCCCCCCCTTCTTGTTAGGGGGGGGGTAATAAGGGGGTTCAAGGGTTTTTTGATGAAAAAACGGTTTTTAATTAATAAATTGGGAGATAAATTAAATATGCTAAGTTGTCTTATTAACTTATAAGTTAGACCGTATTGCTGGCTATAATTTATGGCCTTATAGTCTTTGCCGGGGCCACCCCCTTTTTGAAAGTGGGGTGTAATAAAAGGACCCCCCTTTTTAAATTTGTTAAATTTGACCCTTTCTATTTTGGACCCTAAAGGGTTCGGCCCTTGTCCCCGTAGGGACCCCCATACTACCCCACCTAAGGCCCCTAAGCCCTTTAGGGTTACCCTAAAGGGGTTAGGCCCAACCCTTAAGGGCCCTTTCTTATTAAGGGGGGGGATATAAAGGGGTGAGGGGCCTGAGGGCTCGGCCCCTTTTTTATTTTTATTAAGGGGCCTTGAAGGGTGGCCCGGCAATAAATCTTTATTTTTTATTCGCAGGGACGCCCCCTGCTGAATTCTAGGGTGTCCTACAAAGCCAGAGCCTATAGTTTCTTCAAGCCAAGTATTGGAACCTGAACTAAAAGGAGAATGGGTGTCCCAGAAAAATCTTAAATAAAAACGACTCAACTTAACCCCCAAGTGGGGTCCTCCAAAATTTTTTGTTTGGATTATGGGCTTTTCTTTGAAAGTATTTTGAAAATTGGGGGTAACAATCTGAATTTGTAAATATTTGAAATCTATTATTTGTATTTGTTCAGTTGAGAGCTTTAAATAAGCCCCCCTACTTAAAATGTCAAAGCTATTTTTTTGGGGGTTCTTTTTAAAGGGTGGCCCCTTAATAAAATCTTCTAAGGGGGGCTTTGCCCCCCTTAGAGTATCCCACGATTTGTTTTTTGTTGATAAGTAACTAGTTAAAAGTTTTTCTGCTTTATCAGGTGTAAATAGAACTTGATTGTTATTGCGTGAACTATCAACCCCCTTAATAAGACCATGACTTTCTGATGAGATACAATCACCTAAAGAATGATCTTTACCTACAAAATTATCCAATTTCAAATATTTTTTAACGTTTTTACCCCGCTTTAAAGTGTCCCCTATATTATTTGTTCTATAAAATTTCAACATATAGCTAAAGCTATAATTAAGAACCCTTATTTGACGACCAACCTCAGGTGGGGCCTTAATTATAGGTATCTTAGCAACCCTTGATCTTATAAATTGTCTTATTACCCCCCCTTTTAAATTTAACCCCCCCTTTAAAATAAGGGGGGCCCCGGCCCAGTTTTGCTGGGGGTTAGGCCCCGGATTTGCCCATAAGGTTTCAGTATTGTTTAATTTAATAAGTTGAGCCTTTTTTAAAAGCAATCTTTTTTTCTGAGTATTTATTGTAGCCTTGTCTGTCATTTTGAGGGCCACTACTTCAAAGCCCCCTTTAACTTTTAAAGGACCCCTTTGAAATAGTGGCTCCGGTTTTGCCCATAAACTATGGTCTTTCAACCCCCCCAATGCCTTTAAGGGCAGAGCCCTTATTAAAGCGGGTGGGGTTAGACCCTTTAAAAGGACCTCATTAAAAATGTCTTTGCCCTCTTTAAATAAATGGCCCCTATTAAAAGTAGGTATGGGGTACTTATTGGGACACCCTTTCAAATTTAAAAAGGGGGGCATAGTTTTTATAAAACTAGCTTTCGCGGTCCCCGCTTCAAAAAGGGACCACAAGACACCTTTTATGGGTCTTGACATTTTAAATGGGGTTCTTTTTATTGTTAATAAAGGGACATTTAAAACACTGATTTTGAGGGCGGGCTCTATCTTTTCTCTAATGCCCTTACCAACCCCCCCCCCCCTAAGGCCCCTTAGGGCCGAACCCTTTAGGGCCTTTCTTATTAGGGGGGGGGGTAATATAGGGTGAAATCCCTTACTATGGGCTTTGCCCATAGTAAGAAAGATAGATCCCGTAAATAAGGGCATTGGGGGGTTCTTTTTAAAGGGTGGCCCTTTAATAAGAGACTTAATTAGTAAAGGTGAAAAACCACTCAGTTTAGCCTTAGGCATTTGTCTTGTGGTCCCTTTTTTAACCCCATACCAACCGCCCCCTTTTTTCTTATTCTTATTAGGGGGGGGTATTAAGGGGTTAAAAAGAAGCGGGGACCACAAACGGGTTATGGTTTCTTTCCCAGGCTGCCAAATTTCCCCTGTAGATGGGTGGCTCAATGCTGATGAAAATTTTTGGTTTGGTAATTTTGTCTTCCCATAAACTTCATCGGGGGACACTCCATCGGGGCACCCCCAGGGGGGGTGGCCCATATAGCTAAAGCTATCAACTTTTACATCTTTGCTGACCCCCCCAAAAGGAGCCATAAATTTTTCGGTTTTATAAGCATAAGAGGGTTTCATTTCAAGAGAAGGGGGGCAGGCTATTAGCCCCCCTGGGTTATGCACTTGATCGTTCAAGCTATAACCCTTTAAATTCCCCTTTAAACGGGAATTTAAAGGGGAAATACTATTTAAAAGCCCCTCTATTACGGGTTCTATCTTTCTTCTTAAGGGCATTGGAGGGTAATCAGCGAAAAGCATAGATATTGGATGAATTCCAAGATGAACTTTATAATTAAAGCTATAATGGGTCTTTTTTCTTTTGTGGTCCCTGGGAGAGCCCACAAGACAATTTAGTGCGGGGTATGGGCAAAGCCCATAGAGAGTCTTATCTAAAAATAAAAATCGAGTCATTTGTCTTGTGGTCCCTTTTTTAACCCCCCCAATGCCCTTAAGGGCATTGGGGTTAAAAAGAAGCGGGAACCACGATTTCGCTGTAGCCCCTTTTAAAAAGTGCTCCTTGACCCCAGGGGGGTTAGCGAGAGGTATGCCCTTGGGCCCACCCCTAAAGAATGAACCCTTTAGGGTTACCCCCCTGGGGTAAGGGGTGCAGGGGGGGCTATAAAAATTTGAATTTGTATTACCCCCTATTATAAGGGGAATAAAGCCATTAGAAAGGCCACTGTTCACCGTACCCTTAAAAGAGTAGGGGACCCCCCCTTTTAAATAAGGGTGGGCCCCAATTTTTAAAAGAGGTTTGTTTTTAACCCAGCCCTTTAGGGTTACCCTAAAGGGGTTAGGGCCAATGCCCTTTATATACGGGGCATAGCCCTTATTTGAAAGAGGGGTTGGAATGAAATTATCTTTTTGAAAAAAAGCTTCTAAGGGGGGCTTTGCCCCCCTTATATTTCCAGAGAAAATTAAATAATAGAAAGAATCTTTATTTAATTTATATATTAATTGTCTTGTGGTCCCTTTTTGAACCCCCCCATTAAGGTCAGAGCCCGTAAGGGTGGGGTTCAAAAGAAGCGGGGACCACAATTCACCCTTATTTTGAAGGCAGGCTCTATCTTGTCTTGGAGGGACCCTTGCGAGGCTATTAGAGAAGGGATCTTTTTCAGAAGAAAAAGCCCCTCTATAAGGGGCTTTATCTTTCTTCTTAAGGGCATTGGTAACCCCTTTAGGGTAACCCCTAAAGGGGGTAAGGGCATTGCCACTATGGGGGGCAAAGCTATGCCTTAACCCCTTTAGGGTAACCCCTAAAGGGGCGGGGTTAATAGTTGTAGGGGGCGAAACGCATAGTTTAAGAAGAGTTTGAAGTTTTTTTAAGTCTTCTATTTTAGTACCTCCACTTTTTAAAGGACCCCCCTTTTTAAAGTGGCCATGTATCTCACTAAAAAAATTATTTTTATTAGTTAAAAAAAAGATTGTATTTTCTATTAAAGACATTCTACTTAATTTTTCGACACCAGAAAGGGTTTTTTTTGGGGCCTCTTGAAATATGGCTAAATGAGGTTTTATTTGCGTTTGGGGCCAGTGTTTATAAAGTTTTGCATCTTCCTGTTTGAAAGACCTACATAAAGAAAATAGGTTATGCATACTTAATGTACTTTTTATTACCCTTTGAAAAGAAGGGGTTCTGAATTTTGCATTTTGTTCTAAATAGATAACACTATTTAAATGCCCTCTACTTGAAGGATCATTAGAGATTGTTGTTGCTGGTTTATAGTTTTTGATCCAATGATCTAATTTACTTACAATTTTTGTTGCCGGGTCTTCATAAGAAGGTCCCAGAAGACCGTCGAGAATCATCGAAGCCTTTTTAAATGATGAGATTGCATTAGAATTACGGGGTGTTTCAAAATTATAATCACATTCTAAGAAAAAAGCTACACTGGCTTCTTTTAGGCTATTAGCCCCCCATACACAGTTTAATAATTGTAAAGTCTGCTCACATGACCCTTTTAATGTAAAAGCCCCTCTATTACGGGCTCTATCTTTCTTCTTATGGGCTTTGCCCATAGTAAGGGTTTTGCCCTTGGATTTAACCGCAGGGGGGTTGGTAAGGGTAAACAGGGGACCCTTTTTAAAGTGTAATAAATTACTATTATGTATTTCTTTAAAGGTAATATTTAAAGGTAATATTATTGGTTCTACTTTACTATTGGTTTTGGATATTTTCTTAAATTCTAAATTAGTTAATCGTCCACCGCCCTGAGGTGTTCCATATAAATCTTTTTCTAATTTTCTAGCAAAAACAATTCCGTTATACCTAAAGTTATGCTCTCTTGAAATAAATAAGGGCCACCCTAACCCCTTTAGGGTAACCCTAAAGGGCCAGGGCAACTCTTTTAAGGGAGGGTTTTTACTTATAGGCTCGGGCCCATTTATTTCAAGAGGGCATTGCCTATAATAGAACCCTTCCTGGACCCCCCCTTTTAAAATAACCCCAAATGCCCTTACGGGTAAATAGTGACCCGCATTATGGGCAAAGCCCATACTGTAGGGTCCATCCGACAACCCTATTAGAGGCGACACATTTTTCAAGTGGATACCCCATAAATAAGAAAAATCGTGCCCCAATGCCCTTAAGGGTTTTTTAAGGGCCCTGCCCTTTAATAAAAAGGGGCCACCCTTATTGAAAGTTGTTTTTAAATATGAGTGACCCCTAATAGCCTGGGGTACTATAGTTAATTTTGAAGAAAACCAAGTCGCTTTAAAAGATGCTTCTTTAATTCTTAGTTTTTCTAAAAGTTGAGTTCTAGGTAAACTGAGTTGTATATCTTTTTTTTCTTGTAAACTACCCTTACGGGCTACATCTTTCTTCTTATGGGCTTTGCCCTTATTATGGGGGTTGGTAAAGGCATTGGCACCCCTTTTTAAAAAGTCCCTTATTTTAGGAGAAGGCTCTGAACCCTTTAGTAACGGCATTGGCCCCTCTTTAAAATGGAACCCTTTAATCGCGGCACTTGGACTAATAGGACAATTGTTTATCTGGGGCCCTCCTTTTAAGAGTTCCTCAGATGTTTTGGACAAGGATGGAGATACCTCTGAGATAGATTTTTGGATACTTTTTTCTAAATCTTCATAATAAAAATTATATAATTTTTTGATTGAATCTAAAACTTGATTTTCTTTTTTATAGCTAAAACTATATTTTTGAATAGACTGGTTTTTTAAGTACTTTATATTTGAAAAATTAAAGTTCTGTGTATTAAGGGGGTTCACCCCCCCTGGGGGTGTCCCGATAGTAGCTTTGTTTTCTAAATCTTTTTCCGAGCTTGACCATAGGTTAAATGTAGATAAAGCTGTCGGAGAGTTTAAAAAACTTGTCTCCAATGCCCTTGCGGGCATAGCCCGTAAGGGTTGTGGCAAGGCGGGAAAACAACTAACAAACCCCATAAATGGTAATAACCAATAACAAAAAAAAGATTTTTTATAAGGTAAAGTTTTATTAAATTGACCATGGGCTTTACCTATATCTCGAAATCTAAAAATTGATTGAGATTCTGGCATGGTTTTAGCTATATATTTTTTAGTCGAAAAATATAGAGGTAAGTACTTTTTAAAGACATTTAAAAGGGGGCCACCCCCTATTTGATGTGTAATATTGCGTAACCCCATTGATACTTTTAATTCATCTTTAGTATTTTGTAATTTTATTTCATAATTTGCTGTATTTTCCCAGTTAGTGGTTGGCCACCCCAGTTGAGCATTCTTTAAATTATTATTTAAAGTTTGGTTAAGGGGGGCTTTGCCCCCCTTAGAAAGACCTGTATATGGGTTTTTATGGGCAAAGCCCAGAAAACTATTGTCTTTAACCCCCCCTGGGGTTAGATACTTTAAAGAGGCCCCATTTAAAATGGTTTTGCCATTTAAAAGGGCCCCTATTTTATGGGTAATAAAAGGACCATAGTAAATATTTTGTATTTGAAAGATTGATTTTTCCCAATTTAAAAAAAGGTCACCCCTATTTAAAGGGTGCTCTAATTTTTTACTAAGCTTAAAAAAAGACTTATTTGCTTTTTTATAGCTAAAGCTATAAAAATAAGACCAAGTTAATGGACTTTGCCCATAAGTTGACAAATTGGTTTTGTCATCAAAAATATGTCCATCGGGGCCACCCCCTATTTTATGGGAACTTTTTTGAAAATTTTTGTTTTTATGACCCTTTAATTTTAAAATGTCTTTTAAAATAGGGGCAATTGTCTTGTGGTCCTGTAAGGGAACCACGAAATTAGTCCTTGCCATTTTTTTTGGGGTTCTTTTTATTGTTAATAAAGAGACATTTAAAAGGGGGTTCTTTTTATTGTTAAGAAAAGGATTTATTAATTTAAGTAAACTTAAATCCTTAGGGTAGAGAATCTTTTTATGGGCTTTGCCCATATTTTGACCCCAGGGACTTCTAAGGGGGGCAAAGCCCCCCTTAGAAGGACCAGAAACCCTTCTTGTTTTCTTTAAAGAATTTAAAATGGTGTCTTTATTGTTTTCAGGTAAAGAAATGGGAATTGATTGATAGAATAAATTTTGTAAGAAAATATATTTTTTATTCAAAATTTTTTTATTTGACATTTTTTATTTTATAATTATAGATAAAACTTTTTAATAGTATACCCCAATTCTTGGCGGCGAATATTAAAAGGGGCCAATGCCTTCAAACACTCTCTCCTAATCAAGGCCCCTTAGCCCTTTAGGGTTACCCTAAAGCCCTTTAGGGTTACCCTAAAG
>Ga0209390_10005721_pt1 | contig 17296 bp, 15 predicted proteins | sample BON01_FD_187212 | JGI IMG/M metagenome (GOLD analysis project Ga0209390, IMG submission 187212) | Freshwater microbial communities from Lake Bonney liftoff mats and glacier meltwater in Antarctica - BON-01 (SPAdes) (version 2) | ecosystem: Environmental > Aquatic > Freshwater > Ice > Glacier...
GCTGGCTGCTGGGGAAGGGGATGGACGCGGGGGGGGGGTGGGGCGGAGGTGTGGTGACTGATGTCTGTGACTGTGGTGCGAGGAGGCGGGCGGGGCTAGGTGGTTGGATATGAAGGAAATGACGGTGCACTGTCAGGGGCAGGGGATATACCAGCACTTAGAGTGAGAGACAGTACAGCAGCCTCAGCTACGACATGGTTAGATACGGCTAGATACAGCGTATACAGTCGGGATATCCCAAAGATATACGCCAGGGGCCAGGGGGGGACTGCCCTCCCCTGGTGGAGTGTATTTTTGGCCATATCCTGTTTTCGAGGCGGTGGTATATGGTGATTGTTGAGATACAGATACTGCGGAATACAGCTAGATACAGCTAGATACGTACGAATAGCACAGGTTACACAGCTGGATACAGTGGGATACAGTGGGATACACAGTGGACAGTGGATATGCTGGATGCTGCATGCTGCAAAATGGATAGATGTAGAATCGATACAGGGATATACATGATCCAAAGGATACGGTGAGATACAAAGCGGGATACACAGGTGAAATACAGGCGGGACATCCCAAAAATTCACGCCAGGTGAGGGCTATGTTGCGCGCGGCTAATGGCTAATGGGTAGGGTTGCGGCTGTGATAATTGGGCTATTGGGGTGTTGGGGTATTGTCGTACTAGACGGCAATCCCAGTAGTTAGGGAAGCTGATGCATGTGATGGCAGCGGGAGGGGGGGTGGCCTTGCGCCTTGCGAGGGGTCATGAGAAACGAGAGGGTGGGTGATACTGGTAGAGTCGGTAGAGATGGGCGGCATGCGCGATGCTGCGCGCCAGTGTTTTACAACTACACAACCCACATATCTATATCTACATTATAAGCATTATATATATACATATATTTATATACATACATTAACATTATTATAACATTAACACACCGCCTGCCCAGGTCCTGCTGCCGGCGCGCTCCGCCGCCCAGCACGTGGCACGTGGCCAGACGGCGCACGCACAACCCCCGCCCACGCAAGCCACGAGCTCTCGCGAGTCATGAGCACGCGCGCGGCGGGGATCGATCATACACGCGAGACACGACACGCACCGCGGGTGCTACGCCGTGGCCATTGGCGCGAGCCTTGCTAGAAGAGCCCAAAGCATGCTGTGCTGCCAGCGACACGCGGGCGCGAGGGCGCCGCCCCGCGGGGCAAAGGCCCCATCACCACCACGGCGCGGGTGAAGGGTCTAACCCCATGTGCTCCCGGCTGCTGCTGCTGCCGCTGGCCCGCCTTACAGAGATACAAAAAGCCACAGAAACGCGCTGGGGGGGCGGGCCGGCATATGTCACCGTCGCCCCGCACTGTCGGCCTGCGATTATACCTAGCAGAGCCCGCCTTCTTGGGATACAAACGCATCGATGATGTCCTCATCTGCCATATCATGCTGCAACACAGGGGGTACAAACACACAAGGGCATCGGTCGGTGCATGGCGTGTGCGTGTGATGCGGCCGGGCAGGGCAGGGCGTACCTCAGCCGGAGTCTCGGTATTCCGGAGACGTGTTCCATCGACCATGAAGCGGATCGCATCGGCGGGGATCCCCACGCGCTGGCTGTAGGCTTCCATCAGCTTGCCTAAAGGTGTGGTCATCTTGACCCTGAAGCAAACCTCGGCGCCATCCTGGTTGCGGACCTTCAGGTTGATCACTCGCACCCCTGGCTTGGCCTCGTCGGCCATGTGGTCAAGTTGGTATGCTGTAAAAAGATCAACAGGTCAATCACACACACACCGACAGAGAACAACACCCCCGACAACGACACACACGCACGCACACGACGAGGGTGTGACGGGTGAATGGATATGGGTCAACCACGCCCTGACCAGTCGACATTTCACCCAAGCAGGGTGGACAGCCCTGCGAGGTCAGGCGGCGCCCGCAACTGATAGGGCGGCCGAGCTAGCTTGTTTGGCTGAGAGGTCGCTGAGTGGCTCGCGTCGTGCGAAGTGGCCAATTCTGCGTGCACGCACCGTATATCGTAAGCTGCGACGCTCTGGGGCAACGAGCGCCTGCTAAAGAAAATATGTTTCACAACAGTTTCTTTTCACAGACGGTTTATAATTTATAATACAAAGGGGACAGATGCACACACGACGCAGAGGGAACTGATCTCTAGAGCTAGAGGGGGGCTATAAGCTGGTTCCACGATGAATTTCATTGCTCCGTGCGGCGATTTCTCACTCAGTGTGCGGCTCTGCGGCAAAACTGAGACGGCAGATCGTCTTAGAATGATGTCTATTAGTGCACTGGTGCCCGCTCCCCGCGATATCGTTTCATGGTGGTCACGTGACCCCACCGGTATTGGTATTGTCAAAAAAAAAAAAAAAACGCCAAGTTCACCCGGAAGACGTCCGAAACGCGTGAGAAGCGGGCAACCAGTGGCTTCGCAGTGGCCGATTTACTCTAGTACGATCCTCTCAGAACTGCCCCCGAGGCTCAAACGCTCAAACTGAGAGTGAGAAAATCGCCCTCAGCAAACACACTGCGCACTGAAAACTGAAAACTGAAAACGCCAGTTTCGCGCCGTTCGCTTCAAAAACGGAAAACACTCTAGCCACTGAAACTCAGCTGGCCAGCGCTCGACATCCGCTGACCGCATCGCAACAAGAGTGGTGACAAAGTGGACGGTATACGTTGGGAGAGGATGCGTTCGTCGTCTGATTGATCGGCAGTCCGATCGCCCAAATTCAAGTGCTGGGTCCTTTGCGCCTGACGTCGCCGACAAGGCAACGACAAGGTGCTGCCACAGCCGCAGGTCGGTCGAGCGGCGCAGAATCGCTCAACCGCACCTGGACAGTGCGTCATGGCAGGTCATGATGCTGCCGATGACGATGACGCCTCGCCTCGAGCCGAGCCGGCTCGTCGCCAGCGATGCTAAGCCGCACGGAGCAAGGACATTCTTCGCGAAATCAGCCCGTACCCGTAGTCGAGCGAGTAAGGAGCATAAATTTATTTTTAAACACACAACGCGGTCGACGAGCAACTGAATCTGATCCCCTGTGTTGAATAAGTAGAAACAGGTCGTCACACTTCGTCACGTCGTCACACCCACCCACACGAGAGTGCTCATTTGTATTATGTATTATATAAACTGAAACTGTCTGTGAATTATTTTTTATTCATACTCATACTCAGAAGACCCCTTATCCCATATTGTTATTGTATATTGTTATTGTTAATTATAATTAGCCTCGAGAGTCGAGAGTGGCAGTCGAGCCCGTAACATCACCAGTACCAGTACGCTGGAGAAGTCAGGGTGCCCCCACAGGCAACTGGTTTTGTTGTTGTAATAGTGCGTATATAAGTATATAATTATAATAACTTCAATTATCAATTATTTAATAATAATAATAAGCGCGTACTGTAGTGTAGCAGAATAGTAACGGTAATAACGGCCACAACCTACAACTTGCGTACTGTATCGTGACATCTTCCCGCCGTACACGAGAAGACAGATCTACGACCAAGCGCCACAGGCAGTCGCGCTTTACATATTGGCCCAACTATAGCTCTATATACCTTCCAGCTTCCACGATACGACCGCCAACCGCCAACCGGCGACTGACTCCCCACTCCCCGGCGCGGCCGGCGACCGTCATAATTTATAGCTCTATCTACAGCTGCAAAAGGCAGAGCGAGCGAGCAGACGGCGCGCGCCTACCGCCGAGCCAGTAGGCATGTAGGCACCCTCAGATCTAGCTATAGCCCCCCCAGGGCGCGCCGCCAGCTCACCTTGTCGGCGCGCGGCCACGCACCGACGAGCCACTGGCCACGCCGCGCCCACCACGTGCGGTGCTGGAGCGCGACTCGTCCGGCGGGAGCAGGCTGCGGCGGGCGAGCGCAGAAATGCTCGAGACTGCGCCGGTCACGACGCCGTCCTGGCAGGAGGAGGCACTGCGCCGCTGCTTCCCCGCCGTCCCGCCCCGGTCTGACGCGGCTGTCGGCGCCTCGTGCGCCGACGGAGCCACTGACGCGGCCTTGTGGCTCCAGAGCTGCTCCTGCGCCTCGGACTCCACGGCGCACGCCTCCAGTCGACTAGCCGAGCCGCGAGAGCCGCCGGATGACGCCGCTCCACCAGCGGCAGAGACTGAAGGCGCCGAAGAGAGCGCCGATGCAGCCTGTGCTCGCGCCGCCGCCTCTCCACGCGCGGGTCCGGTTGACCACGCGTCGTGCAGGGCCTGCGCTGACGCGTCGGACTCGCCGCTCGCAACCTGACCCATGAGCGAGGTGACCGACGAGAGCAGCGACGACTGCAGGCGCGCGTGCTCGTGTTCCGCCGCGCGGTTGCGCTCGTCCACCGAGTTGGTCTCGGTCACCAGGCTCGCGCGGAGCGCTCGCATCTGCGCCAACATCTCGTTCATCTGCTGCACCGCCGACGGCTCGTCGTCCTCGTCGTCGTCGTAGTAGTATGGGTCGGCGTCCATCGCGCTGAGGCCGCTCGCAGGTCGGGTTGGTCGACGTTTGGACGAATGACAGACAGGCTGAAAAAAAAAAACGAACCAATTTGCTTTGGTTTTCGGGATACAAAAGGTTGTATCCCACAACCTCCTAGAGATGAACTCGTACGAGTGTGTAGCAGGAACTACTGCGTTATTATAATGTTCAGCACACAGAAAAGGCCTGCAGGTAAACTGTATACGTGTATGTTCCGACTCCCGTTTTAGACGCAAACTGAGGGAGACGACTGAACAACATATGCGGTCTTCGGAACGCACAGAGACCGCAGCAGCAGACGAAGACGTACGATGTACGTATAGGTATACGTACGATGTCCAGTGACAGTGAGTGCCGTCCGCCACTCAGTTTGCGTCTAACTAAATAAACGGGAACCGGAGAGTCGGAACTACACACAGACAGTCCTTCTCCTGTTCCGGTTTTCTGCTAACGTTCTAATGATAATGACTGCGCGTAGCGTGTAGCGTGTAGCGTGTAGCGTGTAGCAGCGCGTTTATATATTATATATTATATATTAGATGATAATATATAACCCCTTATTGGGTTTATATCATATATTATTATAATATGTATAGTATTGTATAGCTTATTTATATATAGCTATAAAAAATAAAAATAAAACGTTATTACATATATATTATATATATATATAAATATAAAGCCCCCCTCTGGCGTATATCTTTGGGATATGCCGGTTTTGATATGGTGGGCGGTGGTGGGATATGGTGGGATATGGTGGAAAAAATGGTGGGAAATGGTAGGATATTGTGGGGATATGATGGGATATGATGGGATATAGTCGGATACAGATCAGATATATAGTCGGATATATATATAGCTATAAAAAAAAAAACGTTATTATATGTATTATATATAAAAATAAAGCCCCCCTCTGGCGTATATCTTTGGGATATGCCGGTTTTGATATGGTGGGCGGTGGTGGGATATGGTGGGATATGGTGAAAAAAATGGTGGGAAATGGTAGGATATTGTGGGGATGTGATGGGATATGATGGGATATAGTCGGATACAGATCAGATATATAGTCGGATATAGATATAGTTGGATATAGCGATATAGCGGATATATATAACTTGTTATTGTTATTATTGTCTATAGCTTTCTCATTGTGTTTTACAGCAAAAATACATGAAATTTTCTCGGCCTGCGGCCTGCAGCGCGCGCATTGCTTTGTGCGACAGCAGTAGCAGTAGCAGGCGTCTACTTGGGCGGCTACGTACCCACCACCCCAGTACCAATACCACACACACACCACCCAGCCACCAGCCCACACCCAGACGACGACCACCCACCACGATCCGCCGCCTCACCACAGCCACACACACTCACACTCAGTCAATAATAACAGACTTATAATTATAATAATTGCTTAATATAGTATTATAATAGTAATAGTCACACATACAACATACAACAGCCAAGCATGCAAAGTACACACATACACACACCACCCGCCATGTCATCCATGTGGGTGTGGGTGCACTCTGCCCCCGACTCTCTCTTGTACTCCATCCTGTTCATTCACTCCTCCCCCGTCCAGTTCCTCCCTAACCAACTGGTTGATTGGCCTCGGGCTTAACCCAGAGGAGAAAAGAGAGGCGAGTAGAGAGACGAGTATAGTGGCGAGTAGAGAGTTGAGTAGAGAGGCGAGTAGAGAGTCGAGTAGAGAGGCGAGTAGAGAGGCGCGTAGAGAGTCAAGTAGAGAGTCGAGTAGGGAGTCGAGAAGAGAGTCGAGTAGAGAGTCGAGTAGAGAGTCGAGTAGAGAGTAGAGAGTCGAGTAGAGAAGAGGCGAATAGAGATGCGAGTAGAGAGTCAACTAGAGAGGCGAGTAGAGAGGCGAGTAGAGAGTTGAGGCGAGCAGAGAGTTGAGTAGAGAGTCGAGTAGAGAGGCGAGAAGAGAGGTGGGTAGTAGAAAGTCGAGTATAGAGATAGAGATGAGTAGATATGCTAGTAGAGAGTCGAGTGGAGATGCGAGTAGAGAGTGGAGTAGAGAGGCGAGTAGAGAGTCGAGCAGAGAGGTGAGCAGAGAGGCGAGTAGAGAGGCGAGCATGGAGTCGAGTAGCGAGGCGACGAGTAGAGAGTCAAGTAGAGAGGCGAGTAGAGAGTCGAGTAGAGAGGCGAGCAGAGAGTCGAGTAGAGAGCCGAGTAGGGAGTCGAGTAAAGAGGCGAGTAGCGAGTACGAGTAGAGAGGCGAGTAGAGAGTAGAGAGTCGAGTAGAGAGTCGAGTAGAGAGTCAAGAAGAGAGTAGAGAGTCGAGTAGAGAGTCGAACAGAGAGTCGAGTAGAGAGTCGAGTAGAGAGGCGAGTAAGTAGAGAGGCGAGTAGAGAGGCGAGTAGAGAGGCGAGTAGAGAGGCGAGTCGATAATAGGCGAGTCGAGAGGCGAGTGGAGAGGCGAGTAGTAGAGAGGCGAGTAGAGAGTCGAGTAGAGAGGCGAGTAAAGAGTCGAGTATAGGGAGGCGAGCAGAGAGGCGAGTAGAGAGTCAAGTAGAGAGGCGAGTAGAGAGGTGAGTAGAGAGTCGAGCAGACAGGCAAGTAGAGAGGCGAGTAGCGAGTCGAGCAGAGCCAGATAGGCGAGTAGAGCACAAAGCAGAGAGTACTACTACTACTACTGCTACCACTACAACAACAACAACAACTACTGCTGCTGCTGCTGCTGCTGCTACTACTACTACTATCACTACTACTACTACTACTACTACTACTACTACTACTACTACTACTACTACTTGTACTTTGGCTAACTACGAACGTGAGCCTGTTTACAGCCACCTTCACCTTCAGCCTTCAGAGTCAAAGTCCCGCCTCTCAAGCCTCGCCGCGCGCACCACGCGAGCCTGTTCACAGCCACCACTTTCACAGCTATGCCTCTGCTCTGGGTTAGGGTAAGGGGTTAACCCTGACGGCGTCTAGCCGGCTAGGGGAGGGGAGGGGTTTAATAGAGCATGGGCGGCCCGCGCGCGCCGGGGGCCGGGGGAGACTGCTGGCCGCTGGGGAATGGGATGGACGCGGGGAAGGAAGGGTGGGGCGGAGGTGAGGTGACTGACGTCTGTGACTATGGTGCGAGGGGGAGGGGGCTAGGTGGTTGGATATGAAGGAAACGACGGCGCACACACACACAGGGGCGGGGGATACACCAGCACTTAGAGTAAGAAACAGTACAGCAGCCGTAGGTACATGGTTTATTAGATATAATATTAACTAGATACAGTGACAGTGATACAGTCCGGATATCCCAAAGATATACGATATACGCCAGGGGGGGCTAAAGCATATAATATAAGTACTAAGTAGAAGAGAGTAACCGAGTAACTCGTAAGTCTGAAGTTAAAGGAAGGGGGGAAGTAAAAAAAGAAGCTTACGTGAATGATGAGAAAGGGGTTCGTTCGTGTGTCGGGTTTGTTGGTGTGGGGTCGTTTGTGGTGTTGTTTTCATGTGTGTGTAGGTGTGTGACTCACGTGTGACCTGTCCCTGTTTCTCTTTGACGTGAATCCCTACTACGTGTTGACCCACACCTTTTTTAGTTTTGTTTTTGTTAGAAGCAAATAGCACTTAGACATAGAAGGGATTTTTATTATATAAAATGAAATATAATATCATTATATTATAAATTATACACATATATACATATGTTTATAATATATATATATATATATATATATATATATATATAATTTATAATCTATTATATTATAATTTATATATTATATAATTATATAATAATAAAGGGGAAGAAAAATTTAAGCGTTGCAACTGAGACTGCAACTGTTCAAGGTCAAAGTCAAAGGATTAAAGGAGATGCGCGACTCTCACTCTCAGGCTCAGGCTGCAGGCTTAGGTGCTCAGGTAGGTTCAGGTTTGAGACTCGTTGAGGAATAGTTTCAACAGTGACATGACGGTGGCAGTGGCAGTGGCAGTGGCACTGCGCAGTGGCAGTCGTTTGAAACCTGGTACCTCGTGGTTTGTGAATTGTAAACAGCAACAGCAGCCAATGTGGCCGCCACACCGTATTTTAACAGTTGAGACAGTTGACAGTTAGCCTTAGCCGATGTTTTCCCCTGGAATCTGGAAACTCCTTATTAGCATTATTAGTATTATTATTTGTATTAGAATCTCCAGACTCCAGCATAATTCAGAATTCTCATATAAATCAGAAATTCCAAAAATGCTATAACACACGACTGTTTTTCATATATATATATTATATATATAACTATATAACAGAGTGTTTGAACCGTTTTATATTGATATTGAATGACACTTGAGTCTTGAGTAATCTTAGTCTTGAACAGTGACAGTGTACGTGTACTGAGCACAGTGTTTATAACACTACCACACTGCTACACGATACACCTGCACACTACGCTAACACTAGTGCTAGTGTTGAGCTGTTGAGGCAACTGCAACGGCAACTGCAACTGTTCAAGTTCAAGAGTGTCAAGAGCAAGAGTTCGAGGCAGACCCCCACCTTTTAACACCTTGTCTGTGGGTTACTGTAAGCACCGGCCCCGGAAATTTCGTTTACCGTTATATTAATGTATAGGCCTTGCCGTCGCTGCTCGCTGCTCGGACTCGGACTATAGGACTACCGACGGGTAACTACCGACACAGTTGACAGCTGGCAGCGGTCATTCATAGTATCGTCGTAGAAGTGGAAGTTCTCCCCTCTCCACCTCTTGCTCCTCCATCTCTGCTCCCTGCCTCTGGAGGGGCCCACGACACCGAGCACCTAGAAAATACATACATTCTAAAGCCTGGTGCGTGATGTCACGGTTGGTTCGCCCTCCGCGCCCACCCCGCCAGGCCACTCTGAGACACCTGACTGCTGTCGGCTCGATCCCCGACCACGAGCAGCACACGCCCTGCGCAGCAATGCTCTACTGTGCATGTGCGGCGCCGCCCCATTACTAAATATAGGCTTTTGGCTTCTCGGTTTCTCGGGGCACCTCGGCTCGTCTACGTCTTCCATGCGGCGTCTGTGGGACGGTCGCTGTGCGCTGTGCGCTTCTACCACGCGCTCCGCGTGACGAAATCGGGCCCCGCCTCTGCGTCGCCGCGTCGCCGCCCCGCTGCGCCCCCGCCGTCTCCCTGAACTATGACGGCTCCCGCGCGCAGCATCGCGCCCATCTCTGCCAGTTGCGCCGCGTGCGCCCGCCGCAGCTCCTGCATCTCCGCCCGGTGCGCCTGCTCCCGCTGCGCCATCGCTTTGCGACACCCCTGCGCAGAGGAGAGCGAGAGACGTGGCAAAAACGCAGGGGCAGCCCGGGCGGACTTCTCCAGAGGAACGCCGCCTCGGGGCTGGGGCCGTCAGGGCTTATTGTGGCGCAGCGCTCACCTGCTCCGTGAGCCCAGCGGCGAGCTGCGCCGACTCCAGGTTGCACACGAGCACGGCGTTATCATCACTGAGTTCATTGAGCTGATCCCGCAGATCCAACGGCGAGCGCACCCAAGGCCGCCGGAGCATCTCGATCGGATCGGCCGCACACCCAAAGACGTCTGTCCACCTGGCACGGCGGCGGAAAAAGATCAGACGACTGTCGCCGCGAGAGTGGTGGATGCACGCAAGGCGCGCGAGTGGAGCAAGTTGGGCGGCGCTCACTGCCTCGTGAGCTGCTCCAATTGGAGAACGCGTGCGCGGAGCCGCTCGCCCTCGCCGCGGAGCGGGCCAACAAGGCCCTTGATCTCGCTGGCGAGATCAAACAGCAGCCGACCCACGCGACCCGAGTTCAGGCCCTGACCCTTAGCGAGGTAGTGGTCGCACACCTGCGCGGTGCAAATCAGTGGAGACTCGTGTTAACCCGAGGCAGTCATCGGAATTGGTTTGCACCGCGTGCAAGCTCCGGCGACGGCGCACCTTCTCAATCTCGGAATAGCTGGCGGGGGGTAGCGCACGGAACGAGATGCCGCTGCTATGCGTGCTGACGTGCGGCTGGACCGCTGGGTGGACCGGCGCACTCGCCCAATCACGCGCAGCGGCTCCAACGGCGAGTGTCATGCGTGCTACGTGCGGCCTGGCCTCCTCGGGGACCGGCGCACTCGTTCAGCCGCTAGCTAGTGGACGAACGGATGACGATTCACGAGCGACCGAAATGATCAAGCCATGTGAATGCCGTCGTTGCTAGGGGCGGTGGCGGGGTACGGGGTTTTGCAAAGCAGTTTTTGTGCTATTTGGCAAATAGTAGCAGCTCATGTTGGATTTGTGCGATTTGGGAAAATCTCACAAATTCGTGTTACTTTTGCTACTATTTTTCACAATAGTGACAAAAGCTTGATCACTTTTGTGCTATTTAGCAGAGTAATTAATCTCACCAATTATTCATGTTTATTTTTTTTTATTTTTTTTTGTTAATATGGTTAATAGAAGAAGTGCAATTTTTTTTTACAAATAGCAGCAAAAAGCTTGATCGATTTTGTGCTATTTTATCAAATAGCACAAACTCATCTTGAGTTGATGCTATTCCCAAAAACTTAAAAAACTTAAAAAAAATAAAATAAAAAAATAGTAACAAATCACACATCAGTATTTGTATTTGTGCTATTGCTATTTTGTAAAATAGCGGAAACTCATCTCACCGCTATTTATTTTTCAAATCTCATAAACTCACTTAATTGATTTGATGAGAATTAAAAAATAGCATCAACTGCTGTTGATTTGCTGCTATTTCATAAAAAGGTAACAACTCACAACTTCAAGTTGTTGTTATTTTTTTGGGTTAACCCGATATCGCATTCGGGTTAACCCACATTCATTCAAGTAACAGTTGATGCGATTGAAAAAAATAGCAACAATTTGAAGTTGTGAGTTGTTACTTTTTTATGAAATAGCAGCAAATCAACAGCAGTTGATGCTATTCTAAAAAATCTCATCAAATCAATTAAGTGAGTTTATGAGATTTGAAAAAATATAGCGGCAACTCAAGATGAGTTTCCGCTATTTTACAAAATAGCACAAATACTGATGTGTGATTTGTTACTATTTTTTGGAATAGCATCAACTCAAGATGAGTTTGTGCTATTTGATAAAATAGCACAAAATCGATCAAGCTTTTTGCTGCTATTTGTAAAAAAATTGCAGAAAAGTATGATAAACATGAATAATTGGTGAGATTACTCTGCTAAATAGCACAAAAGTGATCAAGCTTTTGTCACTATTGTGAAAATAGTAGCAAAAGTAACACGAATTTGTGAGATTTTTCAAATCGCACAAATCCAACATGAGTTGCTACTATTTGCCAAATAATTTCAAATAGCACAAAAACTGCTTTGCAAAACACCGTTCGTTCGCCGGCGGTGGCCCCAGCGGCACTCGGCGGGGGGTGGTGGGCCGGCGCCTAAGGCGGCCACTACCTCGCGGCGCCACCCCCCCCCAAGCATCTAGATATATTCCAGGGAGCTGCTGCTCCCCTTCCCCTTAGGCTCCCAAAGCCACTTTTGGATCAGGATCAGTTCAAGTTCTCCCTGTGCGTGCGCGTGTAATAAATATATTATAAATATGTGTGTATGTGCTCGTGTCCCCTTTGCATTATAAACTGTATGCTTGAATAACTCATAACTCGTCCGAAATTACAGTTATTGTCAGTCTGGTCGATCAAGGGCAAGGGGTTATTAAAACTACTGCGTAGCACAGTAGTTTATATATAAACAACTGCGTATGCGTAGCACAGCGTGCAGCGTGTAGTTTATTATATATTATTATATATATATATATAATATATATATATATATATAACCCCTTGCCCTTGCCCTTGGTCTGGTCTAACTGTTACTATCTAAAATAATAATATAATACGTTTTTATTATAGAGCTATGCAGAATTTATGCGTGCCAAGTGGAGAAGTGCGCTTGAAGTGATGGTGCGAACGTGACTTTTACATTTATTTATTCACTTTTCGCGAGCCCTCCCCTACTCCTACACTCCTACCCTGACGCCTACGATTACGACAGACGACGGAGCGAGTGCGGGTCCGGGATGACGGAGGCAGCCACGAGAGCGGAGCTTGTCTCACCGTGTTTCACACTCAGCACCAGCACTACTCAGCGAGGTTCACAGCACACACGCACAGACAGCAGACACACAGCACAAGCGCAGACGAGTGTGCTCCGAAGAGTACGCGCACACGGTGCCGCACGCGCACGCCATCTCACCCGTTGACGCGCACCCCCCAACCCGACGTGCTCGCCTGCCGCGCCCCACGTGTTGGCGCCAGGACCCACAGACATACTAGAAGCTAGAAGCCTCCGAACATCTTGTAGAGCTCCTCCTCGTCGTGGCCTTCCCTTGGCGGCCGCCAGACGAGCCACAGAAAGGAAAACGGCCCGAAGAGCACCGCGAGCGCGCCGCCCCACAAAAAATCGGCGACGGCGCGCGCCACGTGCCAGCCGACGCGCGCGAGGGGCCGCAGCCTGAGCCGGCGCACTACGCCCTTGTATATTGCGGAGCGCTTGCGCGCCGAGGCGTCGTAGCAGAGCCTCGCCTCTCTGCAAGAAGAGAGGCGCGCGCCGTGCTGGAGGAGCAGCCCCGCAACCTCGCCCTCGCCCGCCTCAGCCGCCGCGAGGATGGGAGTCCGCACGTCGAAGAGGCGGCGCTGGCCGCGGTGGACCGAGGCGCCGCCGCGGAGCAGCGCCTCGACGGCGAGGAACTGTCCCGCGGCGGCCGCGGCGTAGAGGGGCGTTTCTGATGCGGCGCAGCCCAGCGCAACGTAGGGCAGCTTGGTCGAGAGCTGACCGAGCGCGCTGGTGCCGAATGCGTCCAGGCACTTGCCCGCGTCTGGCCGCACGCCCGCCTCGAGCATCTCTCGCACGAGCCGCGCGTGGTTGGTTGCCGCCGCGTGGTGCAGGGGCGGCGGTTTGACGGCCTCGAGCCCCGGGGCGAAGTAGTAGGCGCGCATCAGCAGCGCCAGAAGCAGCGGCAGCAGGGGGAAGACGACGAACGCGGAGAGGGCGACGCCGAAGTCGCGGCCCGCGCGCAGGAACTCGGAGGTGCGTTGGCGCCGCTGGACCAGCGGCGGCGCGGGGGGCGCCCGGCGGTAGTGCCGGTTCGGCGCCGACGGCGGCGGGCCGGACTTGGCCCCAGGCGCCGAGCGCCTGGCCGGCCGCGGAGGCGCGGAGACCCGTGTAGCCATTGCAGCGGGTGGGGCCGTTGGAGCCGCGTTGAGGCGCCGCGTTTGGTCTCTGATCTCGGCCGCGCGCGGCTCCATCTCGGTCCGCCGGTCGCACATCGTGGTAGGATAAGCCAGGCTGCATTGGTCCTGGGGCACCGAGTTGACCCCGTCGGGTAGGCGGCGCGGGATGGAGCAGCCTTGCGGGGACGTTGCTCCCGACTCCGGCTGTCCCTCGAGGCAGGCGCGGCAGGCCGTGTGCTGACTCGCCAGCGTCAAAACGACGCCTTCGTCCGCCACCCGGCCGCTGCTCTCGCGACCAGCCACAGCGGCGGTGCTCACTTCGCGCGCGCTGAGCGGGGCCAAGGAGCGCCCGCTGAGCGGGGAGGTATTGGCCATGGACGAATTCCAAAACAAAGTTTTCCACATGAAAGCCTTCTGTAAGCTCGCCCAGGCTCGCCAAGTGAAATTTTCCCGCGAAATGTCGCGGCTTCGCTTGTCCATTGCCAGCCAACGCATCGGCGCTAGCACGGCCACTGGACGCCCGCTGGCGTCGGCTGGCCGACGCATTGGCGAAAGCGCTCAGGCCACTGGGAAACCAGCCGGCCTGGCCGCTCGCTGGCTCAGCGTGGGCCGCGCCGCGTCCCACGACCCGCACCGCCTCTTCGGCCTCCCCGTTGGCTCTGGGCGGGATGCGATTCGTCGGCGGTATTTCGAGCTCGCCAAGCAAACCCATCCGGACACCACGAAGGGTGGCGAGTCTGGGGTTGGTGGCGAAAGCGGCAGTGGCACGGTGGACCCTGCGGCCGCCTTTGTCGAGCTGCACGCCGCCTTTGAGGTGCTCTTGCGTTCAGCGAGTGCCGCCACCAGTGTGAGTGACGCGCAGACCAGCGGCGCGAGCAACTCCGCGCGCGGTGGCGGCGGAGCGTGGGCACGCAAAGGCGCGGCCGGAGCCCGGCCGTTTGAGCCTCGCAGTGTGAGCCTGGCCGAGGTGCTGGCGCTTCGCCTCGAGGAGGAGCCCGAGGCGCTGCGGTCTGTGTGGGAGGAGATATTATCGCGTCAGCTCGAGATCGACGCGCGCGCCGCAGACGCGCTCTTTCGCGCCTGCTCGAGGACAGCGCCGCAAGGCGAGGCCATGGCCGAGGCGCTGCGGCTGTTGCGTGATGCCACCGCCTCCGGCCAGCTCTCGGGCGCACACCGGTCCGCCGCGCTCGTCTCGTTGTTGTCGTGGTGGGTTCTCGCCACGCGCATGGCACTTTATAGATGGCATGGCCTCCTCCCACGCTCCAACGGCGAGACTCCGCGTCCCACCCCGCACGTGTCCGCTTGCCGCTTTCGTCGCAGCGGGCGCGTTTCCTGTCAATTGACGAAACGCCCCTGCTCGCTGTGCACGGCGCAGGTGCAAGGAGGACGAGCTGGACAGCACGTTCGAGCTCTGCGACGAGATCACGGAGGAGGACCGGACGCCCGAGGTGCTCGCCGCCCTCTCCACCGCCTTTGCCGGGTTCGGCGGCGTGGGAGCCTCGTTTTGAAGGAGACGTTCCCCCGCCGTGTGACCTTCTGGTTGGGCTCACGCAGAGAGGCCGTTGGCCCCTCGCTTTCGCGCAGGTGCTCGCGGCGCTCGAGGCGACCTTTCTCTTCTACGACGCGAGGGGCGGCGTCTGACGCCGCGCACCTTTCGTGACTCGACCGCCGCGTGCCGCCCAGCCTGATCACCGCTTTACTCGAACTCGACCCTTTGGTGAACTGTGCGAGCGCCTCGCGGCCGTCGCAAACGACCCGAAGGACTAGGTCCAGCTCGGAGCAGGGAGCTGTGCCGTAGTTGCACGCTGCTGACACCGCGTCCTCGCCACAGTGCTCGTGCTAGGATTGCGAGTGTGCGTCGTCTCCACGCCGTGGCCGTGGCCTGGGCTACACACCGCGCACGGTGACGGTGACCTCGCGCCCACGTCCCGGCATACTTTTATTGAGTCATACTCGATCGCATACATCATACGGGATACGGGTGAAATTGTTAAAATACTTGGTACTTGGTCTTACGTCTTACTAGCCTACTACGACGTACGGCGGAACATCCAAATCCAAGTTGAAATGTGTATCTCTCAGACTCAGACTCAGTGTCTGTGTCTGTGTGAGTGTGAGTCTGTGTCTGGGTGTCTTCTCGTCGCGCCCACGTCCCGGCATACTTTATATTATATACTTTTATTATGAGCCCTCCCCTCTCCCGTGGGGTGTTTTTTGGCCATACAGCATACAGTATCAGTATGCCCGGTTTCGCGAGGCGGTGAGATACGGTGAGATACGACTTATACAGCGTGGGATGCGGGATATACAGCAGATACAACTGGAAGCAGCAGCTAGAGATACTGTTGTAGCGTGTGTCGTAGCATACACAGCAGTAGCTAGAACTAGACTAAACTAGAAGAGAGTAGCTGAGTAGAGAGAGCGGCTACATTACCACTACAAGCTATACAATAATAGCAATATAACAAATATAAGCAATACGGTGTGCAAGTGTGCAAGTAGCAAGTAGGAGTAAAGTAGGTGGTTATAGAGCTATAGCTATAGCTATATAAACCACTGTGCTACGCAGTAGTTTCAGAGTAACCCCTGGATACTACAGTACGCTACTTACTGCAGACTGCAGCTTGGCCCTTACAAGATATTGCCAATATTTTTTATTACAATAAAGGGGGTCGTGGGGAAAATATATTGCGCAATATTGTAGGCATTAAAGGGGGGCTGGGAGGAGGGTATTGCACAATAATGTGCAATAATGCCCCCCTTATCCGTGTCGAAAACGGATTTTTTTTAGACACACACCTCGACCCATCCGAAATCCGAATCCGATCCCAAAAAAACAAAAAACGACACCCCTCCAAACACATAAAAAACTCTTGGATGTTCTGTAGCATATAGCATCTATAGCATCGGGGGATGCTATACATGCTATATAGTATATACTACACTATAGTACTACACTCTGTCCTAGATGCAATTTTGGTATTTGAACACATAGTTTTTAGCATCTGGGCCCGGCCGGGGCGTGGGCTAGCAGCCAGCAGCAGCACCAGTAATCGGGTCAACTCGAAATGGTTCAAATATCAAATATCAGAAAACAGGAGAGCTATGCTATATAGTACTGTAACATCTGATGGAGGCTATATAGCATTGTAGCATGCTATATAGTATGTGTGCTACAGATACAGAACAACCAAGAAAAAAATCATCAAAACTGGGCGGGGGGGGTGCGCATTAACTGGTAATATTGTGCAATATATTGCACAATAAAGGTAAAGGGGGTGTTTGTGTTTGTAAAGAATATTATTGTGCAATAAAGCCTCGAAGTGAAACAATATACAATATCTTGTAAAGGCCAAACTGCAAGCCGCATTAGCGTTACTGATTACTGTATAATCCACGCTACGGTAAGATGTGATTAATGTCTGTGTGTTTCCTGTGTGGGTCCCTCTGCGGCCTCCTGTTGACCGCTTTGTGCGGCCCTCTGTGTGGTGGTCTGCTTTTGTGCGGCCCTTTGTGTGGGTCGTCCCGCCGCCTCCTGTTGGCCGCTTTCTGTTCCGCTTTCCTGCGACATTCATTCTCTGTCATCTGTCTGTCGTTCGCCGCCTCTGCGCTGCGGTGCTCTCGTACAATTAATTGTACTTGGTGAGAGCCC
>Ga0209390_10005723_pt1 | contig 17286 bp, 13 predicted proteins | sample BON01_FD_187212 | JGI IMG/M metagenome (GOLD analysis project Ga0209390, IMG submission 187212) | Freshwater microbial communities from Lake Bonney liftoff mats and glacier meltwater in Antarctica - BON-01 (SPAdes) (version 2) | ecosystem: Environmental > Aquatic > Freshwater > Ice > Glacier...
TTGAACTTGATTGCTTCGGTCACCGTTTGGTGAGGCGCGTTTTCGCTCCTAGATTGGTTTCTTTTCATTCAACTCCAATCACTTCACCATCGGTGACTCTTTTTCCACTGCATTGTTACGGCTTAGTTTGCAGGACGACCGCCGGTGCGGCCGGAGGACGGGGGGACAGGGCGACGGGGCGACAAGGCGAATGTCCACCAACTCTCCTTGTCCCACGGTCTCAAAGTCCCCCTGTCTTCCGACACCTGGCCCGGCGCCACGGGTCTGGCGGAAGACGTGCGCTACTACGGAGCTTGGATGCGCGAGGAAGCACACAAGCGCATCGGCCACCTTTATCCTCCGGTGGAAATCACGGCAGAGATGGCGAAAGAGCGGCCAGACCTCAAACCGCTCGTCGGCCAGAAACTCACCGTCATCGCGTGGCTCTGGGCGCGCACGGTCAAAAGCCCCAACCCCGCCTTCTCTCACGTGGATGTGCCGCTGGCCTCCACCTTTATCCTCTCCAGCAAGGCGGGCAAAGAGTCCTACGTCCAGCCAGTCGTCGAAGGCGACCGCTACCGCTTCACCGTCAAAAAAGGAACGCCGACGGCGGAAGCGATGGACGGAACGAAGGCACAGGGCCGCGGAGCAAATTTTCGCTGTATCGTTTCCCAAGTTCCAATCGACGGGACCTATCTCAGAGCGGAAGCGCAAGCAGGCAGAATGGGCCAGCGGCTGATGGCAATTGTTGCCAAAGGCATTCGTGGGCGCATCTATCTGGCACCGACGGAAGCAATGGAGACCCTCGGGCGCGATGTGACGCCTGGTTGGCGACCAGATGCTGAGTTTTTCCAGCAAGCGTTAGGATTCCGAATTGGCAATTATGGGATGAGCCGGTGGAGTGACCTGTTCACTCCGCGCCAACTGGTTGGATTGACCACTTTAAGCGACCTGGTTGGAGAGGCTCAGGAGAAAGTGCGTAGTGATTTAGCAGCGTCAGGAATTGCTGATGATGGAATCGGGTTAGACGGTGGCGGGGCGGGTTCGAGGGCCTATTCGGAAGCGGTCAGCGTTTATCTTGCTTTCGCATTGGATCGGATGGCAATGACTGGGAACAGCCTCGTGCGCTGGAACTGCGTCGGTGAGAAAGCGCAGCACTGCTTCGGGCGTCAGACACTTTCGATGCTGTGGGATTTCGCAGAGGTCAATTTTCTTGGCACCGCGACAGGATGTATTGATGCGGCTGTGTTCTACGCTTACGACCCGATTAGCGGGCTTCCAACCGAGGGCAAAGGCGATGTTCAGCAAAGTGATGCGCAGACCCAACGCATTACAAATGGCAAGGTCGTCTCAAGCGACCCGCCTTATTACGACAATATTGGTTACGCCGACCTGTCTGATTTTTTCTACGTCTGGCTGCGTAAAACGTTGCGGCCGGTGTTCCCAAAACTTTTAGCCACTATCGCGGTTCCCAAGAGCGACGAGTTGGTTGCCACACCTGCTCGACACGGTGGAAAGGACAAAGCTGAGGCGTTTTTTCTCAATGGGATGACGGGAGCGATGCGACAGCTCGCAAGCCAAGCGCATCCGTGTGCACCCGTGACGATTTACTACGCATTCAAACAGTCGGAGACGAATGAGGGCCTGGGCACCTCGTCCACTGGATGGGTGACTTTTCTTGAATCACTAAATCAAGCTGGCTTGCAACTTTCTGGGACTTGGCCAATGCGAACTGAAATGCCCACCCGTATGCGCGGCATGGACTCGAACGCTCTGGCCTCCAGCATCGTCCTCGTCTGCCGCAAGCGTTCAACGGACGCGCCGACAACTTCGCGCCGCGAGTTCCAGCGCGAGTTGAACGCCGTCCTGCCCGAGGCGCTCGACGAGATGACCAAAGGCTCCGGCGACGACAGATCACCCGTCGCGCCGGTGGATTTGTCGCAAGCCATCATCGGCCCCGGCATGGCCGTCTTTTCTAAATACGCCGCCGTGCTGGAGGCGGACGGCTCGCCCATGAGCGTCCGCACCGCGCTCCAACTCATCAATCGCTTCCTCGCCGAGGACGATTTCGACCACGATACGCAGTTCTGCCTGCACTGGTTCGAGCAGCACGGCTGGGGCGAAGGCGTCTTCGGCGAGGCCGACACGCTCGCTCGCGCCAAAGGCACGAGCGTGGACGGCGTGAAGGAAGGCGGAGTCATCCAATCCGGTGGCGGCAAAGTGCGCCTGCTCAAGTGGGCCGAATACCCCGCCGACTGGAATCCCCGCACCGACACCCGCCTGCCCGTGTGGGAAGCCCTGCACCAGATCATCCGCGCCTTCCGCCAGGGCGGCGATACGGCGTCCGGCGCGTTGCTCGCCGCCCTCGGCGGCAAAGCCGAAGCCGTGCGCCAGCTCGCCTACCGCCTCTACACCCTCTGCGAACGTCTCGGCCAAGCCGAAGACGCCCGCGCCTACAACGAACTCATCACCAGTTGGACCGGCATCGAGGCGGCGGCGGCCAGTGCGCCCAAGGCGGAGCAGGGAGAGATGTTTCAATGAAGGACATTGGGACAGTGGGACAGGGAGACTTTGAGATATGAAGATACGAACGCATAAGGAACTGCGGGTGTGGCAGGAAGCGATGGACCTCGCGATGGAGGTCTTCGTGTTGTCCAAGGGCTTTCCGGCGGACGAGCGGTTCTCCCTGACGGACCAGGTGCGTCGCGCTTCCCGGTCCGTGGCGGCGAACCTCTCGGAGGCATGGCGCAAGCGACGTTACGCGGCGGCGTTTGTCAGCAAGCTGAACGACGCCGAGGGCGAGGCGGCGGAGACGCAGACGCATCTCGAAATCGCACGGCGCTGTGGCTATGTCACGGAGGCGAGCGCCCGTCAGTTGGATGAACGCTACGAGGCGCTGCTGGCGCAAATGGTGAGCATGGCAAACCGGCCTGAAGTGTGGACGGTCTCTGTTTCGAGAGACAAGGAGACAGGGGGACAGGGAGACAAGGGGACCGTGCGACCCGCAGTGTCTCCAAGTCTCAGAGTCCCAAAGTCTCAGAGTCCCCAGTCTCAGAGTCCCAAAGTCGCCCGGTCCCAAAGTCCTTCCCCGTAACCATGCCGCTGCCCATCAACATTCAGGAGCTGTTCACCGGCCGGGTGGTCGAGTGGGAGCGCCTGGAGTTCAAAGAGGGGTGGAACCCGGAGGCGGTGTTGCGCACGGTCTGTGCGTTCGCCAACGACTTTCACAACTGGGGCGGTGGCTACATCATCCTTGGTGTGGCGGAAAAAGAGGGGAGGCCGGTGCTGCCCCCGAAAGGGTTGGAGCCGGAGCAGGTGGATGCCATTCAAAAGAAGCTGCTGGAGCTGGGGCACAAGCTGCGTCCTGCCTACCACCCGATTTGTGAGCCAGTGCAGGTGCAGGGCAAACTGGTTCTGGTCATCTGGGCACCCGGCGGCGATCAACGCCCCTACAAGGCTCCGGTGTCGCTGGCCAAAGATAATCATGTCTGGGCCTATTTCATCCGGCGGCACTCCAGTTCCGTCGAGGCGAAGGGAGCTGACGAGCAGGAGCTAATTGCGCTCGCGAACAAAGTTCCGTTCGATGACCGGCTCAACACCCGGGCGAAGGTTAGCGACCTTCAACCCGGACTCATTCAGAGTTTTCTCGCACGGGTAAGAAGTGAACTTGCTGGCACGACTGCCAGCCGTTCAGTGGCGGAGGTCGCGCAGGATATGCATTTGCTCGGCGGCCCACCTGAAGCGCCCATGCCGCTCAACGTCGGCCTGCTGTTCTTCACGTCGAAGCCGACGACTTGGTTTCCCTGCACCCAAATTGACATCGTTCAGTTTCCGCATGGACCCGGCGGCGGCGACATCATCGAGCGGTCGTTCACCGGGCCGCTGGACGTGATGCTTCAGGACGCGCTGACGCATCTCAAAAACAACGTGCTCGCCGAATATGTGCGCAAGCGCGCGGATCGCGCCGAGGCCGAGCGCTATTGGAATCTGCCCTACGCCGCACTGGAGGAGGCGCTCGTCAACGCAGTGTATCACCGCAGCTACGAGGAACGGGAGCCGATCGAGGTTAGGGTGCTGGCCGACGAGGTGTTGATCCAGAGCTTCCCTGGCCCGGACCGCTCCATTCCGATGGACGATTTGCGCGCCGGACGGCCGGTGGCACGCCGCTACCGCAATCGTCGCATCGGCGAGTTCTTGAAGGAGCTGGAATTGAGCGAAGGGCGGAACACCGGGATACCCACTATTCTGCGAGTGATGAGCGAGAATGGATCGCCCGTGCCGCAGCTCGATACGGATGAGGAACGGACGTATTTCCTCGTGCGCCTGCCGTTGCGCCCAGCTCCCGATGAATCAGCATCGTTGGTGGTTGGCACCAAGTCGGCACTGAGTGAGCACCAAGTCACCGCACAAGTGACACATGAAGGCAAGCCACTGCTAGACAGTGCATTGGTGAATCTTGCAAGGGCGTTCCCAAAGGCGAGCGCACAAGTCACCGCACAAGTCACCGCACAAGTCGTCCTGAATTGCCAGCCCCCCCGGTCCGCTCGTGAAATCATGGCGCATCTGGGTCTGCGCCACTGGAAAACATTTCAAGCCAACTACCTGAACCCTCTGCTTGAAGACGGGGTGCTCGAACGCACCATTCCAGACAAACCAAAGAGTCGGCTGCAAAAATACCGGCTGACAGACGCCGCACGTGCATGGCTGGCTGCCCTTAACACCTGAAATTCTATGAGCCTGAAACCCTGGAGAGAAATCATCGTGCCGCACCCGGACGTGTTGAAAGGCACGTTTCAACAGTCGGAATTTGCTGCTGACCTCACCGCCGTGCATACCGGCCAGGCAATGGCGGAATACGGTGACGCGAAGGCGTTCTACGAGCGCACTTACATCACCGAGGGCATGAGCAAGCTGCTCATCCAAGTGGCCCAGCGGCTGAACAGCCAGGGCGGCGAGCCAGTGATCCAACTGCAAACGGCCTTCGGCGGTGGCAAGACCCACACCATGCTGGCGGTGTATCATCTGGCTTCGCGTCAGTGCGCGCTGAACGAACTCACCGGCATTCCCGCTCTGCTGGATCAAGCCAAGTTGCTCGACGTGCCGCAGACCGCCGTGGCGGTGCTGGATGGCACGGCGCATTCGCCCGGCCAGCCGTGGAAGCATGGCAAGCAGGCCATCAATACGCTCTGGGGCGAACTGGCATGGCAGCTCGGCAAGGCGGAGGGTTATGCGATGGTGCAGGCTGCCGACGCCAACGGCACGTCGCCCGGCAAAGACGTGCTTCGGGAGTTGCTGGCCCGCTATGCTCCGTGCGTGGTGCTGCTGGATGAGCTGGTGGTTTATATCCGAAATTTCGTCGAGAGCCAGGCCGTCAGCGGCGGCACTTACGACAGCAACCTGAGTTTCATCCAATCCCTGACCGAAGCGGCCAAACTCGTGCCGAATGCGGTGGTGCTCGCCTCGCTTCCAGACTCGAACAGCCAGGCCGGTGGCCCGCGTGGGCTGGCGGTGTTGCAGGCGCTCGAAGCGGTCTTCAACCGGGTGCAGGCCCTGTGGAAGACAGTATCGCCGGAAGAGGCGTTTGAGATTGTCCGTCGTCGTCTCTTCGAGCCGCTCCGTGACGCCAAAGCCCGCGACGAAGTGTGCCGGGCCTTTGCCGACACCTACATTGCGGAAGGCAGCAAGGTGCCGCAGGAAACCCAGGAGGCGCGTTACTACGACCGGATGATGCAAAGCTACCCGATCCATCCCGAGGTCTTCACGCAGCTCTACGAAGAGTGGACCACCATTCAGGGATTTCAACGCACTCGCGGCGTGCTGAAACTCATGGCAAAGGTGATTCACCGGCTGTGGCAAGACAACGACAAGGATCTGATGATTCTGCCCGGCAGTCTGCCGCTCTACGACGGCAGCGCCCGTAACGAACTCATCGCCCACCTCGGCCCCGGCTGGGACCCGGTGATGGACCGCGATGTGGATGGTGACGGTGCCGAGACGAAGTTGCTGGAGGCAAGAGAGCCTCGCTTCGGCACGGTGCAGGCGGCCCGACGGGTCGCAAGGACGATCTTCCTGAGCACAGCTCCGGCCTCGGTGAACACGAAACCCGGAACCCGTGGCATGACCAGGCCGCAAGTGCTGCTGGGCTGTCTTCAGCCAGGGCAGACTTCGTCCCTTTACTCCGACGCGCTGAACCGACTGGCGGACCAGCTCCATTATCTGAGTTCCTCCGGGGACAAGACACAGGACTCGACACGCTTCTGGTTCGACATCCGCGCCAATCTCCGACGCGAGATGGAGGAACGTAAAAAGCGTTTCGAGGACAAGAACGAGGTGCGTGGCCGCATGGCCGATGTGCTCAAGAAACTCGCGGGCGGCGTGACGTTCTTTGGCGGCGTCCACATTCTCACTCCGCACGCCGATGTGCCGGATGACAGCGCCCTGCGCCTGATCGTGCTGCCTCCCGAACAATTTTACTCCAAGGAAGAACCGCGGCTGGCCACCGAGGCCGTGATGGAGCATGTCCGCCAACACGGCACCGCTCCGCGCTATCGCGGCAACCGCCTCATCTTCCTCGCCCCCGATCACGGCGCGCTCACCCGACTGCGCGACTGCATCCGCACCGCACTCGCGTGGAACTCCATCGTCGAGGACGTGGCCGCCATGCGTCTGGTGCTGGACAACTTGCAAGCGGAGCAAGCCAGGAAGGCACTCAAAGGTGCCGAGGACGTGCTGCCCCGCGTCGCCCGCGAAACCTACAAATGGCTGCTTTGCCCCGCGCAGGAAAAGCCCACCGAACCAAAGCCTATGGTCGAAGCCATGCCGCTCAACACGTCCGGCGGCGCGCTTGGTTCCGAGATCGAGCGAGTGTGTCTGGACAACGAATGGATCATCCCAACGTGGTCGCCCATCCATCTGCGCACCAAGCTCACCGAGCTTTACTGGAAGGCCGACAAGCCCGCCTGCGGGGCGCTGGCCTTCTGGGAAGACACACTCCGCTATCTGTATCTGCCTCGCTTGAAGACAAAGGAAGTGCTCGCCCAAGCTATTTCCAAAGGAGCCGCCAGCCGCGATTTCTTCGGCACCGCCTACGGCCAACACGAAGGCAAGTTCGACGGCTTCAAACTCGGCGACTCGAACGTGCAACTCGACGACACGCTCCTGCTCATCGAACCGGGCGCAGCCGACGCCTATGACAAGGCGAATCAACCCAAGGCAATCCCGACGCCACCCGGAGGCCCCGGCCCCATTCCTCCTGGACCGACGCCACCCGGCCTAGTTCCCCCCGGCACCACGCCACCGGGTCCGACACCGCCCGTTCCAGCCAAGGCGAAGTCCTTTCACGGCAACGTCACGATCAACCCCACAATGGCCAAGATACGGCTGGTGGAAGTGGCCGAAGAAATCATCGCCACCCTCGCCGCCGACCCGAACGCTGAGATCAAGATCAGCGTCGAGATTCAAGCGAACTTCCCGAATGGTGCTCAAGAGCAGACCAAGCGTGCCGTTTCCGAGAACGCCAAGACGCTGAAATTCAATAACGCAGAGTGGGAGTGAGACAAGCTCGCGCAAGTCGCGTGCCCAACCACTCCCTCCGAAAACCCAGCTTCCGATCAGGTGCTCGCGAACGTGTTGGCGGTGTTGAGGTGCTCGACGCCGGTGTATTTCTGCGACTGTTCGTCGGCGTGATAACTGGAACGAACCAAAGGACCGCTTTCGACGACGCCAAAGCCGAGGGAGAGGCCGAATTGCTTCCAGTGCTGGAACTCCTCCGGCGGCGCCCTTGCGTCCATCAAGCGATTAGTTAAAGGTTTATATTTAGAAAAGAATCGTCCGATTCGACTGGCCCTGGCCAGGGTGGGCCGTAAGTTTTGCCCCATGATAAAACGCGCGGTGGTCCGCAAAAAACCGGTCCGGGTTCCCAGTCGTCCAGCGATCGTGCGCCTACTCAAGCAGCAGGGGCCGAGCGATTCTGAATCCCTGGCGGCGCAATTAGGTATTTCCGCCATGGCCGTTCGGCAGCACCTCTACGCGTTGCGCGCGGAGAAACTGGTGACCTACCAGGAAGAGCAACGACCCATTGGACGACCGGCCAAAATGTGGTGTCTGACCCCGGCAGCCGAGTCCCATTTCCCCGATGCCCATGCGGGCTTGACCGTGAATTTACTCCACGCGGTCGAACAGACCTTCGGCGAACAAGGCGTCAAGCGCGTCGTGTCGCAAAGCGCGCAGCAGCAGATCGAGACCTACCGAGCTCTCATCCCGGCTCGCGCTTCGCTGCAGAATCGGCTGAAAAAGTTAATCTCCCTCCGTAACGAAGAAGGCTACATGGCGGAAGCGCAGCGTCAGCCCGACGGCTCATTCCTCCTGATTCAGAACCACTGCCCCATTTGCGCAGCGGCCACCGCCTGCGCCAAGCTCTGTGACGCTGAGCTTGAGGTCTTCCGAGCAATCTTGGGAGAGGACAATGTCATCGAGCGGACGGATCACATGCTCGCGGGCGCACGCCGCTGCGTTTACCGCATCCGCACGGCGGGGCGGGGATGAGAGCCGATCGGAGAAGAGGTGCGGCCAACCACGCCGGACCGTCACGCGCCGACCCATTTGCATCCCTCCGGGCTGGAAGCCGACGGTGAGACGCGAAGTTTTAGCCCATGAACGCTCACAATAGAAGCCGCCCCAAGTGTGTGTGTGAGGGGGGGGCGGCTGGGTGCCGTGCCAAATTCTCCCGACCACATCTGGAGGGAGGCTCAATATCCGATGCTCGGTGGCTTCCACGAATAAGGGTATAAGCATCAAGGTCTCGCCTATCCAGAATTGAGGTATCCTCCCCCCAACTGGGGCCAAGTTTGATCAACGGCGAAGGATGGATCCACGCACAACACACGCGCGACGAACGTATCAGCCGAATTCGCGCCACGTTGAGTTTAGGATTTATAACATGCTTATTAACATGTAATAGAAAATATTTCGAAACTCAGGGTGCGAAGATTTGAAATCACGGACCAAATAAACGGCAGAATTTTCGGGGACTTTAAAAACTATTAAGTGTGCGGAAAACTTTCCGCTTAATTTGATGGAACAACGTGTCGATGGAAGGCGACAAAGTGAGTTTCCTTCCCATGCCGATTTTACCCGGGCCCTCCGTGGCCAACAGTGGTCCCTATTCGGACGACGAGATTCGTCATCGGATTGAACGTTGCCCAAAACTGGCTTCGTTGCAGAGCATCAATCGGCGACTCGCTGGCTTGGTAAACTCGGAGCAGAGCTTCAATTCTCAGATTGCAGAAATTATTCGCCGTGATCCGTCGCTGACCGCCCGTTTGCTCCGGATGGTCAACAGTGTCTACTTCGGACTAAGCGCGAAAGTGAACAATATCGAAGAGGCCGTGTTATATTTAGGGTTACGCCAAATTAGAGAACTTTCGATGGCGACGCCCGTCATCGAGAATATGGAGAAGATCAGCAATTCTCTGCCGGGGTTGCCATGGCGCGAACTTTGGCAGCACTCCATCGGCACCGCCATGATGGTGCGGGAAATTTTGGCGACCACGACGTTGTTGATTGATGACGATACCGATTATATCATGGGATTGTTACATGATGTGGGAAAAGTGGTTTTGGCCACGGCGTTCCCCACGGAGTTCGAAGAGATCGCGCGAGGAGGTTACGCCTCGTCGGCCGAAGTGTGTGAAGTGGAGCGTCGTTTGGTCGGCTGGGATCACGCTGTCATCGGGGGGTATTATTTGGAACGCCATCAATTGGGGGCTGAGATTGTAGAAGCCGTCAGCCATCATACCGTGCCCTTGCTTGAGGGACCACGATCAATGTATGCGGCGGCCGTTCATGTGGCGGACCTACAAGTGCGGGAGGTAGGTTTTCGTGGCGGACTCGAAAATATTGAACCCTTGGCCAAGGGAGCCTGGGCCGAAACGACAGCCTGGAAATTACTTTACCAAAAAGATGAACGCGCGGCGACTCAGGCTCGTAGCGCATTGGAAAAAAAGCTCGACTGTCTGCCCACGATTTTGACCGGAATGGTGTAAAGAGTCATGGAAATGAGTGTTATCCAATCTTCGGCTCCGCCGTCTCATCCTGCGTTTACCAGTCTCATTCCTTGGGCCGATAGCCTGGAGTTGGCGGTTGTCCGCAATTCGAAGGGGGCGATCCTCGAAGTCAACCGAGCTTTTGCCCGAAAGTTCGGTCGTCCGGCGCCAGATTGGACAGGAGGCTCTCTGAGTGGTTTAGTCCACCCCGAGGATGTGCTGGCATGGCATGCCGAGGAGCAGCGTCTTTCTCGTCCGCCGCATCACATTTCCCGCGAACATCGCTGGGAAACGGCTCAAGGGTGGCGTTGGATCGGCTGGGAAGAAACCGCCTTACGCAATGAACTAGGCGAAGTGTTGGCCGTACGGGCGATCGGCCGGGATGTGACAAAACATCGGTTGGCCGAAGAACATTCTCGAAAGCTGGCCCAAGCGCTCGAGCAAGCACCGGTGTCAGTGATCATCATGACTCCCGCAGGCACACCGCAATATGTGAACTCGCAGTTTACCGAGGTCACTGGCTTCACTCTGGAAGATATATTCGAGCAGGAGATTCCGCTTTTGCGAGATGGGCATGCTTCGGAGGCCGACTATCGGCGGTGCTGTGCGATATTGGCCACGGGTCGTAAGTGGACGGGGGAGTTGCGCACCCGACGCCGGGCAGGGGGGGATGCCTGGGAATTTGTGCAAATTTCGCCGATTCGAAATCAGCTGGAAGAAATCATCTACTTGCTTTGTTTGCGGGAGGATATTTCGGAGAGAAAGGAGTTAGCAGAGCAGCTTCGGCAGGTTCAGAAAATGGAAAGCCTCGGCACGATGGCGGGAGGGATTGCCCACGATTTTAACAACATTATTTCCATTGTGCGAGGATTCACGGAGCTGGCTTTGGCTCGGACTCAAACGGATGCCAATGTTGAACGTTACCTGCGCGCAGTACATGATGCCGCGGGGCGAGCGGCGGCGCTCGTGAGTCAAATTATGGTGTTTAGCCGCAGTAGCGAAGTGCGCTACAGTAGGGTCCATATTGACCGACTGGTGGAGGAATTTATTGGTTTTTTCAGTGAGACGTTTCCACGCAATATCGTGTTTAAGACGGAATTTGAAGCGGGGGTCGACGCGATTGGGGCGGATCCTGATCAGATTCGTCAGTTGTTCGTTAACTTGTGCGTGAACGCCCGCGATGCGATGCCGGACGGGGGTGAAATTAAGATTTCCACCGGCCGAGAGTCTGGTGCACATCTCACGGCACTAAAGGCAGATCCGGACCGAGACTATTTCCGTATCAGTGTATGTGATACCGGAATCGGCATGGCTCCGGCGGTGTGTAAACGAATTTTTGAGCCCTTCTTCACGACCAAAGATGATGCCAAAGGCACGGGCCTAGGTCTGGCGGTGGTTTATGGTATCGTGACCAATCATCATGGGTTGCTCGACGTCCGGAGCGAGGAGGGCGTGGGCACGACGTTTGACATTTTTCTACCGCTCAATCCGTCGGCGGTAGAATCGGGGGCAGGGGGCGATGTTCCGGTTCTAGCGGACGTGCCGAAAGGAACCGCAAAAATTTTATTGGTGGAGGACGAAACGGCGATTCAGGAACTCCTGAGTATCGCACTACGTAAGCTCGGTTACTCCGTTGAGATCGCGGTGGATGGTCAGGATGCGGCAGAGCGGTTGCTGAGTGGACAGGAGACTTTTGATGCCATTATCCTCGATTTAAATATGCCTCGACTGGGCGGTATTGAGGTCATGCGGTTGTTGGCCTCACGAGCCTCACATCCTCCAATTTTAGTAATGAGTGGCCACTTGTCCCTCGAGGTGAAACAGGAACTCGAGATTTTGGCGCCTTCGGGAGTGATCGCCAAGCCGTTTGAACTGGCAAACATGAGTCGGCAGTTGCGTCGCGTTCTCGATGATGCCGGGCAGGCTTCGGCAGATGGTGACACTGCATTCTGAGGCCGAAGAGGAGTTTACGCGATATTTTCAAGCGCGCCCGAATTGTTCCGATAGGGATACTCAGAACGCCCATCAGTCCCCTGTTTCCATGACATTCACGCCCACCGCGCTTGCCCAGATCGACAATCTCAATAGCCAGCTCGCCGCCAAGTCCATTTTTACCCAAGCGGGTAGTGATGAAGGATTAGTGCCGATCTACCGTTTGTTGACCGAAATTATTGGTCTGACCGCCGAAGGGGACGGACTCCATCCTGAGTTGCATGCACTGCACAATTTGGTGGATGTGTTACGGGACGCTGGCAGCCCATTTGATGAAATCACGGTCAAATCGTTGCATCGGTTGGTCGCGTGGATGCCCGCAGCGCTGGAACAATTGCGAAAAGGGGGATCACCTGCGCCGATGCAAATTCCTAAAAGTGTTCAGCCGGAAGTGGAGAGTGAGGATAAATTGGCAAGTGAGGCTAAAGCGCCCGCAGAAGATGCGGTTCCGGAGACGGTTGAAGAGTGCCTCAATTTTAATCTCGAAGAAAACCGAGAGCTTCTGACGGAATTTCAAGCCGAGGCCTTGGACCATCTGTTGCGAATCGAATCAGCGTTACTGGTGCTGGATGGAGCGCCGACGGATCGTGATTCGTTAAATGGGTTATTCCGGTCGTTCCACACGCTCAAAGGAGATGCGGGATTCTTGCACCTAGGGCCGATGAACCGACTTTCACATGAGGTGGAATCGCTCCTCGATCTGGTTCGCAACGATGAGCTTTTACTGACACCAACGATCATCACGGAAATTTTGCGAAGTCGTGACGCGCTCGGCGAGATGGTGGAACAGATCACCCGCGCCCTTGAGCAGAACCACCTGCCCGAAACAATCGTGCCAGTGGGCGATTTAATTTCCAATGTGCGTGCTCTGGCGAAGGGTGACGCGAAGCCAGCTTCGCAGGAGGTGACTCCGGGTAAGATCACCACGACGCCCATGAGTGCAGAGGGTATCGCCCCGGCAACCAACTCCGGTGCATCTCCGGTCAAAAATGTAGCGAGTTCCACCGTGCGAGTTAACACAGAGAAGCTGGATTTGCTCGTCGACGTGGTTGGGGAACTGGTGATGGTGCAGAGTCAATTGCAAGGATCGGCGTGGGAATTGGGTTCCGATGGGTCTCCTCTAGCACGTAATCTTACGCAGCTCAGTCGCATTACCAAGAACCTGCAATTTACGGCCATGTCGTTACGGATGGTGCCGATCAAGCCGACCTTCCAACGCCTCGAACGATTGGTGCGCGATTTGTCGGGCGAATTCGGCAAGCAGGTGGAATTCAAAACGTCGGGCGACCAAACAGAAATTGATCGCACGGTCGTAGAGCAGATCGTGGACCCGCTCGTGCACATGGTGCGCAATTCACTCGATCATGGGCTGGAGAATCCCGCGCAACGCCTGGAGGCGGGCAAGTCCGAGCAAGGTCTGATGTGCTTGGCGGCCTATCATGAAGGGAGCCACCTTGTGATCGAATTGGTCGACGATGGTCGCGGGATCAATACCCAGCGAGTGCTGGCCAAGGCACGTGAACGAGGAGTCGTAGCCGAAGATGAAATACTGGACCAAGCCGCAATCGTCGCTTTGATTTTCCAGCCTGGGTTTTCGACGGCGGAAAAGGTTACCGCGGTATCGGGACGCGGAGTCGGAATGGATGTCGTGAGGCGCAATATTGAAAAATTACGGGGCCATATTGAGGTCTCCACGACGGAGGGCCAGGGCACGACGTTTCGGGTTCGACTCCCGCTCAATACTACGATTACCGACGGTTTGTTGGTTAGGGTGGGAGAGGAGAGGTCTAGTCTTCCAACCATCATGGTGCAGGTGGCGCTGCGGCCGGAGAGTTCGGCGTTGTCAACGGTGCAGGGAGCTGGAGAAGGACTACGACATCGCGATAGTCTGTTGCCGCTGCATCCGACAACACCGACGATTTGGGGTTGCCGCTGAGCTGTAGGATCATGGTCATCGCGCACGCGGTATGCGCTTGTGCTCGGTCGGACGCTTACGCTCAATCAGCTGGAAGTGATGATCAAGAAGCTGGGTGCGTTCCACGGTTGGCCGGAGGGCCGATTCTAGACGACGGAGCCATCGCTTTGATTCTCAATCCGGGGAGGATGTCGTGTTGGGTAGTCTTGAGTTCGTGCAGTACCGGATGGTAAAATTCAAACGGCAATCCGGTCGACGAAAAACTGCCGTTCGACGTGAGGTTCCTCGGTCGGTGGGTGGGGAGACTTGACGGCTTTAAAGCACTTACACCCATCGCCTCATCACTAGGCATCAGGGTCTGTAAATGGTCCGTATCTGACTATCGATTCGGCGTGAATTCGCGGGGACGACCGGGTTCCTTGAGTTTAATTATTTCGGTTTCCAATTTTAGATGTGGCGTTCGATTTACGAACCCGCCGACGGCCCCAGCGGCCACCGAAAATATTCAGAATATGACAAGTGGCCTTTAGGTTACGTGGGCCAATTTTAAAAGTATTGGGTCCGTTCAAAACAGAGCCCCCCCCGGCAAGATAAATGCGCAGGTTTGAGTGGGGCCCCTGCCCATTGCGGGCGTTAAAATACCAGGGAATGCCTGTGTCGGCAAACCGGGCAGGACGTGCCGCTGCTGTTCAGGTGCAAAGAAAGAGTCAGAGTAATAAGCCTTCTGCTTTAAACGCGGGATCGTGAGCAATAATTCCACAACAAGATCCTAATACGCAGGTGCTGAGTAAGTTGAGTATCTAGGCTACCGCGTATTAGGCCACGCCGACGACGAGACTTTGCGTCTTAAAACCGGCAATGGACGGTGCTTTGGACATGGCAGTTAGGAGTAAACCAACAATTGATGTTGAATGGGAGCAGTGAGATTATGGCTACGCAGTTTTGTGATGGTCGCGCTGCTAAGAGACTGCCCCTGGCCGACTAATAACAGGCCGTGAGGACTGTAGATGCCATTAGCCAATACCATGCCCGGTTGAAGATCATTGACCATCACTTCAGAAACGCTTCGGGGTAACGCTCGTAGATTTGTGGTTTGTCGGAAAAGTCTGACGGCTTCGGGGTCGAGGGCGTGCCCGGATTCTTTGTCGATCAGAGCCAAAGCTTGATCGGTAGAGAGGCGACTTTCCACAAATAGTACCGCCACCGCAAGGCAACGCGCCGCCCAGGGAATTTGTGATCCCGCCAGACCGTCGGGATAACCGCTGCCATCAAACTTTTCGTGATGAGAGCGCACCGTCTGTCCGACGAGCGGTCGTCCATCGACGTGTGCGGTCAGCGTCTGACTGTAAGTGGGGTGACTGTGAATGCTGGCCAGGTCACGCTCGCTAAGTTGTTCGGGATGATCGATAAAACTGCGATAAAGATCACGGGGAACGCCGATGAGACCGAGATCGCAAAGCCAGGCACTGGTTTGCAATGACTCCCGCTCCTCGGGCGTAAAATGCAGCGACGTCAGCATTTGCTCGGTCAGTGCCGCGATGGCTTTAGTCTGACCCGCCAGCATGGAATCGTAAGTCGCTAGGATCCGGCTGCTCAATTCCAGCGAAAGATCATACCGTTGCTTGAGCTCTTTATTCTTGGAGGCGAGTTGCTCTCGATGGGATTCGAGTTGAACGACCTGTGCGGCCAAAACGATATTGGCCTCGGAGATCTGTTGATTGAGCTTCGTCGTTTGTTCAAGCAGTTGGCGATTTTGCACAACAAGCTCGTGGCGACTCTTGGCATTACCCAAAGTCGCGAGTAGTTCTTCCCGTAACCACGGCTTAGCGATGAAACGGTAGATCTCTCCTTCGTTTATCGCATCAACGAGAGTGGGTAAATCGATGGCGGCCGTGATGAGCACTCGGGATGCGTCGGGTTGGATTTCACGAACCTCTTTAAGGAACTCCAACCCGGTCATTTCGGGCATGTTCTGGTCGGAAATAACGACTCCAAACATCCGCTGCGTCAACTCACGTAGTGCTCGTTCCGTGCTCGTCGTCGCGACCACATGAAACTGTTGCCGTTCAAGAACGGATCTCAAACCCACGAGCACCGATGGCTCGTCATCAACGATCAAGATCGTGCTAGAAGTTTTGGAATCAGGCGGGCACATGTGAACAGCCACGAACCGGTTGGTAGCAAAGGGGCAGCACGCAAGAGGCAACGCGATCATTCGATACCCGGTGATCGGCATCGCCGAATTCTTTGGCTTGGCTAGGCATGCCGTAGGCGATACCGAAAACTTCGCCCCGGGTAAATGGGATGGTCCCCTTGTCCTGTGCCCTATCCCGGACCATCCTAGTTAGGGCACTCGCAGGCGGAGAACGGCCAGGCGGGAGCGATTTGAAAAGCACGTCGACAGGGGGACTTTGGTGCCAGACCTGGGAGCCCGTCCTCAGATCGACACGGTCACCTTTACCAAACCAAAGCCGCCCAAGGTGAAAGTTACCCCGGGCAATTGACGCGTTGCGAGGCGGACTAAGATCCCGATCCACCGCTTCCCGCTCATTGATGCCAGGGGCGGGATCAAGCCGATCGGCGAATGCCCGGGAAAACGCCGCGGGAATACCTTGCACGAAAACGGGAGGAGGCAGTCTGACGGGCCGATGCGTGAGCACTTCACCCCACGCCTCCGTGTCTCCAGTTGGGGCACCCGGTCGGAGCGCATTGAGCGCGGGACTGGATACGGCGACCGTCACGGAGCTCATCACGATCGCAGGCCAGCAAAAATACTGCATCAAAAGGCGCAGGAAGGTGAGTCCGCCCATGCACGGCATTTCGATATCGAGTGTGATGACACCGGGTGAAACCGCCTTGATCTGATCATGGGTAGAATGCGGGTCCGTAGCTTGGCCGCTATCCTCAATATCGGGTCCGCGATTAAGGGTATCGCTCACCATGCCTCGAACGTTCGAAGGATCGTCTGCCACGAGGACGCGAATGGGACTGGATGAAGCGAAGAGCATCATGAGTGAGTTAAGCTTGATGGATTGCCGGACGCACCGTTAGCCCCTGGTTAACTCCGGTGAGGCTTTCAAAATGCCCGACAAAGGAGAGAGCCTTTGGAATCAGATGGTCCTGCAGATATGTAAGTAGGCGGGCTTGGCTCGACCGATCAAAGAGAATCACCACAAATCGACATAGAATTACGTAAAATTGTTCCTCGCTGGGAGGTGACTGCCCGAGAATGTCAGGGGCGGGATGAAACTCCTCTTCTTCGGGCGGTTTGAAACTCACCTGTTCTTCGGAGGGTTTTCTTCAACTTTCCATTAAAAAAGCTCTTCTTCAATCCGGTGGATTTTCTTCCCCCGGTGA
>Ga0209390_10005738_pt1 | contig 17252 bp, 20 predicted proteins | sample BON01_FD_187212 | JGI IMG/M metagenome (GOLD analysis project Ga0209390, IMG submission 187212) | Freshwater microbial communities from Lake Bonney liftoff mats and glacier meltwater in Antarctica - BON-01 (SPAdes) (version 2) | ecosystem: Environmental > Aquatic > Freshwater > Ice > Glacier...
AAGTGACGAAACGCTCGGATGACTCCGCACTGGCGCGGATGGTGAAACTCGTCGCGGAGGCGCAGGCAGAAAAATCCAAGACCCAGCGCTTTCTTGAAACCGCTGAGCAGTATTACGCGATGGGCGTCATCCTATTTACGATAGCGGTATTTTTGGTGCCGTGGCTGATGTGGGGCGAGGGTTTCTCGGTCGCCTTTTACCGGGCGATGACCGTGATGGTCGTCGCTTCGCCCTGCGCTCTGATCATCAGCACTCCGGCGACGGTGCTGTCTGCGATCGGTGGTGCGGCGAGGCGCGGCATACTGGTTAAAGGTGGCTCACATCTCGAACGCGCAGCTACGATAGACATCGTAGCTGTGGATAAGACCGGGACCCTGACCGTTGGCAAGCCTTCGCTGACAGAGATCGTGACTGCGGATGGGGTTTCTAAATTATCGGATAAGCTCGGTGACGAGGTGCTCGAAGTTCTTCGCATCGCTGCCTCGCTCGAATCGAGATCCGAGCATCCGCTGGCCCACGCGATTGTAGACGCGGCTTCGAAGCTAAATTTGGAACTGCCCGTTGCATCTGCTTTCCAATCGACGACCGGCAAGGGCGCCGAGGCGGTCGTTGGCGGGAAAACATTTGTCATCGGCAGTGAACGTTGGTTCAGGGACTCGGAAGCGGAGGGCTTTGGGGGGCTTTCTGTGCTGGCGAAGCCACTTCAGGAAAAAGGCCACACCTGTGTCTGGATGGGATCACGCGAAGGCGACGTCGTTTCCGCCAAAGCAGTGATGGTGATGGCGGACACGGTCAGGAAGGAGGCTAAAGAGCTCACCCGCCAGCTCCACAAGATCGGGGTGAAAAAAGTCGTAATGCTGACCGGTGACCATCGCTTGGTGGCGAACACGATTGCTGCGGAAGTTGGGATCGATGAAGTTCATGCGGAGATGCTCCCGGAGGATAAACTCAAAATCATCCGGCAGCTCAAACTCGAAGGAAAAGTGATGATGATAGGCGACGGGGTGAACGACGCCCCGGCACTCGCGACCTCGGATCTGAGCGTGGCGATGGGTGCCGCTGGGACTGATGTGGCGATGGAGACGGCGGATGTCGTGTTGATGGGCGACCGTTTGGAAATGATTCCCTTGTTTCTCAACCACGCCCGTCGTGCGAGGCGGGTGCTGCTGCAGAATTTGATTTTCGCGTCCGCTGTGATCGTGGTTCTTGTGATCGGTGCACTTGGGTTTTCCCTGCCGCTGCCGGTGGGAGTTGTCGGGCACGAGGGCAGCACGGTGATCGTCTGTCTCAACGGGCTGCGGCTGCTGATGATCGGGCGCTCGGCGGTGTGAATTTATCGGTGGATGATTTATTCGGGAACTCATTTCCGCAGAGATGAGCGGGCAATCACATTTTTTGAAGTGGGACGGTCGAGCCGGACCATCCCTAATTGGGCAAAAATCCATATCCCCGTGGGGGATGAGGAGCCTATGCCCTTCCCAGTCGGGTTGTTTTGACACGAAATCTTGTCTGGATAGTATGCGACACATGAATCGAAGATCGTTTGTGAGTGGGATGTCGTTGGCTGGACTCGGGCTTGTGGCGGGGGGGAAGGCTTTCGCAATGGAGGTGAAGGGCGGTCGGAAGATCGCGGTTTTTACGAAGTATCTGGAGAAGCTATCATACGATGAGCTCGCGGAAATGATCGCGCCGCTGGGGGTGGCGGGGCTTGAGGCGCCGTTGCGGAAGGGTGGGCATATCGAGCCGGAGGAGCTTGAGGAGAAGTTGCCGGCGTTTGTTGCGGCTTTGGCGAAGCAGGATCTGGAGATCACGGTGATGGCTTCGAGCATCGACCGGGTAGACAAGAAGGGTCTTGCGGAGAAGCAACTGCGGGCGGCGGCGGCGGCGGGAATCAAAAAATACCGGCTTCAGCATTTGAGATACGATCTTTCAAAACCCATGAAGCCGCAGATCGCTGAGTTCACCGCGCAGTTGAAGGATCTCGCGGAGATGAACAAGGAGATCGGCATCCAAGGACTGTATCAGAATCACCGGGGCAGGGATTATGTCGGCGGGCCGATCTGGGATATGGTCGGGATGCTGGAGGAAATTGATGTAAAGGAGCTCGGAATGGCATTTGATTTCGCGCACGCAACGGTTGAAGGAACCAACGCTTGGCAGATGAATTTCCAGCGTGCGCTGCCGCATATCGGCGCAGTTTTTTTCAAGGATTACAAACTCACGGGAAGAAACTGGCAGGCGTGCCCGATTGGTGAGGGAATGGTTGATCCGCAAGCCGGGAAGCTGGTTTCGGAAATATTGCCGCTGGCGATTCCGATCTCGATCCACATCGAGTATGTCAGCGGGAATGATGTGGTGAAGCGCACGATCGAGGCGATGAAGAATGATCTCGCGACGGTGCGGAAATGGCTGGGCTGATTCAGGCGGTAGCATTCCTCCGTCTCGCTCTTCTACGGAGGATGTAGTAGGTCAGCGCGGAGATCATGATTATCAACAGGGTGACGACGAGGCTGATGGCGAACCACGGGATAGGAATTGGCATGGTGAAGCTCGTCTCCATGGGTTTACTGAACGCGGTTTCCAGAGGGGTGGTCCAGATCAGGGTGCGGTTGCCGTTTTCAGTCGAGGTGGCGTTATTTGCCGTGGCGGCTTCCGGGAGGTGGATGATGGTAGTGATGCTGTGGCCTTGGAGTTGGCTTTTCGGGAAAAACACAGCCCCGGGAATGGCTTTATAAAGTTCGGTCCGGCGGCTGAAGGCGAGGCTAAGGCCCTGGAATTCGACTTCGGTGTGCCCCATCATTTCAGCCGATGCGGAGGGGAGTTTTTCGAACGCCTCTCCGGTGGTGGCTTTGCGAAGGTCGAGGGCGTTATCGAAGGTTACGGCAAGATCGATTTTGAGGCGGTCGTCTTCAGACGAAGTATTGAGTGAATAGCTGGAGAAGACTGTGGTTTCGTTAAGATAGTCCTCGATCATCTTTTTCACACCCGCCTCGCCGCCATGGAGTTTGGTGGTGGCGAGTGGCATGGCGATCTGGAATCTCGCGGCTCCGGAAGCGTCTGCGTTGATCCAGACTTCCTCGCGGGTGTCGAGGCAGGAGGTAAAAACAAGTGCGTAAAAGCAGGCTGTGAGATGTTTGGAAATGGAGAAAAGGCGGCTCATTTCAGGCAATCTGGTCCGATGAGCGCAGCAGGATGTCGCTTATCTCGACGTGTGGCGGAGCGGTGAGAATGGTCATGATGCAGTGGGCGACATCTTCCGGCCTGAGCATTTTCATCCCGGCTCTGGTTTTGGAGAGGGTTTCCTCACGGCCGAGAAAATAATTGTCGAGCAGTGGTGTATCGACAAACCCCGGTGAGACGCAGGCGACTTGGATTGGCGACTGGATGGCTTTCAGCTCGGAGCGCAGCGAGTCGGTGATGGCGCGGACTGCGAATTTCGTGGGCGAGTAGAAGCCGCCGGAAGGGGGCACGCGGTGGCCGGACATCGAGGAGACATTGACGATGCGGCCTCCGGTCTTCGGGAAATGTTTCATCCCTAACTGGCAGCAAAGTGCGAGTGCGAGGACGTTGACCCGCCACATTTCCTCCCAGTCGGCGGGGTTGCCATCGACAATGCGAGAGAGGTAGGCGGTGCCGGCGGAGTTGACGAGGCCGTCGATTTTCCCAAGCTGCTGGAAGATTTTGGAAATATCTTCGCGTGATGTGAGATCCGCCACGATGGGGGAGACATCTGGATGGAGGGCGGATGGGCGGCGGGTGACGCCGAGGACGTTGGCCTCTTGAGAGAGGAGTTGCTCGCACAAGGCTTGCCCAATGCCGCTGGAGGCGCCGGTGACTAGGAAGGTTTTGCCTTTCAGGGAAATCATTGGGTGAGGGAGGAAAGAGTCACGAGACGATCTAAAGGGCTGGACGCGCGCGTTTTAAGGAATTTCTCAATCGCTGCGGGGTGGACTTAGACAGCGGAAGCGGGTTTGAACAAGGCTGCCAGATCAGGGAGATCGGCGGCGGTTTGGGCTGGCTGGGAGGAGATGGCTTCGCCTTTGTGGAAGACGAAGGCACCCGGCATTTGCAGGCCGTCTCCGGCGAGATGGCCGACGCCGCAGCCTTTCACGATGGAAATCAAACCCCGCCACCAAACATGAGGCCCGAACAGTTCGATGAAGCCACCTTTGCCAAGACCGAAGGCACGGTAGAGTTCGCAGCGTGGATCGGCGATGCGGGCGACATCGGAATTCTGCCCGAGATAATTGATTTCCTCCCCGGACTGGAGCATGTGAACAAGGACCAAGGAGGCTCCGTGTTGTTTCGCTTGTTGCTCGAGGTTTTGTAGTCCGATCAGAATCTGGCGGGTGAAGGTGCAGCCGAAATGGCGGAGAAACACAAGGACCAGAGGCTTTTCTGCAGAGGCTTCGGTAAGGGTTCTGCCATCGGAAAGTTTGTAAACAGCGGAGGCCTCGCTGATGGAATAGGGCTCACTGCGGGAAGGAGGAATACCTGCATGGGCGCGGATGGCGGCCCAGAGGATGAGGGAGAAAAAGGGCAGCCAAATCAGATCGTCGATGGCGAGGATGGCCATCGCCGAGGCTGGGAGTTCCGTATTCAGGACCGCTGCGGAAACGAAGACGGTGGTTGCTAGGGATTTGATTAGGCCGAGTAGAACGATCACCCAATGGCGGACGGGATCTTTCGCAGCGATAAGCAGTCCGATGCCCAGAGTTCCGGAAAGCATTCCGAGGACGCGCCAGAGCATTGGGTGGTTGGGATGCTGCAGGTTGAGGAAATCGAAGGCTTGATAGGGCCAGAGATTCACCCAAAGGGCGAAAATAATGTGGTAAACGCCCGCGGCCAATAGGGCCAGGCGCATCCCTCTCGCGGCGCGGCAGTCTTGGCCGTGGCAATCAATTCTCATGGGAGAGTTTATTTGCGAAACGCCATCGCGCAACGGCAGATTTTCCGTGCGGAGATTTTTTTTAAAAAGCGTGGTTGATTGCTCCGGCCCGATCTAATGGATCAGCCGCTGAGTTCGCGAGCGACGATCATCAACGTCTTTCGGACACCGGGTGCGAAGCCGCCATCGGTCTGGACCGCGAGCAGGATATGACCTTCACGGATGAATTCGATAGGTATTGAGCCGGCGTAAAGTTTGATCGGGCTATTTCCGCAACCTAGATTCGAGATCACTTTTCTAAGAGCATCGACGGCTGAAATATCGTCATCGCCAACCCGGTCGACTCGGCGGATACCGGGAAGAGAGCGTGTGCGCTAGATGAGCTCATAATGGTAGGAGGTTCGAAGATGAAATGTGACACCACGAATAAGGGTAAGCCTCCCTAAATGCCGAGCGTTTAGGAGGAATAGTTTTTAAACTTTGACGATCGAAGCCTTGGGACTGTGGGCTTTTTCGCGTCATTGACCGCCGATCAGCCGTTTGAGTCGGTTCTTTACGCTGACTTTGCCAACTGCCGAGAGTCTGTCGACAAAGAGGACTCCATTGAGGTGGTCGGTCTCATGTTGGATCGCGCGTGCGAGAAGGCCGTCGGTTTCGATGATCAGGGTGGAGCCGTCGAGTTGTGGAAGGGTGGCTTTGAGGTCAGCGGGGCGGCGGACTTCGTATTGGATGCCCTCAATGCTGAGGCAGCCTTCGCGTTCGAATTCTTTTTCTTCTCCGAATTCGAGGGTGGGGTTGATGAAAACCAGCGGCATGATGTCTTCTATTTCAACGTCCTCACCATTGACTCTGAGATATGAAACGCATTCCAGATCATGGGAGACATCGACCACGGCCAGTTGCAGGCCGACTCCGATTTGAGGTGCGGCGAGACCTACCCCGCTGGCGTCGACCATGGTTTCGATCATGTTGGCGACGAGTTCGCGGATACTGTCGTCGATGGTTTCGACAGGTCGGCTTTGTTGGCGGAGGATGGGATCGCCGTATTGGACGATGGGAAGAAGCATAGGAAAGGCGGTAAAATTATTCTCCAAGAAAGAAAAGGCGGAAGCGCGACAAGGTCGAGAGGAAATTCCGGTAAGGTGCCGGTGTTCGACACTCCGACTTGCGCGGCGGGGAAGCTGGACTAATCTCGCGGAGTGAACAGGAAAAGGGCAATCATTTTTAAAGCATTGGCAGTGATGGCGCTGGTTTGGGCGGTGGTGTTTGGGGTGCGGTCGTTCGCGTCGTCCAAGAAGGTAACGGTTGAGCGGCTGGATCGTGAAGTGAGGGAATTGGCTTTCGATGATTGGTCGGAAAGCCCTGGAGGTGGGGCGGCGGCGAAGAAGCGGGAGAAAGAGATCAGGCGGGTTGCGGAAATGGTGAACCGCTTGGATTTCGCGGAGCGTGAGAAGAACCGGGAGAGTCGATCCGGGGAGAAATTTTATAAAAGACTCAGCTCGCGGGAGAAGGAGATTTTCATAGATCTGACGATTGTGGAGTCGATGAGTCGTTTCATGGAGGCGCTCGACCAGATGCCGGAGGAGCAGAGGAAGGAGTTTGTTGAAAAGGGCTTGGAGGAAATCCGGGTGGGGCGAACCGAGCAGGAGATGGAGCGGGCGAAGGAGATGGATGAGACCTTGCTGACCAAGATCAGCCAAGAGGGAATGCGGGCGTATTTCGACAAGGCGAGCGCGGATACCAAGTTGGATCTCGCGCCACTGATGGAAGCGATGAACGAGGTGATGCAGGGCCTGCGGGGTAACGAATTCGGACCGTGAAGACAGCTTCTCTGAAAAAGGGTTTCACCCTGCTGGAGTTACTGGTGGTGATCGCGATCATCGCGGTGCTGGCTGGTATAGCGGTGCCGGTGAGCCTGTCAGTTCTGGCGAAGAGCCGCGAGGCGGCTTGCCTGGGGAATCTTAAATCGATCGGGGTGGGATTGCAGGGATACTTGCAGGATAATAACAACCAACTGCCGACGCTGGCTTTAGGGCGTGAGAGCAAGTCATCGCAAGAGCCGGTTCTCGAGACTGTGCTGCTCGAATATTTGGGAAGCGAAGATGTCTTCCACTGCCCGGCGGACAAGGAGGAGTTCCGGAAAACCGGAAGCAGCTACAACTGGAATATCACCCAGAATGGTCTGCCGATGTCGAAAGTTTCATTTTTCGGGATCGAGGGAAGGCCGGAATCGATTCCGCTGGTCAGCGACAAGGAGAGCTGGCACCCGGGCGGGACAAACTTTTTGTATGCCGATTCCAGTAGTTCGAGCAAAGTCCGCTTCGTGACGGGTGGTGGAAACTGATTGCTATGCTCGACGTAAACGGACTTTTCAAAGCCTTCGGTGGCAAGCCAGCCTTGCGGGACGTTTCGTTCAAGCTGGAGCGGGGCGAGATTTACGGGTTACTTGGTCATAACGGCGCTGGAAAAAGCACATCACTCGGTATCATCCTGGGGATGGTCGAGCCGGATCAGGGAGAGGTCTTCATCGACGGGATTTCTGTGCAAAAAAGCCGTGGTAAGGCGCTGCGGAAAGTCGGGGCGATCTTTGAGGCACCCGCGTTCTATGATTACATGAGTGGCTGGGAAAATCTGAAAATCCTGATGGGTTACTCGGGAGGATTTGATGAGAAGGCGGCACGGGAGGTTATCGAGCGGGTGGGGCTGACGAAGCGGGTCGGCTCGAAAGTCCGTACCTACAGCCACGGGATGCGGCAGCGTTTGGCATTAGCGCAAGCGCTATTGCCAGAGCCGGAGTTGCTGCTTCTCGATGAGCCGACTGACGGGCTCGACCCGGAAGGCATCAAGTGGTTCCGCGAATTCATCCTGGGACTTCGCAAGGAGAGGGGGATGACGGTTTTGTTCAATTCACATTTGCTTTCCGAGGTCGAGTTGATGTGCGACCGGGTCGCGATCCTGCGCGAGGGGCAGCGGGTGTTCGAGGGTTCGGTAACGAGTTTCCGCGAAGATATCCCGGTCTATCGGGCCAGCCTCGATCCATGGCCGCAGGCGGTTTCCGCGATAGAGGGTCTCGGAGGCAGTGTGATTTCGGAAGGGAAAATTTCCCTGCCCGCTTCGGTAGACCCATCGTTAGCCGTTGAGAATCTGGTCAAGGCGGGAGTCCGGGTCCGCGAGTTTGCGCGGGTGCGGCGCTCGCTGGAAGATGTTTATATGGAAATTCTGAATGGAAAGGGGAGTCCGAACTGAGATGATCTTTCTCGAACAACTCAAAGGTGAGCTACGAAAGCTGTTCGCGAGGCCGCGGACGTGGATGGGCTACGGTGCATTCATCGCAATGGAGGCGGTGATCCTAGCGGTTTATAAGTTGGATGCCAGCCAGCGGCGCATGCGGGGGTTTGTGGAGCAGAACGGGCTGGAGTTCGGGACTTACTACAGCTCGCTGACGATTACGTTCACGATCATGCTGCTCAGTATGTTTCTACTGGGCTCGATTTATTTCGCGCTGGTGGCGGGGGATATCGTGGCGAAGGAGAACGAGGACGGGAATCTGCGCATGGTCTTCGCAAGGCCGATCAGCCGGTTCCGACTGCTGCTTGTGAAATATACAGCCGTGTGTCTTTACACCTTTAGCTTCGTGTTTTTCGTGGGTCTGAGTGGATACGCGATGGCGGTCGCGGCAGTGGGATGGGAAGGTGGACTGTTCGTAATCGAGCCGAAGATGAAAGTCTTCGCGGCCTATCCGGACTGGTGGGAGGGAGCGGGGCGGTTGGCGCTTTCGGCGGCGGGCATTGGCGTGAGCATGATCACGCTGTCGTCGATCGCGTTTATGTTTTCCTGTTTCAAGATCAAACCGGCGGCGGCGACTATCATCACGCTGACCATCCTGTTCGTGGACATGATTCTGCAGGGGTTTCCATTCTTCAAACCCTTCGAATCGTATTTCGTGACGTGGCGCATGAGCGCGTGGGTCTTTTTGGTAGAGCAGCATCTTTCATGGCCGAAGATCGTGGAAAGCTACGCGTTCCTGATGGGCCTGAACGTGTCGCTGTTCACGATAGGCTGGATGGCCTTCCAATCCCGCGATTTCAAGACGTAGAGAAGGTTTTCAGTTATACTGCCTCGTGGATGTGATGAGGAGTCCACTACAGCCTAGATACCGCCTCCACAGTGCTGCTTTTGATCTCCTCTCACGGGCGTCATGTGAGGGATATGGGATCAGGTTCCGCATCTGCATCATCAAACCACGCCAAGCTGCGGATCACTGTGAACGGATCGGTTCCCGGATACTTCATGGCGAAAAACCCGAGCATCTCCGGCAGCGAATACCTTCCAAGAAGCTCCACCATATCGTAGAAATCCTTCTTCGAGCCACGGTTGGCGATTGCGTTGAGCTTCATCGCAGCGAGATCCGGGAGGGAAACTAGCCTCACTCCATCGATTTCCTCATACGGGCGTAGCCTCTTGTAAGAGTGGCGGAGCAGATCCAATTTCACCCCAGCGGCTTCCATAGTTAGGGAATTGCGGGAAACGGATAGAACCGTCGCCCCGTCCAGCCCGAGCCGCCCCGGTAATCCCTCCGGCTGAAACTCTTCCTCCGTGAAAAAATACAGGTCCACGGAAAGCCGGTGGCCGGTGCGCAGTGCCAGCGAAGTCCCGCCACCCAGCGCGAAGCCTGCCAAGTGCGGGATGGGGTGCCAACCGCCGCAAAAGGGCGGCTACGGGTTGCGCAAGGGCATCGAAGCGCAGCATCGGAACGCGGATTTGGGAAGTTGGAACCAAGCGCAGCAGAACGCTAGGGTTTTGGGTGAAAGACTGGGGAGTGCGGTGGCAAGGCTGGCCAGACGGGATTTTCCATACTCGGCGACAAGGATTTCCCAGTCCTGCCAGCGCCCGTATTCCAGCACCCGCCCTGTCAGCCAGCCCGCGTGGGTCTCGGGGTCGATTCCCGCCCGGTTCCTATCCCAGAACAAGTGCTGGGATAGCTCTTTCATCTACTGCCATCATACCCGCTTCGCTGTTCTTGTCCATACTGCTGCACACTGCGCGAATTTCCTCAAAGTTGCAGAACAGGGCTCCTTGTGGTGGGAGCGGCGATTCAACTTTGAAAGGGAGGAGTAAAAGAGCTAGGCTCTCAGTCACCATGACTCCCGGAGCCGCCAGCAAACACCAATTCTACGCGGAGATGGCCAAGCTGTTGGGAGCGGGCTTCGATATCCGCAAGGCGGCGGGGGTGATGGAAAGCACGGGGCTACCGGCGGCGCAGGTTCTTTTGCTGAAAGATCTGACCGAGGGCCTGGAGGCTGGGGAGAGTATCACGGATGCTTTCGCGCGGGATGCCGGGGCGGTGAGTGGGCTGGAGCGGAGTATGATTGCGGCGGGAGAGCGGGGAGGAAAATTGGCACCTGCGTTCCAGCATCTGGCGGATTACTTCGGGATGGTGGCCTCCGCGCGGCGGGAAATGGTGAAAGGCATGATCTATCCGATGGTGGTGCTGCATCTGGGGATTTTTATAGGCACGGTGCCGCTTTCGATCATGGGTGATGAACGCACGGCGGGGGAGGTGGCGGGAGGCTTCGCGATTTCGTTGGTGGTGCTCTACGTGGGGGCGGTGGTGTTGTTTTTCTTGGGGAAGATTGTTTTAAAAAAAGCTCCCGATAGCGCGAAGCTGGATGCGGCGATCAATCGTATCCCGTGGATCGGTAAAGCGCGTAAGCACATGGCGATGTCACGCTTTTGCAAGGTCTATCACGCCTGCTTGCTGGCAGGGATCTCGATGGTGGAAACGGTAAGGGTCTCGGCAGATTCTTCGCAGAGCGGGGTATTGCGGCGGGCGGGTGAGCGGTTGGTTACTGTCGCAAAGGAAGGGAATCCGCTCGGTCCTGGCTTCATCGCGGAGGGCGCTTTTCCTTCGGATTTCTCCCGATCCTACACAACTGGCGAGGAGGCCGGAACCTTGGATACCGATATGGGAAATTGGTCGCGCCTGTTCCAAGAAAAAGCGGAGGGTGCGATGAAGCTGGCCGCCGTGATGGTGCCTAAAGTGCTCTACTTCTGCATCATGGCCTACGTGGCGTGGAAGATCATAGGGTTCTTCACGGGTTACTACTCGGGGCTTGAGGCGATCATGGAGTGAAATTCTCAAGCGATCGTGATTGCGGAGTTTGCCGCGATGGATGATTTTTCCTGCACGAGATGAATTATTCGGAATTGATAGCGTGGCTATTTGGGACATAGCAGTTCGGCATCAAAATGGGGCTGGAGGGGCCGCGAAATTTACTATACAGCCGCGCATTAAGATTTGTGGAAAGTAGGATGGCCGTCCCGGCTGTTTCGGAAGCCGGGCGTCCCGCCTTCTGTCTTCGGAGATCCATCCGGAAATCACAAATCCTGATGCGCGGCGCTATAGAACACAATCAAGTCCTAGAAAACACATCCCCCAACATCCAGCTACCTGAGCTTCTCACTCTCTTAGATACAGCACATTTCTGGTGTTTAGACTTTCCGCACATTCGCGCGAACGAGCCCCCCATAGATCCCAGCAACCGATCATCGGGGCAGATCTTCGGGTCCAATACACCCCAATCCCAATATCTACGGTGATCCTTCGCTCAAAAGTATGCCAGGCAGTTTTTTCTTCCTTTATCATCGCGGACGTGTTTGAAGACGTCTTCGATATCATAAACTTCCGTGATGAGTTCGTTTGTTTCTGGATCTAACAGGCCGTCCACACTCGTGAGCAGGATGACACGCTTCGCTCCAATGAGTTTCGCAAGACGGACAGTGAGCATGTCGTTATCGCCAAAACTCAGCTCGCGGATGGCGACGGAGTCGTTTTCGTTAATGATGGGGATGATGCGTGGCTCCTCAAGCAGGCGGGTAAGAGTGCTAGTGATGTGCCCTGCGCGTTTCGGGGTATTGATGTCTCCAGCGGTGAGCAGGATCTGGGCGACAGAAATATTGAAATGTCCGAAAAGTGAAGTGTAGGTGCGCATCAGGCGCGCTTGGCCAACGGCGGCGCAGGCCTGGCGGGTGGCGACATCGGTAGGATACTCTGTGAGTCCCATAGAGGAAACGCCTGATCCGACGGCTCCCGAGGAGACGAACAGGCAGCGGTGGCCTTCGTTCATGAGATCTGAAATGGCAGCGACGAGGTGGACGAGGGCGGCTCTATCAATGGTGCCGTCCTCTACTTTAGTAAGGACACCAGTGCCGGCTTTGATGATGGTAAGGTCTGAGAGCATGAGAATTTCCCCGGAAACCCCGGGAAGGGTGTTATAAACCGAAGTTGGGCGTCTTGCCAATGCAAAGCTTGGAAACCGGAAGTTCGCCTTGCGGTTGGCGGGGGTGCTACTTATAAGCCGCGTCCAAAGAATCATGAAATCCAAGATCCTGCTTTTCCTCGCTCTGCTGCTAGTCTCGCTCGCACCCGCGCACGCTGCCGCAGGGAACGGCCCGGAACCTGCGTATCCAAAGCTTTCAGATGGCAGCACACAATACGCAGCTTTCCCGAAGCCTAAGGAAATGTATAAGCAGACTGAGGGCGGGCTTGTGGAAACTCTGAAATCTCGCGCCACAGAAGATCCTTTCAATATCGCGGCGACAGTCATTTTCATCTTGGCGATTTGCCACACCTTTGCTGCGGGATCGCTCAATAAGCTGGCGCACCACTACGAGCATATCCATGAGGAAAACCTTCGCACACGTGGCCCGAGGGATAGCGAGCATCCAGATGGTGAGCCTGAAGTTTCTTTCCGCGCGACGATTTTTCATTTCCTAGGTGAGGTGGAGGCAATATTCGGGATCTGGGTGATCGTGCTGGGCGCTGCGGCCACGTATTATTACAGCTGGTTAGATTTCGAGATATATCTCAATAAAGACAAGGTCTTCACAGAGCCGCTATTCGTAGTGGTGATCATGGCGATTGCCGCGAGTAGGCCTGTGCTGCGAGTCGCAGAGGGGCTGATGTCCAAGGTGGCGGCGATTGGAAAAGGCACACCCGCCGCATGGTGGCTGACCGTTCTGATCATCGCGCCCATACTTGGCTCGTTCATCACAGAACCAGCGGCAATGACTATAGGCGCGATGCTGCTAGTGAAAAAATTCTACAAGCTGAAGCCCGAGCCAATGCTCGCCTATGCTACAATTGGCCTGCTGTTCGTGAATATTTCCGTAGGAGGCACTCTCACACACTTCGCCGCGCCTCCGGTGCTGATGGTCGCCTCGACATGGAATTGGGGCACCCTTTTTATGCTTGAGCATTTCGGCTGGAAAGCAGTGACAGGTGTCATCATTTCAAGCTGCTTGTATTTCTTCTTTTTCCGAAAAGCCCTGTTCCGCATCGCAGATAAAGCGGACGGCCGCGAGGATGGAGAGCTTAATCCGAAGTCCTGGCAGGAGCGTGAAACGCCGATTCCAGGATGGGTTACATTCGTGCATCTGGCGTTTCTGGGCTGGACGGTTTATACGGCACACTACCCGGTGCTTTTTGTTGGCGGATTCCTGTTCTTCCTCGCGTTTCTGGTGGCGACTCGTCACCACCAGAACGAGGTTTCGATGAAAAGCCCGTTGCTTGTGGGCTTTTTCCTTGCGGGTCTCGTCATTCACGGCGGCTGCCAAGGCTGGTGGATCGCACCCATCATTCAGACGTTGCCTGACCAAGCGCTGATGCTAGGCGCGACGATCCTGACCGCCTTTAACGATAACGCTGCGATCACTTACCTAGCATCTCAGGTGGATGGCATTTCCTTTACTGCCAAGCAGGCAGTGGTAGCCGGTGCAGTGACAGGTGGAGGCCTGACTGTGATTGCAAACGCGCCGAACCCTGCCGGGCAGAGCATCCTTTCGAAATACTTCGAAGGTGGTGTATCTCCTTTGAAATTGTTCCTCGCCGCGCTCATCCCCACGATCATCTTGTATCTCTGCTTCATCATTCTACCAAGCGGTCCTGCGCATGAGGAAGCGATAGAGCACAGCGGAGTTGAGCACCGCGAGATGGAGACGCCAGCAAAGGAGGAGCCTAAGGGGCTAGGAGATATCCCCGAAATACCTGTGGTTACCGAGTGACAAGTGACGTTACCCAAAAAAGCCGCGACATATAATATCGCGGCTTTTTCGTATTTACTGAAAAATTACGACCATTATTTTTTGCGGATTCTCCAAATTTCGCAAATCTGATTTCGTTCTGGTACGCTCCCATTATTACTTGCCACATTATTACTTGCCAGACAATTAGACGGGATTCTTGTTGTGCTTTGGATTTGGGGTGCTAGGATGCGCGTATGAGTATGAATTCAAGGCGGAGGTGGATACCGGAATGGGCGGATTCGGAGACGAAGCCCGCAATTTTTCACTGCATTAGCAGGGTGGTTGATAGAAAATTTCGGTTCCTTGATGAGGAGCGCGAAGAGTTTCGGATGTTCATGCGGATGATGGAGAATTTCTCGGGATGCCGGGTGCTTTCCTACTGTGTGATGTCGAATCATTTTCACCTCTTGGTGGAGGTTCCACCACTGCCGGAGGGTGGACTCACGGATGCGGAGTTATTGCGGCGGTTGGGGGTGTTCTACGGGGAGAATTTCGTGAAATTCGTTGCGGATGAACTGGCTGCGGCGCGGACGGAGGGGGGTGTGGAAGGTGGGAATCCGGCGCGGGTGGCGGAGATTCACGCCCGTTTCACCTACCGGATGCACAGCTTGAGCGAGTTTATGAAGACGCTGCTGCAGCGCTTTACGCGCTGGTTCAATCGGACCCACGAGCGGACAGGAACGCTTTGGGAAGAACGGTTCAAGAGCGTGATCGTTGAGAGCGGGACGGCGGCGCGGACCATAGCGGCGTATATCGATTTGAATCCGGTGCGGGCGGGGATGGTTGAGGACCCGGCGGATTATCGTTGGAGTAGCTATGGGGAGGCTGTTGGTGGGGGTGGGAAAGGAAATGGGAAAAAGGCGCGGGAAGGGCTGGTTCGTGCGATCATGTCGGACACGGATATCGGCTTTGATGCCGGGCAATGGAAGGAGGCCTCGCGGCGTTACCGGAGGCTGATGGGGCTTGCGCTGGAGAGGAAGACTCTCAACGCGAAGGTGGTGGTTTCCGGGAAAATGAATATTTCCAAGAACGATGCGGAAGCTATGGAAAGCGGCGATAATCAGACGGCTCTTCCTGAATTGAAAATGGCGAAAATGCTGAGGTGTCGGGTGAGATATTTTACGGATGGTGCAGTGATCGGGAGCAAGGGCTTTGTGGACGAAGCTTTCTCCGGGGCACGTGAGAGATTCTCTTTGAAGAGAAAGGATGGGGCACGGCGATTGCGCGGCAACGCGAAGGCGGCGGCTGGGACGCTATGGAGTTTACGTGATCTGCGAGTGGGTATCTGGTAGAAAATTCAAGCTTCTCCATATGTTCTTAGGCAATGATGGAGCCACATGTCTGGGGTGCAGATGCTTCATTTAAACATTTCTTGGATTTCCATGCCCTGTGACGGATTTTTGTGAAAATACCGACTAAAACGAAACGAAAACACGCTCGGCGGATGCAAATTCAGATTTGAAGTATGCAGCAAGATGAATGAACTTCCGCCCGTTAAATGAATTATTCGGAAGCGATAGACTGGTTGTTCGGGACGCAGCAGTTCGGTATCAAGCTGGGGCTTGATGGGCCGCGGGCGTTGTTGAAAGAGTTTCTGGCTTTTCCGAAGCACGGGGTAAAAGTCGCGCATGTTGCTGGGACGAACGGCAAGGGCAGCGTCTGTGCGATCATGGACCGGGTGGCGCGGGCTTGCGGCAGGCGAACGGGGCTTTTTACCTCACCCCATCTGATCGATTACCGGGAGAGGATGCGGGTTTCCGGGGAAATGATTTCCGAGGAGCGTTGCGCGGAGTTGCTGACTGAGGTGCGTGAAGTCTGTGAGAGATTGGAAACGCATCCGACCTTTTTTGAAATCACCTTGGCGGTGGCGATGCGATGGTTCCGCGAGCGTGAATGTGAGTTGATCATCTTGGAGACCGGGATGGGCGGTCGGCTGGACGCGACCACGGCGGTGCCGGCGGATGTCTGCGCGATCACGCCGATCGGGATGGATCATATGCAGTGGCTCGGCGATACCTTGGCGAAGGTTGCGGCGGAGAAGGCGGGGATTTTTCTGGAGGGAGTGCCTGCCGTTTCATCTCCACAGGACGAAGATGCGCGGAAGGTCCTCGAAAAGGAGGCGAATGAGCGGAGGACGCCGCTTACTTTTATCGAGGAGCCGCTCGAAGGATACTGGATCGCGCTGGCCGGGGTTCATCAGAAATGGAATGCCGCGGTTGCGCTTGCGGCGCTACACGCGCTTGGCATCCGAATGGGCTACGAGAGCGTCGCGGACGGGCTCTCGAATGTGAAGTGGCCTGGAAGGTTCGAACGTATCGAATCGAATGGGATCGAAGTGATTCTCGACGGAGCGCACAATCCTCACGCCGCAAAAGTTCTGCGGGAAACTTGGATTTCAGAAATGAGCGAAGGAACGGGAACATTGATTTTCGGCGCGGTGGAGACGAAAGACGTTTCGGGAATCCTCGCGGAACTGCGCGGGCTGACCGCTCGTATCATCTTCTGCAAGGTCGGCACGATGCGCGGCCTGCCAACCGGTGACTTGGTGAAGGACATGCCCGAGGACGAGCGAGAGGGCGCTGAGTGTTACGATACTTTCTCCAGTGCGCTCCTCGCCGCGCGGGAATACGGCGAGGTCGTCCTCGTCGCCGGATCGCTTTTTCTCGTTGGCGAGGCGCGTGCGGAGCTTCTGGATAAAGATTTTCTGGCGAGCGCGCAGTGAGATCGCTCACAGCACTTCTGAAACGAAGCGATTTTTCTCGAAGATTGAGAAGGCCTCTGGTTCTTCGCCGGTGCCGATGAAGCGGGGTGCGATGCCGAGTTGGTCGAAGATGGTGAAGGCGATGCCACCTTTACCGGAGCCATCAAGCTTGGTGATGATCAGGCCGTCGAGAGGGCTGGCTTTATGAAATTCCTTGGCTTGGTTGAGAGCGTTGGAGCCGGTGGAGGCGTCGACAACGAGTAGGGTGAGGTGCGGGGCGGTTTCGTCTTGCTTGGCGATGGTGCGGCGTATTTTGCCGAGTTCTTCCATCAGGTTGTGGCGGGTGTGGATGCGCCCAGCGGTGTCGCAAATGAGGAAATCGGTATTTTCGGCAATCGCCTGCTGGTGCGCTTTGAAGCATACCGATGAGGGATCGGAGTTGGGTTTTCCGGTGACGATCGGGATTTCCAAGCGGTCGCCCCAGCGCTGGAGTTGCTCGACGGCGGCGGCGCGAAAGGTGTCCGCGGCGGCAAGGCTGACGGAGTGCCCGCAATTTTTCAGCCACATGCCGAGCTTGGC
>Ga0209390_10005739_pt1 | contig 17246 bp, 3 predicted proteins | sample BON01_FD_187212 | JGI IMG/M metagenome (GOLD analysis project Ga0209390, IMG submission 187212) | Freshwater microbial communities from Lake Bonney liftoff mats and glacier meltwater in Antarctica - BON-01 (SPAdes) (version 2) | ecosystem: Environmental > Aquatic > Freshwater > Ice > Glacier...
CTGTGCCTACATAGCCCGTGGAACAGTTAATCTTGGCATTGCTGTACAAGGTGTGGCTTCCAAATGTAAACTTGCATTTGTATGGTTGACTCGTTCTGAAGTTACCCTTGGCTGTGACCCAGGCTTGTGTCTCAGCATGAACCATATCAATACTTGGCGACACTGCTTGAAGCCCCCGAAGAAAACTCGCTTTAACCCAGTATTCGACCTCAGAGGGAGCATAGAAGCTCAGCTTTGGCGCCAGTTGCTCATAAAGCATAAAGGCGCCAGGTGCCTCGATAATAGATGCAGAAATGCGTACACGTTTCAGCAATCCTTGATGCGGAAACCTCAAGCCAGCGTCTACCTGTTCCATTGTACCGATGGTCAAAGCTGTGTGTCTGGGCATGCAACCGCCTTCTGTCTGACTGGATGTGTAGACAATATTACCACATGGCGGCTGATCACATGCCTTGCCTACTGCGGCCTGGATCCCGTCATAAAAGAGGACAAGATGAGATCCGTTATAAGTACCAACGATATGATGCCACTCGAGCAGTTTGGTTTCGACAGTAAGAGTGAGCTCCACGAAAGCAGGTGCCGCAATACTCATGCTACCGTCACTTCGGTTTTGATGCCTTTGCAAGGCCACTTTGAAAAGATATGTAGATAAGTATTTGCCTCGAGAGTCAGCGGCCAAGATAGCTTCCTTTCTATCGTACGTGAGACTCCAGCCAAGAGAACAACCCTTGGCTTCCTGAAGTACGCATACCAGCCCAGCCAGAATGACAACCTCCTTCTCGAGTGTGAACCACACTTCCACAGACAGGGATGAGAGTGGCAATCTCTCAGCTACGGTGAAACCATCTCTTTCGCTATCTCGAGCATCAATATCGTTGGTGATGTAGAGTCCAGCGTTGAGCGAAGTGTCGAATTGCATCGCCTCATATTCGCCATTGTTGACGAGAAAGGTTGCTATTCCTCGAACCCAAAGAATCGTCAGAAAGTGATAAAGGAAGCAACCTCAATCATATATGAGGGTAAACCAAAGTATAGCACGACAAAAAACAGAGTTTTCTTGTCTACGATGCAAAGTTTGTGCAATAAATGTGCCAGTAAACACAAGACTGACCTAAAGAGAGCGATGGTGTTGCCTTGGGCCGATCCCAGTCCCGGGCAATGTCAGATTTGCAGCGAGGCCCAATGAGCACGGCATCGCCAAGACCGCCCGAACTGTCGGCGACTGAGGCCAATTCGATCCTGTGAAACGTATTTTATGCACACGTGTGTTGCGCGTATGTATGTAAGTATTTCAGAGTGAAGTTTCTGGCAAACATATTTCACATGCAATGTATCCTGGGGGGCAAAGCAGGCAGAAGAAACGGGAGGAGGGTAGAACCATGTGTCATGATGTTCGCTGCATAGGTCACCATTGCGCAGTCGCGAGTAAGAGCAGTTGGTCAGACCACATCTTATGGTATGCCCTTCTTGAAAAGCATTTGGCCTCCGAGTTGCACCCGAAATTGAATATTCTGTAAAGTCCCACAAGCCAACAGTTCCATTTTCAATGGCCATGCAGCACTCGTAACCACATTCTGCCGTTAGAGTTGCAGGCTGGCACGGTAAAAGCGAGAGAAAGTTAGTTGCTAAGCGTGTCATAGACTCGCAGCCAGATGCAACCACCACAAATGTGTCGCGTCCAGCATGTGATTTGAAGACTTCGATCCCACATACAAACGTCGTGTTGAGTGTAGGATCGCCTCCGCACTCGAATACACAACGAGAGTAGTTGGCAGAGCCCGAAGTAAGTGCCACGCATCGACCAGCGCAGGCCAATTTGCACACATTGTCGCATCCAGATGATTTTTGTGCATCGTGGGAAGTATCTGAGCAGTTCACCCAAGAGCCGTTGATCAGCTTCACACCAAAGAGCCCAACTGTCACATTTTGCAATAGTGCTGTGCTCTCTTGATGAGTGCTGTTGCTAATTTTGAAGATGCACTTGTTGGAGGTAGTGTTTGTGGTATTTTGGGCTGCTTCTACTGCCGGCGGCGCAGGCCAGGCTGTAGCATCCTGGGGCAATAAGAAGCGGAGGCGTCTCTCGCCATTTGTTCGCCGATCCGCAAAACGAAGAGCACCGTCTGCTGTCAGCAGGTGCACCGATACTGAGTCGGTTTCTGTTTCGGTGGCATACATGTACCGTCCGTCCGGACTGATCGCAGTGTCAACAGCCAACTGCATGTCGATCGATCCAAGCGGATCCGCGCCGTGGGATTGCGCGCCAAGGCGGCCATACGCTGCATCCTGATGCGGTTGGATATGATATGAGCGTGCAGCTTCAACATGTTTGCGCCCCGAACCAAAGAGAGTCAGAGATGAAGGTTGGTAACCATATGCCGGGGTGATGCCAGCGGCAAAACCGTGAATGACGTGCGTCTTCTGTCCTTGGAAGCTTTGTACAAGCTGCACGTGTGCTCCTTGGCAAAGACCCGCCTCTTCGATGTCTTCTACTGGCACGCAGGTTGATGACTTGTCAAAGACTGAGCACGAACACCTGTCGATCGACGTGTCATTGTCGCATGAAACCGTGGTAACTGCAAATGGTAGTTTGAAGGACGGTGGGTCGTTCGAAGCAAACACTCTGACACGGAAAAAGGAAGTTGACGTGATCTTAACATCGGGCTCTCTGGGTGCAATATTCTGTCCGTCGTCCTCGAACCGAAAAGTGACGATTGCATCGCCAACTGCTCCGGGCGTCGTAGAAAAGGACAGAGAAGTAATGTAGCTCGAGTCAATCAACACGTTTGGCTGGATGGCAAATAAAGTGGGGTTGTCGATGTCCACCACACGGAATTGCATCTTTTGCACAATGCAATAGGGTCCGGCAGTGGCACACATTTCGTTCAGTGGTCCCGGGTCAAGTTTCTGAGTAAACATTGTAATATAACTTCCCTCTTGGGCATTTTCGGAAAGTTCGAAATCCCTCACTTCGTACTGGAAAAAAGGTGCATCGTTGAGTGCATCTACTACTACTAGAATGCTAGATGTTTCGCTATAGTCCCGACCTCCGTTGTCTGTTCCGCCATTGTCCTTCAAGGTCACGTACAATTCGACAGGCCCAAACATATCCGGGGCTGCCGTGAATTCGAGTCTACCGTCGGCTGAAATTTTCGGAGCTCCGTGAAGAGTAAACATTTGAGAGTAGTTGGTAGCCACTGAAAATGAAAAACGTTGGTCCGGTTCAGTTTTGTACGTTGTATTGTCAGTAGTAATGTTGATTATTACCGGTCCCGAAAACGTGCCGGAATCTTCGAGCACGTCAACTCGACCGAGCATGATGAATGATGGAGGCCGGTTCACGGCAAGGATTTGGATCGAAAAATATCGATCAACTGATGACATTGCACTGTCCCCGCTCAGCACAGCTATCTGCGCGAGGCGGGCTCGATCCTCCACCCGAGCGTCATTGCAAAAGGTTGCAGAGTGCCAATCCTCGCATTTTCTTGCAACACCATTCCTCAAGCGGTCTGCCAGGATGGTATACATCGCTGGGTCCATTCTAGGACTTGGAAGTACGGAGATGTCAACAGTTCCCGAGTCTACCAGCCGTACACGGAACTGGGCTTGACCTGTCACAAGCCATCTAGCTTCAAATTTTAATGCTCCCTTGGCCGTGATGATGGGACGGCTCTTGAGCAAGTTATCAGCTTGGGCTGTATCAATAGGTTCAACAATAAAAGTGCCAGTCTGGTGCTCACATGGACCTGATGAACATATACCAAGCAGACTGAGGCCAAGCCCTCCACCTGGAAGAGGTCCGTTCTCATAAGGTCCCATATCGATATTTGCAGCAAATCCAGCGTGAACATGAATCAAGTCCAGGTTAGGATCTGCCACTGGCACACAGTTTGGTTCCACTAGCGGAGAGACCCATAATGTTGATGCTCCAAGTGTGCATGCCGTGTCTTGGCGGGCAACTACTGTTGAGGTTGACACATAAAAGCTCGGAGCGTCGTTTTTGGGCCAGATCCTGATGGAAAATGTATGTACGACACTTGTATCTATTCCTCCACGTTCTGTGCCACCGCTATCCTTGAGCATCAACGAATATGATGCACTGCCGTATCGGTCGGAATTAGGTTTGAATACAAGCCGGGCATTTCCGGAAGTGCATGGCTTGCTATGGCCGTCTGTGCATTCAATCTGTTCTTGGCTAAATAGACCTCGCACTCCAGAAGTTTGAATTAGAACAAAAGAAACGACCTGGTCTTGCTCGTTCCATCCGCCGTTGCTTATGTCAAGGGCAAAATGCTCAATATGAAGCGTCACATCTTCGTCTATCTTCATCTCGGCAGAGGCAATGGAAGCCAGTCTGAAAGTGGGCTGATCATTGACCGGTACGACCAGAAACAGAAAATCCTGGGGAGCTGTACTATTGCTGGATGATCCAGCGCTACGACATTTGAAATACGTGTCTACTGGCCCTTGCAATCGTGTTTGAAAGAGCACAAGCCCATGTCTGTTTGGAGCGAGCTGGAAATACAAAGAACCGTTGACAGATACAGTGATGTTTGAAGTTCCAAAACTAGTGAAGAGCTGGTTGGGACTACCCTCGACGTACACACCGAGGCTTCCATTGCGAGCATGCTGCGTCCACGAAGAATTTTGGCTGTAAAAAGCCAGATCCGTCTGGTTGAAAAGCATATCAAGCCTTCTTAGATCGCTTTCCGCACGAGGAATCTGCGATGCAATGGCACGTAAATCGAGCTTTAGTCCCCCTGCTACCCCGGCAGCACCTTTTGGCAGATCACCCTGTAATTTAGATTGTGTCAGTAAGAGCTTGGCAGCATTTTTTTGGTCCAAAAATTAGAACGTTTCACCAAACTAGTTAGTTGCACACTCTTACATGCACGTGGCGTGTGGTGTGTTGCAATTCGTTGCAGTGTGTTGCACCAGTAGCTGAAGAAAGCCGGGAGAGGTGTCTTCATCCATTGTGTACACTACAGGCTCAATACTATGGCTTAAAAAGTCCTCAACTGTGATAGCAAAAGCTGTGACGACCGATCGATTGCGTCCTCCTTGCACCGTTCCGCCGCTGTCAACCAAACTAAGGTTGAAAAGTGCCATGCCCGACAAAGCTTTTGAAGCGACAAAGCTCAACGTGCCGTTCGCGCTGACAACCGGGGGTACTTTGAAAAGGGCAGTATCTCCGCTGATTAACTCTACGTGAAAGGTCAGATTTTGAGACTCAAATGGGCCGGCAGAAATATTGACAGCAACAGTCTTTCGAAAGCTTGGATAATCATAGCACACGAGCATTTCAGTCAAGATCATTGTAAAGGACGGTGCCGTATTTATGGGGTTGATTTGGATTTCCATGATGTGCATGCTCGAACTGCTGACCCCTCCATTTGCTGTTCCGCCATCATCCTGAAAAAATATAACAAAGAGAGAGGCAGAACAAAAAGAGAAGCAAAATCAGGGAAGCATAGTGATAGGAATCATGTGCAGGTGCTCCTGCTTTTCCTTTTATTAGACAAAAAGAAAGATGGCACAAAAAAGGATGTAGGAGAAGAGTGAGAGTAAAGGACCTCCAAGAAAAAGTAAAGTTTGGCAACCCCAAATTGGAAAGGTGCTGTGCGGAAGGAAAGGGAAGCATTGGTGCCATTAAGCCACTGTATTGTCGGGGATTGCTCAAAGAGATTCATTGCATTGTTAACTGAAGCCGAATCAAGCTCGATATGAGACAAGGTGAAGGTAAGTTGCTGAAGATCCTCGTCGTGTTGTGTTGCACCTTTGGACACTGACTGAATATGACTAGAGGACACGTAGGAAATGTTGCTGTAAGCATCTTCGGAAATTGTTACATTTCCGTTTAAAAAAAACGGAGCATCATTCACGGACTCCACTTGGAGTCGGAACTGCTGGACAGCTGATGCATTGGCGCCACCATTTGCGGCCCCTCCACAATCTATGAGTGTCAGATTGTACAGGACAGATCCGTGTTCGTTGTGGCGCGGTCTGAAGACCAAGGTTCCATTCATGTGCACATGAGGCTCTACGTCAAAATCCAGCGAACGGGCGTTGTCTGCCGGGAGTAGAATAAACGTCATGCATTGCTGATCTTCATTGGTATTCCCTGTTGACGTGTTGACAGCAAGGGGCTCTGAGGACATCGAAGAGTCTTCTAAGACTGATATAGTGTCAGAGACTAGTCCAAACGTAGGTGCATCGTTGACTGGCACGATTTCTAAGATGAACTGCTTGACAGTTGACGTGTTGACTCCTCCGTTTGAGTCACCCTCACAATCAAATAGCGTGACATTGTAAATGATCGACCCGTATTGATGGTGAGACGGTGTGAATGCTAGTGTGCCGTTCGGTTCAATATGAGGCTGGACCTCAAACATTGATGGCAATCCAACACATGGGTGTGACACATTGACGTGTGTCCAGTTTGATTGCATGTCGCACGAGCACGTGAATGTAAGTGGTAACGGACGAAGACTAGTAAATGCAGCGGGACATACAATGAAAGTGAAGCATTGCTGATCTTCGTTTGCGTGCCCTGCAGACACGTTGACCACAAATGGCGCCGAATAATTGAGGGCATCTTCAAGTATCGATATTCGATCAAAAAGTGTATCAAAGGATGGAGCATCATTGACAGGTATGATGTGAAGTGTAAGGAGGGTCCACGCGGACGTGAACTTGCCACCTCGCTCTGACCCTCCGTCATCCAGCAGAGAAATGTTGCACTGGATTGAGCCATGTTGGTTGAATGCAGGTTTAAAAGTGAACGTCCCATTTGCTGCCATGTGAGGTTGGAAATCAAAAAAGCTGGTATCTTGTGCTGTCACTAAAGCCAGCATGAAGGTCACACTCTGGTTGCGTTCGTTGAAAGGTCCAGAGGATATGTTGACCACAAGTACCGAGGAATATAGAGAACTATCTTCTAGCACAGACACTGAGTCCGACAAGAGATCAAAACTTGGAGCATCGTTGACGCCCAACACAATCAGCTGCATACGTTTAGTCGATTGATCGAGACCTTGGCACATGCCGCCGTTCTCGACCCCTCCGTCGTCAAAAAGAGCCACGTCGAGCCAAACGACTCCAAAGAAATCCTGCACTGTCGCGAAGTTGACAATTCCTGATGAGTACAAATGTGGAATTTTGCTGAATGCTGGCGACTGGGGAGCCACGATGGCTACCGTAAAATGTAGCATCTGAAATTCTTCGTAAGAACCATTAATGCCTGCCATGATACGCGAAGCGACCGAAAGATTTGTGTCGCCAGTGTCTTCAATTACTGTAACATTGTGCACGAGATCAAAAAGAGGTTCGTCATTCACACTACGGACAACCAGCATCAGAAGTGCGCTGGCAGAAGACTGCCCGCCATTTCCAGTCGGCCCATCGTCGTGTGCAGTAACATTCATGGTGAAATTTCCATGGCGATGTGGGTAGAGGGCGAATTCGAGCTGTGAGTAGTTGGTAATAGAATCCATAGGCAGTGGTGTAATGACCGGGAAGGAACGAAATGCTGACACATCACCGCTGAGAAGCGACACAACAAATGTCACGTTCTGGTTTCGGTCGCTCGATTGCGATCCTGCCGTAATGTCAGACACAAAGCGAGGAAACGTCAATGCATATGGGAAGGGTCCAACAACTTCATACTGCCAAGTAATCTTGGACGAGTTTTCTGAAGTGTTGGCACACGGGAAGTCCTCGTCGATGTCCAATAATGCTGGCAATGTAAATTCTGGTTTTCTATTCACTGCCACAACTTGGATCTCGATGCGGCGCGAAAAGTTGCTGTCCTTGAGAATCAGCTCAAACTCGACCAGCCCGGCGAAGCCATTATTGGTTTCAAATGTTATTGAGCCGTTGCCACTGCACCTTTGCATCCAACACGAAAGCGAAAGGTAGGCTGTCACATTTGGTCCAGTCGAAAAAATGTTACCATCTGAACCGTCGACCCACTGCCCGCCATCAGCACGATAACGAATGGGCACAACTTGGATGTCCACAACAGGTTCGCCCTCTTCATTGAGACTGGTAGTTGCAGGTGGGACCAGATCCTGGATAAAGTTGCCTTGCACGTAAGGGCTTCCCAGAAAGTGCTGTGTTTGAACCACTTCGATTCTAGGACTAGAAATGTTGAATCCTGGGGGTTTACTCGATTGTGTGTCTTTGACAAATCCCACAGCGCTGATTGTGGCATTCTCGCCCACGATCTGTCGCAAGGCTTGCGAGACATTCGACATGCCTCCAAGATTGTTCAAGAATTGCACTGTCGACGAAGAAGCGACGTCGACACTGAAAGATGAGGATGCCAGCAATCTCCGATTGCTACTGCTTGATTGGTGATTCAGTACTAGGAAATCTTCAATTGAGAGCTGCTGTGCAATGATGCGGCGGATCCAATCTTGGATAGAAGAATGCGTGAGCAACAGCGAATCATCAAGGGTTATTTCTATAGTGATGTACGAATTTAGTATGTAGATGCTCAACATATGCGTCTCAGATGTGTTGCTACCGCCATTGGCCGTGCCTCCATCGTCTATCATCGTGATATTGAACCTGGCGCGCCCATACTCGTGATCGAGCACAGAAAAGGTAAGGTGTCCGGAAGAATTTACGTGCGGCGCAATTTCAAACATGTCAGACGACATATTGCTGTATACAAGCAAAAAATCTGTGCCCGTGACGCGTTCTCTCTCGATAGAAACTGCATCCAGGAAAAACGTGACGTTTTGGCTGCCCTCTGAATCTTGACCACTCGGATTGGTTCGACCTTTTAAAATGTTGTGCACAAACTCAGGCACGTAAGAAGCACCACTGCCCTTCCAGGTGAGAACACGCTCTCCACAGCACGATCCTCTCGACCCACTACTAATTGTACCCACTGAGGAGCACTCACCGGTGTTGTTGGGCTGCGAACACACATGAAACGAAGGTTGGTGGTTGATACGGAGCACCATGAGTTGAAGACGAAAAGCAAAACTTGAGACATCGATCCCTGTGTCGAGAGTGCCTCCACTGTCTAGCAACGTGAAGGTATACGATGCAACTCCACTCTGATCGAATCCGAGACACAACGACAGGTCTCCTCCCGCGGATACACTCGGCTCAGTGTCAAATAACTCAGAGTTTGTGCTTTCTTCATCAGCAATTACAAAAGATAGGTCCTGACCACGCTCATCGGGGGCATTCAGTTCCGAAGCTTGGATAGCAGTGGCGAACTCCGGCAGGGCGGCTCCAAATGTGCAGCCTGGCACGTGGCCAGGACATCGAGGGCAACCTTGCCGCATTTCAATTTTCACAGTGCACATTCGAGGCGCGATAGCCGGAGGAGGGGTTGTTGTGGTGGCCACTGCTGCGGTACTGGTGTCAGCCACGGTTGTGGATGATATGGTAGTTGGCGATGGACTCGTCGAGCTCGAGAACGTTAGTGAAGGGGCTGCCAAAAAGCATTCTTCACTGCAATTGAACTTGAACAAGTCTGTATCATGGTCTGCTGTTAACTCATGGGATTGGTTGAGTGCACAACGGATCTTGAAGACTGGGGCATCGTTAACTGGCACAATGCGAATGGAAAAGTGCGCTTCGCTTGACGTGTTGTTTCCTCCGCCCAGTAGATCTCCATCGTCTTGGAGGAGCAAGGTAAAATTGAGATAGCCATGCATATCTCTTCTGGTTGTGAACGAGAGCGTCCCACTTTTAGACACAGCGGGCGGCTCGATGAAAACAGGGGAATTAGTTCCTCCATGCAAAACAAATGTAATATTTTGCGAAGATTCGTCCCAATCTTCGCCCATCGCTGACGAGCCTACTAAACTTGGTCTAGGGCCTTTGAAAATCTCGGTCGCAAACGATGAAATGACGCAGCCTTGATTGCATTCGTCTTCAAGTCTGCGTAGACCTGGGTGCGTGCTATTGATGCTGAAGGTAGGAGGGGTATTCACGGCAATAATCTGGACCGTGAAATTTAACGATGTGACAATTGACTTGTTGGCAGCATTCGAATACTCGGTTTTTTGCAGCATGACGGACGTGTTGCCATGCACAAAGGCTCTTACTTTGAATGAAATCACTCCGGTGTCCATAGAGACGGTCGGAGGAAAAATTTCAGAAAAATAGGTGCTATCAAAAGACACATGCAATGCTTCTAAGATGCGTACCTCTTTCCCAAACCCTCCACCAAATGGGTTGATTAAATGGTTGGTGATGAATGGATTGAAAACATCCAATCTGAGAATCTCTGAGTTTTCGAGCACGGTGAATACATGGGCGATGAGTGAGGGAAAGATGCCCTTGTAAGCCGCATGGCTCTTGAGTGTTTCCAAAATGTAGGTGCGCACAGGAGATGAGTCAATGCCATCGAAAGCTCTGCCGGCATCATCCTTGAGCGAAACTGCCAGCACAAAAAGGCCTTCCGATGGTGGAACAAACGAGAGCGTGCCGTTTGCATGAATCTTGAGCTGCATAGTTGCAGGACACATGTCACAGGAAACCTGAAACGATATGTTTTGCGACTTTTCGGGAAGCACTCGGCGTCCATCTTCGAATCTTCCTTCCCAAATATTTTCAGCCCAATGAGGTAGCATCACTTGCTGTCCCTCTGCTTCGTCATATGAAACTACAGCAGATGCCCCTGTAAAGGAAGGGCGCTTGTTAATCTGTGCGAATTGGAACCCTGTTTCGTTCATCAAAAGCTGGGTGAAGATGGATGAAAAGCTCAGATTGCTTGCATCTGCCTCTTGTAGATCTAACACACTGCCAACAAAAGTGGGGAATTCTGTCCACGTTGTGTTTGTATCCCAAGCTGGTGGCACACACAGCAAAACAGTGGTGCTCAAAAAAATTCCAGGGGACCAATACGGGGGACTGAGATGAGAGATTGGTGCAGGAGTCGTGACTGCTACTGTTGTTGAGTTGGGTTCAGGCGTTGTGGTCGGGATAGGTGTGCTTGTGCTGGTGGTCATGATGTTAGGCAATTCACTAAAATGGCATCGGTAACTTCGTTGGTGATCGAAACCAAACCCACAGATGGTAATCATTGGGCTCAAGGGTGTAGTATCGCGATTCGGTCCGTTTCCGTTCAGGCCCCCAAGCCTATCACCGTAGCCAATAGCATGTGTGACCCATTCCGGGAATAAAACCAGGTCTAGACTCTGACACTCCATATGTGCAGAGACATATCGATGCACAGGACATGACGGGAGCTTGACGCTTTGTTGTGGATTGTACGAAATAAATACAAGTCGCACGTTGCGGTCATGTGGCGACCACCTCGGAGACTCACATGTGAGCTGCTGTCCTGATACAAAGGTTGCATTCGACACTCGATCTTCAGAGACAAGCATGTCAGTCTGAGCGAAAAAGTAGCAAGTATACGGTTTCGAGGGCTGAAATCCAAAGCCATTTATAGTTATGGTTGCTCCGCCTCGACTGGAAAAGGCCGATTCAGCCAGCATGGCGGGTGCCTCAGTCATTTCGAACTGGCGCACTGGATCTGAAATGTCTGCAGCACGGTGTGGATTTGAGACAGTCAGAAGCAATTCGCTGCTCAATTCAAAGTCCCAGGCTGGAATTTGACACTTCAATCGAGTGGTGGACTCTGGGAAATTATTCCAGGATCGTACGAAGGAATTTAGTGACTCGGATACCATCGTCAGCTGGCAGGAGTAGTTTGTGGAAACATCCAAACCCCAGCCGCGAATTGAAATGTACGCATTGCCCGATGCGTTGACACTCGTTGGAGAACTTGAATTTGATGCCCAGGATTGCAGAAATGTAAAAGAACAAGTTTCTGCTGTTTTATTGACAGAGGCGCACACCACTGTACTCACTTCTTTCTGTGAATTGTTAGTAAATGGAAGGAGCGAATCAACATGGTGGACCTTTTCGCAGCCACAGTTACAGTCAACGCTTGCATTGCGAATAGGAGAGGCAGGATCACTACTGTTTTGCCGGAAATTTCGATATACAGAAGGTGCCGCAGCATGTCCAGTTGAGTTGCACGAGCACGTCGATGGTGAGCACTCTGCTACAGATTGATTGAAAGTCAGAATATACCACGACATGGGCTGATTGAACTGCACCACCCCGGATTCTCTTGTAATGTTTACAGCCGTCCGTCCGAGGACAGGCCCTGCCACAGATGAGGTGCCCCAGTCTGGTGTAGTGCATAGAAGGAGAGTGGCGTTGATGACGTGTCCCAGCACAATTCGTGCCGTTGAACCTTGGACGCTTCGAGGCACTGCGTCCTGATAAAATATGCAATAGTATCTCCTTCCCGTGGTGTTGAGTCCATAAGCACTCACCTCCACAGCAGTATTTCCAGAAGCAACCCCCATGGGGGGCCAGATGCTGTCCCATCCCTCCTCTAAGGTGAAGAGCAGGTCGACGTTTGAATTGACTCCTTCATATTCCACTGCCACTGAGTTGTGTATAACTCCAAAGTCGACAACGCTGCCCGAATAGGCCCAAGTAGGCGTGTAGCACGTGAGCCTCTTGAAATCACCAGTCGCTTGTAGTGCCTGGGTCGTGACTTTGACTGCACTGCCCCTCGAAAACTGGCACATGTACTCCCGGGAAGGTGCAAAGCCAGCTCCAGTAACAGTGATCACACTACCATGCTTGGCAGGAGCGATAGTCAGGTCTTTGCCATCCCACGCGTGCTCTATGGTCAGGCGCAGAAGATTACCAATCCGACGCCCGTCAATCGTCTTAACCACCTGAAAGGAATAGTTGCCTGCGGCAAAGTCCCAGCTGGGAGATGCGCACGATAGATGCATTGTATCTGTTGGAGTGGCTGCAGCAGAGGTGGCATTTGTGTGCTCGTTTCCGAAAAGGCACATATAGCTAGCAGCCACATCAAATCCAAACCCGAGCACGACGATTATCTCGCCCCCACGAGCTGAGATCTTGGCTGGCAATGCAGAGATAACGTGTTCGGTGAACAGAACAGAACAACTCAGACCGGAATTGCAGACTTGTGTAGTTATGCCACCACCTGTGTATGGCAAGGTACGAAGCGGTGCCAGGACAAATGGGAGACTAGGGTCCGTACCAATCCGAACGACAAAGAGCACAACTCTGCGCCCGTCAGAAGCAAAGTTTTTACCCCACTGTGGAGTGAGACATTGAATGGTAGAACGTGACGTGACGCTTGCAATTGTCGTCATGTTATCTGTGCTCGAAGTGTTTCCTGTCATTGAAGTGACCCCGAAGACACACGTGTAATTGCCTGTTGTGTTGTGAAATCCATATCCATGTACTCTCAAAACCTCTCCACCGATGGCTGAGCTTGACGGATTTGAAACGTTGGGTCCAACTGCTATAAAATCCCAGCCTTCCGTGTGGAAAAATCCGGAAAATCCGTTAACGTTGGACGCCACATTTCGTTGATCGTTGAACAAGACTTTCCACGGCATTTCTTGGGCGCGTTCGGTAACGTTAAACGCCACAATAGGTTGATCGTTGAACAAGATACTAAAATTAGTATGCATCTGGAAGAGCACAAAAGGCGCCTCACACATGAGTGATTGATGCAATTGTCCTTGCTGAATCACTCCAGAATTTGTCAGAAGAGCAGGCGAAATTTCGAGGAGACTTTGATCTTGATTACTAAAGCTGCATGCATAAATCATTGCTGGTTGCAACCCGTGTGCGCTCACAGAAATAGGAGTACCTCCTTTTGAAGGTCCTTCAGACACGGTTTTAGTCGTCCATGCTTGTACAAAAGTCAGATTCGAACTCAAAGACAGGTCGGAGTTAGAAATAATATGCCCGTCAATGCCCTCGAGCAGCTCAATAATGAGATCTTGGCGAGCGCCATTGAGACTGAAATTTAAGGCGGGCGTAGCACAGCTTATCTGGGAGGTTTCTGCATGTGGTGTTGATAGCACGGTGAAACTACCAATAGCATTTCTTACATGGCAAATATAGCTTGCGGCCGGATCGAATCCAAACCCTTCAATTTGAAACAACCCCCCGGTCGATAGAATGACAAGACCAGAGTCTGGAAACATGCGCGACCAAACAATTCGAAAACGCACAGAGCATTGATGCTCTTGCGCACATACGCTCGAGTTGTACGCACCTGCCGTGTACGGCACCTCCTTTGTCACTTCTTCGAGTCGCACATTTACTCGTCCGCCCAGCAGGGCTGGAAACTGAAGACCCCAGGCTGGAGTTAAGCACCGTAACAACTTGTTAGTCATCACCATGGCAGTAGAGTTTTGAGATGAAATGACTGTCTCCGAAGTATTTTGAGTCAGTGTCGTCACGATGGACCTGCTGAAGATACAGAGGTATTGAGACGCATTGCTCCCGAAGCCATACCCATGCACATCAACTATGGATCCACCAGAAGCCAAACTTGAGGGGTCGGTGGCGTTTGCACCTGACCTCAGGTAATCCCAGCCCATCTCAAACTCAAATTCAACGCCCCCACCTGCCCTGCCATATTCAATGATAACCTGATCCTCGTTCTCCGAACGTTCGATGCTGAATGCGACCTTTTGGGCGACATATGGAAATTCTGGTGTTGTGCACATACCGACATTGAAGGACCCTGGAGGATCTTCCACAAGATACAGTTGCGATAACAACCTGACCACTTTCATTTTGTCAGCGCCTCCAGTCAGGTTGCTGGTGTTTGCAGTAAATACTCAGAAGTGCGAAAAATTGTTGTTAAAGCCTGAGCCTATTACTGTAATGGCGGTTCCTCCCTTGGCAGGACCCTTGGAGACATCCTTGTCTGTCCACGCGGCCGCGTACTGGAAAACCACTGGGTCGTTGAGCGCAGCTCGGATGAGTGTGTCTCCTCTATGTAGAGTGACGTTGCACTTATCAGCAGCCCTTTTCATCACTGGCACCACGCATGTAAGCTGTGATGGTGATGTAGGCTGCGCAGGCAACGAAGCAGCAATCTCCAACCCAGAATTGAAGAGGCATGAATAGTTTGCACGCATATCGAGCCCGTATCCTTGGATTTCGAGGTCTCCACCACCCAAGACGTTTCCTAAAAGGATGGCATTTGCTGCAGGTTGCCAAACCTCCACAAACTTGATCGAACAGCCGTCAGAAATAGACAGTGCACAGGTTGCTGGCAGCACTCCTCCGTCTCTATACACTACTAAATTGTTGGCCTTCTGGAGGCTCACCTGGACACGGGTTGGCTCAACTGTGTATTGCGCACCCCATACAGGTGTCAAACATGTTATTTCCGTTGAAGATACGACAGACGCCTGTGTTGACATGTTTTGAGCTGTGTTGCTGAGTGTAATGTACGCAGTTGTCACGTTGAAGAGCGTGCTGTTCAAAGTTGTGTTGAGCGGCAGCCAGAAGAGGCACTGATAGTCTTGATACTTTGTGTCAAATCCGTATCCATAGATATTGATATCCTCACCCCCTTTTGCCGACGTATCCTGCACCAAGGTAGCACCAGTTGCAGAATCCCAGCCGTCTTTGATAACAAGAGGAGAGACAGGTTGAACTGACGGAATAATTTCCCCGTCACGCCGAATCATCAATTCCACCAGTGTGGAAGCTTGAAGCCATGCGGGCACAGCACAGAGCACTGCAGCTGAGTCGACGATTTTAGCGCGTATCGAAACATTGAGACCGCTCCCCTCATGATGCAATTCGCAGAAAATTTCACCACCGAATCCAGCTCCAGTTACTTCCATCACCTGCCCGCCAGAGGCCAGGAAAAATGAGATGTTGACACTATCCCATTGTGGAGTATAGTGGAATGAAAGATAGGAGCCTGTATTGTCGCAACCAGCCATATTCACAGTAGAGAATTCCTCGCGAATGTGAATCCGGATTGGTGTTTCGGCGTCATAGTCCCACGCAGGCAGCTGCACAATGAGCATAGTGTGAGTGAGGGGGTACTGGGGCTGTGTATCAATCCAATGACCTGGCGCACTGAAATTCAAACCATACCTCCGATGCACATTGAAAGCATATCCGTGCACTTGCAGCGTCTCATTATTGGCGCCTGCAAACGCCGAAGCATTGATCCTACTCTGATTGAGCCAGCACATTTCGAATCCAAAAAGAGTTCCTGTCCATACTGTTCCATCATCAGCCTCTGTGTGCACCAAGCTGAAAAACTCAACCTCGTCTTCAGCCTGAGTGGCAACACCTTTTGCAGACCCTTCCGTGGCGCCAGACTTCTCGATTGAAACAGCCCAGGAGGTGAGGTTGTAGGTAGTGGTTGCATTTGTGGTTAGGTTCGTCAACGACTGCTGATGGGGACGTGTCAGGAACTGGTAGAGTTTGCCACTGACTTTTGCATATGCGAATCCACGTGGGTCTTGAGTCACAACGAATTGAATGGCTCCTGTGCCTTGTGTCATGTTGAGTATGTTGACCACTGTTTGAGCTCGAACAAGCTGCACAGAAATCCATGGTTGTCCTTCTATTGAGAAATTACTCAGACCTGCGAATTGTGTTGCCCATCCTGGTGTTTCCCACACAATCTGTCGTGACATGTTGGTTACAATCCCGCTAACATACATGATTTCACCCGCATCTGCATACAGGGTGCTGGTCAGCACTACCTTATATTCATGATTTGGGGTGAAGCCAGCTCCAAAAAGGGTTACATTGGACTGGCCAGTGACAGGACCCACTGAGGGATGTATTCTTCCAGTCCACTTTTCCACGATATCTAAGATGCGGCCAGCATAATTGCCCGAGGAGTTGAGATTAAAGGCGGTGCTCACGCATGGCCAACCGAGGCAAGCAGTGCAATCTTGCCCAGAGCACCGATCTGCATAAAGTCCCGTCAGACTGAAATTAAGCAGTGTGGTTGTTGGGCGCCACGACACTAATGCTTTGTCAGAAGCCTGAAGAATGTCAATATGAACGCCGATTTGTGCCGACTTCCATGTGGGCGTTAAACACCATGCAGAGCTACCATCAATTATGACGAGATCAGTGATTTGTGTGTGGCGGCCATTGTCTGCTTGAAAGCGACAGACATAATCCTCAATGGATTGGTTGATAAGTGCCATGGCAACAGAATCGAAATTTGACCAAGAAATGCCCAATCGATCGCCTCCACTTGCATACGACCGTAGGGCACCTTCTTGACATGCATGTGCAAATATCTCAATCTCGCTGAAATGCAGACATTTGTTGCTGACTGCATGTAGTTGCACTATGAAGATGTACCTCCCCGTAGCAATACACGGCGTGTCCATCACCGAATATGCAGTCAGATTTACTGCACACGCTGG
>Ga0209390_10005744_pt1 | contig 17238 bp, 14 predicted proteins | sample BON01_FD_187212 | JGI IMG/M metagenome (GOLD analysis project Ga0209390, IMG submission 187212) | Freshwater microbial communities from Lake Bonney liftoff mats and glacier meltwater in Antarctica - BON-01 (SPAdes) (version 2) | ecosystem: Environmental > Aquatic > Freshwater > Ice > Glacier...
AGTCCAAACCGGGATATTTAAAGATGAAAATCATAAATAGCTTCGACATGCAAGAAGCGAAGAGACTAGTCAGGGAGAATGTGTCGGCAGAGGCAAGCTTAAAAACGGACGGGAGTACATCCTATAATGCATTGAGCGAGGTAGTGCGAGATCATGACCAGCAAACGGTAAAGCCAAAGGAAGCCGGAAAAGTATTGCCCTGGGTTCATATTGCCATATCAAACGCTAAAAGATTACTTCTAGACACCTTTCACAGCGTTAGTCAGGATTTAGTACAAAATTATCTCGATGAGTTCTGCTGGAAGTTTAATAGACGAAATTTCAATTCAGCTCTATTTGACCGCGTTCAAATAGCCTCTATTTCTGGGGGTAAGACTGGATTTAGGCAACAATGCGGAGACTCATATTTAATTATTTTATAGACAACGCAGATGGTTCTTGTTATAGAATTCGCTCTTACAATGTATTGAATAAAGAATGGGTTAGTATTGGGCCGCTTACTTGTTCTTACTAGCAAAAAGAAGTTTGGATACCAAATTCATTTACGCCCAATGGTGATGGTCTCAATGATGCTTTCAAGCCAGTGTGTGTAGGGATTTCTAATGATTCCTATCACTTGCAAATCATTAATCAATGGGGAATTATTGTATTTGAATCGTTGGACCGAAATGGAAGCTGGGATGGCTCTTATAAAGGTGAAGTTGCAGAATCAGGAACGTACCTGTATATTCTAGAGTGCAAAGCACTTCTAAAATTCGATAAGAGTCCAAATGTTTATAAGGGGAGTCTTCATCTGATCAGGTAGTGTTTCAATTCACATCTCGTTACTCAGTTCACGACCCATCGGTAAACTCAGGTCAAGCCAAGCGAACTGACTGATATCTTTCGTCATTACCCAAACGACACTTCGACTACTTCGATTCCGCTATCGCTTCAACGAAGCGCTCAGTGAACGGTATTCTATAAACCGTCTCATTGTCTCATTGTCTTTCGTCTCATTGTCTCATTGTCTTTCGTCTCACCCTCTCACTGTCTAGGCGAAAAAAAATCCGCACATAAAGCCGATTCGCTTTTGGGGAAAACAAAGCCCATGTGGGAGCTTTACGTCCTTGTGGAAAACTAAAATGGGGCAAAGTGGGGTAGAGTGGGGTAAAGTGTCGTGAAATACCCTAATTTTACACTTCGAAAGGGTAAACTATGCCTCAATTCATCGGAGAGTACGAATGTAAAATAGACGCGAAAGGGCGAATTAGCTTGCCTTCCAGTCTGCGTAAGCAGATTCCGGAAGAGGCTGGGGACCGTCTCGTGGTCAATCGTGGCTTCGATAAATGTTTGGTTTTATATACCCGTCAGGAATGGCTCAAGGAAACAGAAAAACTAAGTCACCTGAACTCCTTTAACAAACGCGACAGGATGTTCATTCGCCTCTTCAATAATGGCGCAACGGAAATACAGGTCGATGGCTCTTCTCGGGTAAATGTGCCGAGCAAGTTGCTAGAATACGCTGATCTCAGCACCGAAGCAGTGCTCTTTGCTTATGGCAATCGCATTGAAATTTGGTCGAGACTGCACTACGATGAACAATTAAATATTGATCCTGATGAGTTCAGTAGCCTCGCAGAAGAGGTGATGTCAGGAGATAAGGGAGGGCAAGATGAGTAATTACCATATACCGGTGATGCTCAACGAATGCCTAGATGGCTTAAATATAACCCCCGGAGGAACTTTTGTCGATGTAACATTCGGAGGGGGAGGGCATAGTCGTGCCCTATTGGAGCGCCTTGAAACAGGCCGTTTAATTGCCTTCGATCAAGACGACGATGCGCTAGCAAATACTCTCGACGACCCCAAATTCACTTTAGTAAACCATAATTTCCGCTACCTGAAACGCTTCCTACGTTATGAAGAAGCTCTTCCTGTTGATGGAATTTTAGCCGATCTCGGAATTTCCTCCCACCAAATTGATGTGCCGGAAAGAGGGTTTGCGCATCGTTTTGATGCAGCGCTCGATATGCGCATGAATCGTCAGGCAGGACCATCCGCCGCCGCCCTCGTAAACGACTATCCCGAAGAAGAATTACAACGTGTATTTCGCTGGTATGGCGAACTCTATAATGCCCGGGGCATCGCTTCAACCATTGGAGCGGCTAGAGCAAAAGGGCCGATCAATACCACCATGGAATTGAAATCGGTCTTGCACCGGTATGCGCCTCGTGGTAAGGAAAATCAATTCTATTCCCAAGTATTTCAAGCCTTGCGCATTGAGGTGAATGGCGAGTTAGACGTATTGAAAGAATTCCTCACCCAATCCGTGGATGTGCTTGCTCCAGGAGGTCGTTTGGTGGTGATGTCGTACCACTCACTCGAAGATCGCCTCGTGAAGAACTTTATGCAGACGGGGGATTTCGAAGGAAAGGATGAACGCGATTTGTATGGAAACCGAAATCGTCCGCTTGAGCCAGTTGGCAAAGCAATCAAGGCGAGTAATGCAGAGATAGAAATTAACTCAAGGGCCCGCAGTGCGAGGCTCCGTATAGCCGAGAAGAAATGAATCAGCTAAAAGATAAACCGGAAACAAAAGAGCAGCAGGAAGCGCCCAAAAAGCGTGGGAAGTTGATTGAGCTGGCCGACTTAAGTCTGCCTGTGGCGGATTTGCGTCGCATGTTCCCGTTTATATTCTTTCTAGCGGGCTTGGCAATTATCCATATCTATAACTCAAACCAAGCCATCAAAGTGGTTCGCCGCAGCGATGAGTTGGCCAAAGAAATAAAAGAAGCACGGGCAGAATATATCAGCGTGAAATCTGAATTGATGTACCGAAGCAAGCAGTCGCAGGTATCCAAACGCTTGGAAGGCTCCGGGCTGAAAGAATTAAAACAACCCCCATTTAAAATTACCGAAACCGAAGAAGACCGCGATGAACGTTAAACGTGCCATACTCTGGAGGGTGTATTTCGCCTTCGTTGCAGTTTGCCTATTTGGCATGCTGGTGGTTTGGTATGCCATTAAAATCCAGTTTGTGGAGGGCGATAAATGGAGGGAAATGGCGGAGGATTTGACCACCGATTTCCAAACCATCGAAGCGGTTCGCGGCAATATCTATGCGGATGATGGTTCCCTCTTAGCTACCTCCGTACCGATTTATGATCTGCGAATGGATTTCAGAGCAGGGGGCTTGCATGACGAAATTTTCAATGAGGAAGTGGATTCACTGGCCTACCTCTTTTCCATCACCTTCAAAGACAAATCAAAAAGTGATTACCTGCGCGAATTCATAAAAGCCCGCAAAGAAGGCAAGCGCTATTTCTTATTGAAACGCCGCCTTGGCTTCAAAGAAGTGAAGATGATGCGCGACTGGCCGATTCTTCGTCGTGGACAACATAAAGGGGGGCTCATCATCATCGAAAAAGACCAACGCCAACGTCCTTTCCAATTATTGGCTTACCGTACAATCGGTTATTCCGTTGAGGGTGTAGCTCCAGTAGGTTTAGAGGGCGCATATGACGGTGTTTTGGGAGGTGCTTCTGGAAAACGTCTCATGCAAAAAGTGGCTGGAGGAGTATGGATTCCAGTAAATGACGAGAACGAAATTGAGCCTGAAAAGGGCAAAGACATCTATACTACAATTGATATCAATCTGCAAGACGTAGCAGAAGATGCGCTCTATCAAACTCTTGTAAAGCATAATGCGCTGAATGGTTGTGCGGTATTGATGGAAGTGAAAACCGGTCATATTAAGGCCATTGCAAACCTGACCCGAAAAAGCGAAGGAGTGTATAATGAAACCTATAATTATGCGGTCGGCGAAAGTGCCGAGCCTGGCTCAACCATCAAATTGGCATCGCTTATTGCCTTATTAGAAGAAGGCGTTTCGCTGAATGATTCGGTAGATATTGAAGGTGGATCTACCATGTTCTTCGATCGCAGAATGAAGGATTCAGAGGAAAGTCACCAATCGAAATTATCGCTGCAGCAATGCGTAGAGCTTTCGAGCAATGTGGGGATTTCTAAATTGGTTTATAAACACTTCAAAGAGAAACCCCAAGATTTTGTTGATTATTTTCAGTCTCTTGGACTCGGCGAACCTTTAAATCTTCAAATTACTGGAGAAGGAAAACCGCGTATCAAATTACCAAGCGCTAATGACTGGTACGGAACCACCTTGCCTTGGATGTCGATTGGCTATGAAACGCGGTCTACCCCTTTGCAGATGCTCACGCTCTACAATGCTATCGCAAATGATGGCAAAATGGTGAAGCCAAGCTTTGTAACGGAAGTGCGCCAAACTGGACGCTTGGTTGAGAAATACGAGCCTACCATTCTTCGTGAAAGAATCTGCAGCAAGGAGACCATTAAAAAGGTGAAGAAAACCTTGGAGGGCGTGGTTCAGAATGGAACAGCGCGTAACCTTAAAAATGCCAATTATACGGTGGCAGGAAAAACAGGAACGGCCCAAATGGCCCGCGGTGGGAAGTATAATAAGTCTTTCTATAAATCCTCTTTCGTGGGGTATTTCCCAGCAGATAACCCCAAATATACCTGCATCGTTTCCATCAATGGTGCCTCCAATGGGGTGTATTACGGCTCTGCAGTGGCCGGTCCCGTTTTTAAGGAAATCGCGGATAAGGTATATGCCAGCAGCCTTCAAATGCACAAAGACATTAATGAAACGATTGAAGCGCCCCAAATTCAAACACCAGAAAATGTTGCTGGGCAAATGGATGAAATACGCCATGTGATGAATGAACTCGGAGTGGCCAATAAGCTAGAAGGCGATGAAGGCGAATGGGGACAAACCCGTCGCTTTGACAAGAGCATGGAGGTGAATAAACGCACGGTCATCAAAAACCTAGTGCCCAATGTGGTGGGAATGTCGCTGAAAGATGCGCTCTACCTGCTTGAAAATGCTGGGCTCAAAGTGAAGGCAGTGGGTTCAGGAAAAATTAAGAAACAATCGATGCCTCCGGGCACACGCATTTATAGAGGATCCACCATAGTGATTGAACTCAGATGAAAGCCTTAGCCACATTAATCGCTGACTTGAAGCCGCTTGCAGGCAGTCAATACGATCCGAAAGGAATGGTTGCAGGACTTGCTATGGATAGCCGGAAGGTGGAGAAAGGATTTGCCTTTGTGGCCATTCGTGGTACCAAGGTCGATGGGCATGATTTTATAAATCAAGTAATCGAAGCCGGAGCAACGTGTATCGTCGCGGAAACCCCCTGTGCGAATACTTCTGTGAATTGGATTCAGGTAGAGTCAACTGCTGAAGCCTTGGGGTGGATGTCGTCGGCCTTCTATGATTATCCATCCAGACAATTAAAACTAGTAGGTGTTACCGGAACAAACGGGAAAACAACGGTAGCGACCCTTTTATATGAATTGTTCTTGCGCCTTGGTTATAGAACTGGCTTGCTTTCTACGGTAAGAAATCGCATCCACGACAAAGTACTTTCTGCCACGCGTACCACACCGGATGCGGTGAGCTTAAATGCCCTGCTTGCTGATATGGTAGCGGATGGCTGTGATTTCTGCTTTATGGAATGCAGCTCCCATGCTATCCATCAAAGAAGAATTGCCGGATTAGAATTCGATGGGGGTGTATTTACGAACCTTACCCATGATCACCTCGATTATCATGGAACCTTTGATAACTACCGAGATGCGAAAAAAGCATTCTTCGATACCCTCGGAAGAGATGCCTTTGCGCTAACCAATAAGGATGACCGCAATGGCATGTTCATGCTGCAAAATACCAAGGCAACGAAGTATACCTTCAGTTTGAACAGTATGAGCGATTTCCGGGCGCGTGTATTGGAGCAAGACTTCAATGGTATGCTTCTTAAGATTGGTGATGTTGAAGCTTGGTATCGATTGGTTGGCGGATTTAACGCCTATAATTTATTGGCTGTATATGGATCGGCATTCCTGCTTGGAATCAAAGAGGAGGAAATCATCCAACACCTTACTCAATTAGGATCGGTAGCCGGACGAATTGATTCCATTCGCGTAGAAGGAATCGTTGGAATCGTGGATTACGCCCATACTCCCGATGCGCTTAAAAATGTATTGGAAGTAATCAATGCCATCCGCTCACGCAATGAAAAGCTCATCACGGTGATTGGGTGTGGCGGAGATCGAGACACTGCAAAACGCCCGATTATGGCCGAAATCGCAGCCCGCCTTAGCGACCAAGTGATTTTTACGGCTGACAATCCCCGTACCGAAGACCCCGAAGCGATTTTGAATGAAATGGAGGAAGGTGTTTCGCCTACTCACTATAAAAAAACCATGCGTATCAGCGATCGCAAAGAAGCCATTAAAGCGGCGGCCCGATTCGCCAATGCGGGAGACATAATTCTCGTAGCCGGAAAGGGGCATGAGACTTACCAAGAGATTAATGGGGTAAAGCACCCCTTTGATGATAAAGCCATTTTACAGGAGACGATAGAAAAAATAAAGAACTAAGCCATGCTGTACTATCTCTTTCAATACTTAGATGCCCAATTTGATATCGCCGGAGCGGGGGTATTTCAATACATTTCCTTCCGAGCAGCAGCGGCGATTATCGTTTCCCTCATCATTTCATTATTGATGGGAAAACGCCTTATTGCTTGGTTGCTTACCAAACAAGTGGCCGATGAAATTCGTGACTTAGGTCTCGCAGGAGAACAAGCGAAAAAAGGAACCCCAACCATGGGAGGAATCATCATCATTTCAGCAATCCTTATTCCTACACTCTTGTTTGCACGCCTTGAGAATATCTATGTCATCTTAATGATTGTATCAACCTTATGGCTGGGCTTGATTGGTTTCTTGGATGATTATATCAAGGTTTTCAAAAAAGATAAAAAAGGACTCGCTGGCCGCTTTAAGGTTTTGGGACAGGTTGGATTAGGAGTGATTGTAGGAAGCACCTTATATTTCAGCGATACCGTTCGATTGCGCAACTACCTCAGCGTTGATGAAGCAGAAGCGATTAGCGGAACGGCCATCCATGAACCCGATTACCTGTTCGACGTTCAGCGAGGCCAAGTGGGTCGTTTTATTGATAATACAGGAGATACGCTCTTCTATCTGGATGAAAAGTCCTTATCGACCACCATTCCCTTTATCAAGGAAAATGAATTCGACTACGCCAAGATAACTGCTGCTTTCGGAGATACCGATGGTACCTTCAATTGGCTGCTTTATGTATTAGTGGTCACCTTCATTATTACGGCTGTTTCCAACGGCGCAAACATGACCGACGGAATCGATGGTCTTGCTGCTGGAACTTCGGGAATTATAGGCGTTACCCTTGGAATTTTCGCCTACCTATCGGGCAATATTCTTTTCTCGAATTACCTCAATATCATGTATATCCCACATCTCGGTGAGCTGGTGATTTTCTCCGGAGCCTTTGTGGGCGCCTGTATCGGGTTCCTTTGGTATAATTCCTTTCCTGCCCAAGTGTTTATGGGGGATACGGGGAGTTTAGCCTTAGGAGGAATCATCGCCACTTTGGCCATTATGATGCGGAAAGAACTTCTCATTCCCATCCTCTGCGGAATCTTCCTGGTGGAGAATCTCAGCGTGATGATTCAGGTGAGTTATTTCAAATACACCAAAAAGAAATACGGTGAAGGACGTCGTATATTCTTGATGTCGCCTCTTCATCATCATTACCAAAAACAAGGATACCATGAAGCCAAAATCGTAACCCGCTTCTGGATCATTGGGATTTTCCTTGCCATCCTCACCGTCATAACCCTCAAACTCAGATAGTGGATAAGAAGCTCATCATATTAGGTGCAGGCGAGAGCGGAACAGGCTCAGCCATCCTTGGAAAAATCCAGGGCTGGGACGTCTTTGTCTCCGATATGGGTGAAATCAAGTGGAACTACAAAGAAGAACTGGATGCTCACGGCATCGCTTGGGAGGAAGGGCATCATACAGAAAGCAAAATAGTGGAGGCCGATGAGGTGATCAAAAGCCCCGGGATTCCAGACACCGTTCCTTTGGTGAAAATGCTCCATGAAAAAGGTATTCCAGTGATTTCTGAAATTGAGTTTGCTGCCCGCTATACCACCGCAAAGCTGATTGGCATTACGGGAACGAATGGCAAAACCACCACCACTTCCATGATATACCACCTGTTTGACAAAGCAGGGCTAAATGTTGGCTTGGGAGGAAATATCGGGAAAAGCTTTGCCCGACAAGTGGCGCTGGAAAACCATGATTACTATGTATTGGAGCTCAGTAGTTACCAACTCGACGGCTGTTTCGATTGCCGCTTTGACGCAGCCGTGCTCTGCAATATTACTCCCGACCACCTCGATCGCTACGAGTATAAGCTCGAAAATTATGTCCGCTCTAAATTCCGCATCACGCAGAATCAGCGGCCTGAAGATCTTTTTGTATACGGCGCAGATGACGCTATCACCATGGAATGGATTGGCCAAATGCCTATCGCTGCCCGTCAAATTCCTTTTTCCATTGATGCGCCTCATCAAATTCCAGGTGCGTGGATGGAAAACGGACAACTCACTATCGACATGAACGAAAACGAAGAAAACAAATTTACCATGGCCATACAGGAACTATCACTAAGAGGAAAGCACAACGCCTATAATTCAATGGCGGCTGCAGTTATTGCCAATGCATTCAATATCCGCAAGGAGGTGATTCGCGAGAGTCTTTCCGACTTTCAGAATGTGGAACACCGTCTTGAATCCCTCGGAAAAATAAAGGGTATCGAGTTTATCAATGACTCCAAAGCCACCAACGTCAACTCTTCTTGGTACGCCTTGGAGAGCATGGATCGTCCGGTTGTTTGGATTGCTGGTGGGGTCGACAAAGGAAACGACTATGCTTTGCTGAAGCAGTTGGTGAAAGACCGTGTGCGCATTATTGTATGCCTCGGCTTGGACAACCGCAAGATTCATGAGGCATTCTCGAAAGATGTCGATATGATTTTGAATACCACGTCCATGCAAGAAGCGGTGAACGCAGCTTACCATATGGCAAATAAGGAAGAAGCAGTTTTGCTATCCCCCGCCTGTGCAAGTTTTGATTTGTTTGAAAACTATGAAGACCGAGGTCGTCAGTTTAAAAAATACGTGAGAAACCTCTAAGATGAATTGGTTGCTTAAACATGTAAAAGGGGATCGCGTCATTTGGGCGGTGGTCTTGTTATTGTCGCTCGCTGGCTTGCTGGCGGTATACAGTTCTACGGGCTCTTTGGCCTTCAAGAATAAAGGCGGCAATACCGAATTTTACTTCTTTAAGCAGATGCTCTTCATAGCCATGGGCTTGTTTATGATGTGGCTCGCCCATTTACTAGATTACCGTTATTATTCACGGATATCTCAATTACTCTTGATTATTTCTTATCCATTATTGATCTATACTTTATTCTTCGGGGTAGAGATTAATAATGCGGCTCGCTGGATGGCCATTCCAGGTACGGGTCTGACTTTTCAAACCTCGGATTTAGCGAAGCTTGCCCTCATCATGTATTTGGCACGCTTTCTTTCAAAACGGCAGGATACAATTCATCTTGCTACCAAAGCCTTTCTGCCTCTTTTAGGCGCAGTTTCTGGCGTCTGCATTTTGATCGCACCGGCCAATTTATCCACGGCCCTCGTGCTTTTCTCAACCTGCTTGCTGCTTATGTTCTTGGGCCGTATTCCTCTTAAATACATTTTGGTAGTGGTGGTGGCGGGAGTGCTCGGCTTGACGATTGCGGCAACGCTGGTATTAAAATTACCAGAGGAGGCAGTGGGTAAAATTGCACGTCTCTCTACCTGGAAAGCCCGTATTGAAAACTTCATGGGTGATGGAGAGAATATCAATGGAAACTACCAAAATATGCAGGCGAAAATTGCCATTGCTGGAGGAGGAATTATTGGTAAGGGTCCCGGAAATAGCGTGCAAAGAAACTTTTTACCGGAGTCGTATTCTGATTTTATTTTTGCCATCATTATTGAAGAATATGGATTGCTGGGTGCGCTTGCGCTCATCTTGCTATATCTTACCTTATTGTATCGATCGATACGAATTGTGATTCGAAGTCCGAAAGCTTTTGGCGCCCTGCTGGCAGTGGGGCTTAGCTTTAGCTTGGTGATACAGGCTTTCATTAATATGGGCGTGGCGGTGAATATTTTCCCTGTAACAGGACTTGCCTTGCCGCTAATAAGCATGGGAGGGACTTCTACCTTATTTACGAGTGTAGCCATTGGAATTATCTTAAGTGTGAGTCGAGATATTGAGCCAAACGAAGAAGGCGAAGGCGAATTGCCTGCCGAAGAGAAAGGAGGAAATCATGTCGTTGCATAAAGTAATCATTTCTGGCGGAGGCACAGGCGGACATATTTTCCCAGCCATTGCCATTGCCAATGAAATCAGAGCCAAATACCCTGCTTGTGAAATTCTCTTTGTAGGAGCAAAAGGGCGCATGGAAATGATCCGAGTACCTGAAGCAGGCTATCCGATTGAAGGATTGGATATTGCTGGATTGCAGCGAAAACTAGCTGTGTCGAACTTATTATTGCCCATCAAAATATTGCGTAGCTACCGTCAGGCTTCTGCTATCATAAAAAATTTCAAACCACAAATTGCCATTGGGGTAGGCGGTTATGCCAGTGCACCGCTTCTTTTTGCGGCACAAATGAATGGGATTCCTACCCTCATTCAAGAGCAGAATTCCTATGCAGGCCTTACCAATAAATTGCTCTCGAAAAGAGCCAAGAAAATTTGCGTGGCTTATGAAGGGATGGATGCGTATTTTCCTGCTGAGAAGATTGTCCATACCGGAAATCCTGTCCGACTGGAAATGGTTGATTGGAAGGGGAAACGCGAGGAAGCGCTCGAATATTTCCAGCTCGATTCAAGCAAACCAGTGGTATTGGCTATTGGTGGAAGTCTTGGAGCACGCAGTATCAATCATGCCTTGGCCGAACATGTCAATCGCTTTAGAGATGCAGATGTTCAGCTGATCTGGCAAACCGGGAAGGCATATTCTAATAAAGCGAGCACTATATCGGGTAATGGAATTCATGCCTTGCCATTTATTCAACGTATGGATTTGGCTTATGCTGCGGCCGATGTGGTGATTTCAAGAGCCGGCGCCTTGTCGATTGCTGAGCTATGCTTGGTGGGCAAGCCGGCAATTTTAGTACCTTCTCCTAACGTGGCGGAGGATCATCAAACGAAAAATGCCAATGTACTCGTGATGGCAGGAGCGGCAGAAAGTGTAAGCGATAAAAATGCCTCTATCATTCTAGTTGAGCAAACGCTTGACCTTTTACGCCAGGAGGAATTAAAGAATAAACTGAGCGAAAATTTAATACGTTTAGGAATCAATGATGCGGCAGAACGTATCCTTATAGAAATAGAAACACTCGTCCATGGATAAGACTTCAAACATACGGTCGGTATATTTCCTCGGGATCGGGGGCATTGGAATGAGTGCGCTTGCTCGCTATTACCATGCCCTTGGGTATTTGGTAGCTGGCTATGATAAAACACCCTCGCCGCTTTTAGAAGAATTGCAAGCTTTGGGTATAGAAGTAATTTTTGATGATTCCTTGAAAGCGATTCCTATATCCATCGCTTCAAAAGAACTGGAAGAAGTCCTTTGGGTATATACCCCAGCCATCCCTAAAAATCATTCACAGTTGGTTGCATTGAAGAAGAAAGGCGCCAAATTTTTAAAACGTGCCGAAGTACTCGGGCATATCACACAGGGAAATACCACCTTGGCAGTGGCGGGAACGCACGGAAAAACGACCACCAGTACTTTATTGACCTATTTACTTCGCGTTGGTGGCGTGGACTGCACGGCCTTCTTAGGGGGCATTTCGACCAATTATGGAGTCAACTATATCGAGGCCAAGAATGTAGAAAGTTCCTTGGTAGTTGTTGAAGCCGATGAGTTTGATCGCTCCTTTTTGCATCTTCAACCCAATAAGGCCATCATCACCTCAACCGATGCCGATCATTTGGATATTTATGGAGGAGCAGATGCTTTTAGAGCGGGTTTTGAAGCCTTTGCTAAATTGCTTCCTTCGGATGGTATGCTTGTTCAGAAAGAAGGTTTAAACCTGGCTAGCATGGCCAGAAACTATTCGTATTCGGTGGAAGGTCATGGCGAATATCGTGCAGAAAATATTCGCATAGAACATGGTACCTATGTATTCGATCTCATTACCAATGATACCCGTATCCATGATTTGATTCTTGGCTTGCCTGGCCGACATAATATGGAGAATGCCGTGGCTGCTTCTGCCATTGCCTTGAGCATGGGCGTGAACCGCGATGATCTTGCCAAAGGACTGGCCACCTTCAAAGGCGTGAAAAGACGCTTCGAGTACATTATAAAATCTGAGGGTCAGGTCTATCTCGACGATTATGCCCATCATCCAGCAGAATTAAAAGCCTGCATCTCCTCGGTAAAGGAATTATATCCAAAAGAAAAGGTTTGTGGCATTTTTCAGCCTCATCTCTATTCTCGTACTCGCGACTTTATGGATGAGTTTGCGGCCAGTTTGAGCTTGCTGGATGTATGCATAGTGATGCCCATTTATCCAGCACGTGAAGAGCCAATCGAAGGAATAAATTCGGAAGCCTTATTAGCCAAAATTAAAAGCAAAGTGAAGCTCGTTCTTGGACCCGATGAGGCGCTCGACTATGTGAAAGAACAGCGCCCGAAGCTCCTTTTAAGCCTTGGAGCAGGAGATATCGACCGGCTAGTGCCTAAAATTAAGGAGGTTCTGAAGGCATGAAAAAGTTCAGCTTTAATGGATATTCCGCCAAAAAGAGTGTTCAAGCGATCTTATGGGTCTGCTTGATAGTCTTTGCCGTGGTATTGCTGAGCATGGCGCGCAGTGAGCAGGAAGACATGCTTTGCCGCGACGTAGACATTCGCATGAAGCCTGAGCTAGAAATTATTTTCACTGATTGGGACGATGTGGCTAAAATGATTACTGGCGACGGGAATGTGGCTTCCATGCAAGGAAAACCGATTGCCTCCTTTCCCGTGGGTGATTTGGAGAAAACCTTGGAATTGAGTCCGTATATCCGGAATGCGGAAGTGTATGCCCAGATGGATGGTGTTTTAAGTATTGAAGTAGAACAACGTCAACCATTGTTTCGGGTATTTCGCCAGAATAGTGCTGGGTTCTATGTGGACTTAGATGGAAAGAAAATGCCTTTGTCAACAAAATATACTGCTAGGGTGATGGTATTACGCGGCGCCGTGGCAGAACAGTATGATGGCAATGATAGTATCAAATCGCCCGTTCTAAAGGAAGCATATCAATTAATGACGGCCTTAAACGAGAAGGAATTTTGGCGTCAGCAGATTGAAGAAGTGCAGGTAGATAGCAAGGGAGAATTTACCCTCATTCCAAAGGTGGGGAACCAAAAAATACTCTTAGGAAAGGCTGATGAGCTCGACGATAAACTCTATAAATTGCATTTGTTTTATAAGCATGCGATGAATCGAGTAGGATGGTCGACCTATAAAGTGATTAATTTAAAGTACAGTGGGCAAGTTGTGTGCGAAAAATGAACCCTATTGCCCCAATAATAAAAGTATAATTGAATGACTATGCATAACTCTAAGATTGTTGTCGGACTTGATATTGGTACCACGAAGGTCTGTGCCATAGTTGGACGCTATAATGAATTCGGTAAAGTAGACGTGCTGGGCATGGGAAGAGCCGATTCTCATGGGGTTTCACGTGGTGTGGTGAGCAATATCAACAAGACAGTTGAAGCCATCAAAAGGGCGGTAGAAGATGCAGCTGAAAAATCAGGTGTGGATATCTGCCAAGTACACGTGGGAATTGCCGGACAGCACATTCGCAGCCTCCAACACCGAGGAATCATCACCCGCAGCGATGTGGATAACGAAATCGATGATTTTGACGTAGGTAAGCTAGAAGCAGAAATGCATAAGCTGGCCATTGCACCAGGAGATGAAATCTTGCATGTACTTCCTCAGGAGTATATGGTGGATAATGAACCAGGAATTAAAGACCCTGTAGGGATGAGTGGCGTGCGTTTGGAAGGAAATTTCCATATCATCACAGCCTCTGTCAATGCAGCAAAAAATATTTATAAATGTGTGGATCAAGGAGGATTAGAAACCTTGAACCTCATCCTTGAGCCACTTGCCTCTGCCGAAGCTGTTTTAAGCCGCGAAGAGATGGAAGCGGGCGTAGTATTGGTCGATATCGGCGGTGGTACAACGGATATCGCGATTTTCCATGAAGGAATCATTCGCCATACTGCTGTTATCCCGTATGGGGGTAATGTCATTACAGAAGATATCCGCGAAGGATGTAATGTGATGCGTGACCATGCTGAACTATTAAAAATAAAATTTGGATCTGCCTTGGCTGAAGAAACCAAGCAGAACGAAATAATTACCATCCCAGGACTACGTGGACGTGAGCCCAAAGAAATTGGAGTGAGAAATCTTGCCCGCATCATTCAAGCACGTGTGGAAGAGATTTTTGAACTCGTTTACTGTGAGATTAAAAACTCCGGACTTGAGAAGAAATTGATTGGTGGAGTCGTTATCACTGGAGGAGGATCTCAATTAAAGCATCTCACCCACTTGGTAGAATTCATCACTGGCCTTGATGCACGTATCGGTTTCCCGAATGAGCATTTGGCCAAAGGAATGGTGGAAGAGGTGAAGAGTCCGATGTATGCTACAGCAATCGGATTGCTTATCAAAGGATTGAAAACACCTGATTTAGAACTCAAACCACTTGTTAAGGGTGAAAAACAAGAGGTGAAGAAAGGTGGTGGACGCCGCGAAACCTTGGATGAAACCATGAACTTAGAGAATAAACATTTCCTCAATAAGATCAAGAATATGGTGCAGGATTGGCTGCGCAGCGACAGTGATTTTGAGGATTATAAATAGATAGGAGCGTATTATGATGAATAGAGAACCAAAGTTTGTTGTGGATCTTCCAAAAGACCGCAGCTCCATCATCAAAGTTATTGGTGTAGGTGGGGGAGGTAGTAATGCTGTTAACCATATGTTCCGGCAAGGCATTGCAGGCGTTGATTTCTTCGTGTGCAATACCGATTCGCAAGCGCTAGAACTTAGCCCTGTGCCGAATAAGATTGCCTTGGGCAGTCATCTTACCGAAGGCCTTGGAGCCGGTTCTGAACCAGAAATTGGGAAAAGAGCAGCATTAGAAAGTATTGAAGATATTATCGATCGTTTGGGTGTAAATACCAAAATGCTCTTTGTTACAGCCGGACTAGGTGGTGGTACCGGAACAGGTGCAGCCCCCGTTGTTGCCAAAACAGCCAAAGAGTTGGGTATCCTTACTGTTGCAATTGTTACCACTCCTTTTGCTTTTGAAGGAAACAAAAGGATAGAGCAAGCTACCCAAGGACTCGAAGAAATTCGCTCATGTGTGGATGCCATTCTTATTATCTCGAACGATAAGCTGAAAGACATGTATGGGAATCTATCCCTGAGCAATGCTTTCATGAATGCAGATAACGTATTAACCATTGCTGCAAAAGGCATAGCGGAGATCATTACGCTCAAAGGAATCATGAACGTTGATTTTGCCGATGTGAAAACAGCCATGACTGACAGTGGTGTAGCCATTATGGGGAATGGAGTTGCAGAAGGAGAAGATCGTGCCATCAAAGCCGCAAAACAGGCACTAGAATCGCCTTTGCTCGATGAGAACCAAATTCGTGGCGCGAAAAATATCCTCCTCAATATCACCTACGGTACCGAAGAGATTTTGATGGAAGAGGCAGCGAAGATCAATGAGTTCTTCCAAGAAGAAGCCGGGCGCACTGCCAACCTTAAATGGGGGTATTGCAAGGATGAGAATCTTGGGAAGAAATTATCAGTGACCATCATTGCTACAGGCTTTGAATCGCGCGAGAATACCTTGCGTCAGGAAAACCATAAAGTGGTGGGAACCATAGAACGTGATCGTGAGGAGGCCCCGAAACAAAGAAAAGACCTGTTTGAAGGAGCGGAAACCGAATCAAAGGCAAAGGAACATGTGGCACAAACACAATTGTCGGAAGAGGAATTAGAATCAGAACGTATCCGCCGCATAAAAGAGCGCATGCAGCAGCTTAGAAACTTAAGTTCTACCTATAACGCACCGAATGGCGTGGATGAGCTACACGACGAACCCGCTTATCAAAGAAGAAAAGTTGATATGGACGATGTGAAGCCTTCTTCTGAGGAGAATATCTCTCGCTATTCTCTTTTTGAGGACGAGGAAAAACGCCCCGAAATTAGAAAGAATAACAGCTTTCTGCATGATAATGTAGATTGAGTTTGACAGTTATCTTGACTAAAACCACGGTGAAAGCCGTGGTTTTTTTGTTTCTATATGGACACTCCCCCTTAATTCCTATTAATTTGCTGCTATGATTGATTGGTCCACCTTCAAGCCAAAAGCCGGCTGTTTACTTTTATCGGAACCCACCCTAGCGGATCCTAATTTTGCCCGCACGGTGGTTTTATTGGTTGCGCATAGTGAAGAGGGCTCGGTTGGCTTTGTCTTGAACCGCCCCTTGGAATTAAAAGTAAAGGACTTAGGCGATGGATTTAAAAATTCGGAATTGCCTGTTTTTGAGGGCGGGCCTGTGGAGCTCGATACACTGCATTATGTGCATCGCTTGGGTCCAGGTTATGTGGGCGCTACGGAAGTTGCGCATTCCATTTACTGGGGTGGAGATTTTGAGCTGATAAAAAAGGACATGGGTGACTTCAAGTCGGCGGAGATACGCTTCTTTCTCGGCTATAGCGGCTGGGGTCCAGGACAGCTTGATAGCGAATTGAAAGAACATGCATGGCTAGTCGCTCCTGCCTTGGAAGAGGACGTCTTTGAGCTCCCTGCTGAGCAATTATGGGAAAAGGCAATGCGCGGCTTAGGTAAAGATGCAGCCGACTTAACAAAATATCCAATGGACCCAAGGTGGAATTAGGTCGATAAGCGCTTTATAATCCCTTCTAATATCCCTAATTTAGCCCTTCAATTATGACAACAAAAATGAAAAATTATCTATGGATTATCGGCTTGGGACTTATCCTACCCGCCGTTGCTTGGAAAACTGTTGCTTCGAACAAAGTCTTGGTAGACGTGGAGTGCTATGAAGAAAAAGGAAAAACCTTTTATAGAGGAGTATGGATGAAAGGAAAAGGCGGTCAATCGCTTAAGAATTACGCCACCACCGATGAGTTCGAAG
>Ga0209390_10005749_pt1 | contig 17229 bp, 13 predicted proteins | sample BON01_FD_187212 | JGI IMG/M metagenome (GOLD analysis project Ga0209390, IMG submission 187212) | Freshwater microbial communities from Lake Bonney liftoff mats and glacier meltwater in Antarctica - BON-01 (SPAdes) (version 2) | ecosystem: Environmental > Aquatic > Freshwater > Ice > Glacier...
ATTAGAGAATGGACTTGCAAGAATGGTCATAAATTAGACCGAGACTTAAACGCAGCAAAGAACATTTTAAATGAAGGATTAAAAATATATCGTCAGGAACTGGCGATTACAAAGGTGGAGAGGAAATCAGACTTTGGTAACAAAGCACACTCTATGAAACCCGAAGCCCATCCCATCGCCTCAGGCGTGGGTGGGTAGTTCACTGATAATCAGATAAATAAAAGACTGCTAACAAGCTAATACCTCCTTGGAACTTAACGTTCATAAATTAAGTAGACTTAGAAAACCTCCCCTCCTCCTGCGGAACCATGCACGCATACTTTAACAAATACGTAGTTTTTACCGCAGCCTTTCGAGTAAAAGTGTCGGTTATTGGGGCTTACTAGGGTAGGGTACCTATCTTCGTGGAGAATTCAGACAAAAGTAATCGTCAATTCTTCGCCGGGTTAGCCAACAACTAGTACTAAACACTACTGACATGACAACGACATTGACAAAATCAGCGCTGGCAAATGAATTGAACGCGCCCTATACATTACCCGCCGGGGCGGTGGCCTTTTACGAGGAACACGGCTACGTGAAACTAAAACAAGTACTTAGGCCGGAGGTGATTGCGTACTACGGGGGTTTGATTTCTGATTCGGTGATTCAGCTCAATACCCTCACCAAGCCCATGGAGGAGCGGACTACCTACGAGCGGGCTTTCCTGCAAATCATGAACCTGTGGCGGGAGAATGAAGAAGTGAAGGAGTTTGTGTTCTCGAAGCGCCTCGCCAACGTAGCCACCGATCTCATGCGGGTACAGGGAGTGAGGCTCTACCACGATCAGGCGTTGTACAAGGAGCCTTCGGGCGGCATTACGCCCTGGCACGCCGATCAGTTTTATTGGCCGCTGTCTTCCCCCAAGACGATCACGGCGTGGATACCCTTGCAGGCAACCCCGATGGAAATGGGTCCTTTGGCTTTTGCCGAAAAAAGTCAATCGGTTGCGATTGGCCGGGACCTGGAAATCAGCGACGAGAGTGAAGCCTACATGGCCACGCAGCTGACGCAGTTTGACCTCAACGAAACCCCGTTTGATCTGGGAGAAGTAAGTTTTCACGCCGGGTGGTTGTTTCACCGGGCGGGGGCTAATCGCTCCGAGACCGCCCGAAAGGTGATGACGGTGATCTACATGGATAAAGATCAGGAGATTGTTCAACCCAGGAATACCTATCAGGAGGCAGATTGGACTACTTGGCTCTCGAGTAAAGAAGTAGGTACTACCCCCGATGGGCCTCTCAATCCGGTTTTGTTTAGTTATTGATGAAGGAGAGAGGATGGGAGGAAGGTTGAAAGGAGGCAAGGAGGAAAAGAGGAGGGGAGGAGGCGAAAAAGAGTGTGATTGGAAGGTATGGATAGAAGAGCTTCCTCCCTACTAAGGGAGGATTGAGGAGGGTGTACTACCCCTAATTCACCCGACTCAACACCAATTAATGTTAGCGCTCGCTATCTTCTTCCGGGAGGGTAGCGAATTTTTTTCTCCCGTTTTTGTTTCATATCCTACTAGTATATCATTCCATGAGTCGAAGGATTGTACTTTTACGTTTGAAATAACTACTAATCGCATGAATCGAATTACCTCAGGGTACTTGGCCTTATTCTTACTGATCAGCCACCTCTCTTTTGCACAGATACAACGTCACGCCACCTGGACGCACACATTTTCTAAAACGGAGGTCAAGGTAGGAGAAACGGTGGACTTGATTTTTAAAGCCACCATCGATCCGACTTGGTACCTGTACTCTTCTGATTTTGATCCCGATTTGGGGCCAATTCTTACCGATATTGCGCTCACTCCCGATGCTTCGTTCGAAAAGGTCGGGAAATTGAAGCCCATTAAACCAAAGAAAAAATTTGACGAAATATGGCAGGGGGATATTACCTACTTCATGGGGAAGGCGGAGTTCCGGCAGACGGTACGGATTCTGAAAGAAAACCCCGTGATCAAAGCGGAGGCCGAGTATCAGACTTGCTCCGAAGTATCGGGTTTGTGCGTGCTGGGTAATAACAGCTTTACGTTTATGGGCCTGAAAGTAGGTGCAGCGGTGGCGGTTGCTACGACGAGTGGGGCTCCCGGTGAGGTAGGAACTATACCAACCGCGACCGAATCCGTTGAAGTACTGGCTACGGCCGATTCAGTATTGGGTAGTACACAAGCCGAAGGCGTTGCGGAAACAATTGTTTCCCCGGCGGACCCGGAACTGACTTTGACTCCGACGGGTGCCCAAAGCACTAACTCCCTCTGGGGATTTGCCTTGGCGGCTTTTCTGTCGGGGCTCGTGGCGCTGTTAACTCCCTGTGTGTTTCCGATTATCCCCATGACGGTGAGCTTCTTTACCAAGCAAAAGGGAGGAAAGTCAAAAGCATTGCTCTACGGATTTTCTATCATCCTGATCTATACCCTCATCGGAACGGTCGTCTCCCGGATCAACGGTCCGGCTTTCGCGAATTTTGTGAGTACGCATTGGCTGCCCAACGTGTTGTTCTTTGCAACCTTCTTTATTTTTGGCCTTTCCTTCCTAGGGCTATTTGAAATCGTACTGCCGAGTTCCTTCATCAACCGCATCGACTCCCGCGCCGATCGGGGCGACTTGCTGGGTATTTTCTTTATGGCCTTTACGCTGGTGCTGGTTTCTTTTTCGTGCACGGGTCCCATCGTGGGTAGTTTATTGGTAGCTTCGGCGGGGGGGGAAGTAGTGAAGCCGATCATCGGTATGGTGGCGTTTTCTTCCGCTTTTGCCATTCCGTTTACGCTATTTGCTTTGTTTCCGCAGTGGCTCAAAAGCTTACCGAAGTCGGGTGGGTGGTTAAACACCGTGAAGGTGGTACTGGGCTTTCTGGAACTAGCCTTGGCGCTTAAATTCCTCAGCATTGCCGATCAGGTATACCACTGGCACATACTAGACCGCGAGATATTCCTGGCCTTCTGGATTGTGATATTCTCTTTATTAGGGTTTTATCTGTTGGGAAAACTCAGAACCTCCCACGATTCACCCGTCGAAACGGTGGGCGTTCCCCGGATTTTACTGGCTATCGCGACCTTCACCTTTGTGGTGTACATGATCCCCGGAATGTGGGGAGCACCCCTGAAAGCGTTGGCGGGGTATCTGCCTCCGCAGTCCACCCATGATTTTGATCTCAATAAAGCGGCACTAGGCGGGGGGGGACGGTCTTCGTTGAGCGAGACACCCAAGTACGCCGACCTATTTAATCTTCCCCACGGATTGGAAGGCTTTTTTGACTACGAGCAGGCAGTGGCCTATTCCAAGAAAGTGAATAAGCCCGTTTTTGTTGATTTTACGGGCCACGGCTGCGTCAATTGCCGCGAAATGGAGGCCCGCGTGTGGTCTGATCCGGCGGTATTAAAACGCCTCAAAGAAGACTACGTGGTAGTAGCGTTGTACGTCGATGACAAAACCGAACTACCCGAAAGTGATTGGTACACCTCGGACTACGATGACCGGGTAAAGAAAACGATCGGGGCGCAAAACGCCGACCTGCAAATTACGAAGTACAATAACAACGCGCAGCCCCATTATTGCCTGGTCGACGGCGATGGAAAGCTCCTGGTGGAGCCCATCAACTACGATCTGAACCCCGCCAATTTCGCCCGCTTTCTCGATAGTGGTAAGGCGAAGATGTTCAAATAGCTGTTAGGTTGTTCGCTGCGCGGTAGCTAGCTAATTGTATTTTAAGTGATTGATTTGTAGTTAGTAAGCATTAATTTACAACGTAAATTAATGCTTACTAATATTTTGCATAGTTATTTGATAATCAGTCCCAGAAAAAGCTAACAGCCAATAGCTTAAAAAATCTACTTCCCCAACGTCTTGATCAACATTCCTCTTGTGACCGGGGCGTTGAGTTCCATGCCGTTCAGGATAGAAAGTTCCTTCATCTGCGCGGCTGACATGCGGTAGTCTTGTAATGCACTTTGGAGGGTGCCGTCTTTCTGTACGCTTTTGACCTGAATACGATCGGGTTGGCGGTTGAGTTTATCACGGTCGGTCAGGCTTCGGAATCCCTCGGCTACACCCCGGAAATTGGACGCGTAAGTATTGAAGGTAGCCTCGTAGGTGAGTCCGTTGATGGCGTAAATCGTGCCACCGTACTGAATGAGCCAAGTGGCTACCTGCATGGTATTTTCGGGAGTTTGCGCGGGTGCCTGTTGGCCCTGCTGCTGCTGCTGAGGTGCTTGCTTCGACACCATCACCAAGGCGGGGTTGCCGTTGATGGTTGTTTTCTGACTTTGCAGCGTTTGCAGGTTAAATTGCTTCACAACACCCTGGGCGGCTTCGTCGAGGGTAGTACCCTGAGCCAATGTAAATAGCATAACCGCTTTCCCGTCTTTGGGGGCCATCTGAAACTGCGTGGGGGTGTTCTCGTACTGCCAATCGCGCGGGATGGGGAACTGGAGTTTAAGCTCGGGGTGGTAGAATACCAAATTTTCGACAAAACCCTGCTTAGGATCATCTCCGTAGATCATTCCGTCAATCCGGCGGAGGTACTGATCACGATTAACTACGTAAGAACCCGGGTTTTTCTTTTGCCATTCAATCGCCAGGGCGTTTACATTTTGTTGGCGTTCGCCCGGATCAGGGTGGGTAGACTGAAAGGTTGGGATGGAGCGACCACTTTCATCACTGAGTTTTTTGAGGGTGCCAAAGAAGTCGGCCATTTCGCGGGCATCGTAGCCAATTTTACTCGAATACCCCACCCCGATCTTGTCCGATTCCGTTTCGTGGGCGCGGCTGTAGCCGAGCAGGAACATTCCAATGCCTTGTTGCAGGGTTTCGGCTAATTCTGGCGCGGCAATGGCCCCAATAATCAGTCCTCCCATGCCAAGATATTGACTTGTTTGCTGACGGGCGGAGTGACGGGCCGTAATGTGGCCAATTTCGTGGCCCAATACGCCGGCAAACTCGGCTTCGTTATTAAAATGAGCCATAATACCCCGGGTAATGTACACGTAGCCGGGAATGGCAAAGGCATTGACAACCGGAGAATCCACGATAAAAAACTGGTAGGGAAGCTCGGGTCGGTGCGAAATTGCGGCCATGGCTTTACCCTTCTCGTTGATGAAGGACTGTAAGTTTTTGTCGTCATAAAGTCCCATGGAAGCAACGACGGAGGGGTGCGACTGCTCACCAAGGGCGAGTTCCCCTTCCTTGGACATAAAGATCAGCTCCTTTTTGCCGGTTACCGGGTTTCGGGTGCAACCATAAAAGGAAAAAATTCCTACGGCCAGAAAAACGTAGGTTATCAGCTTAGGTAGTTTCATTCTTATTTTTTCAATTTTCATAGTTTTAATGCGAGGGGTTCGTGTAAAGTAACGGTCAACTAGTTGTGTGTTGATAAGTAAGGAATCATGCATAATTAGTACGTAGAGTAAATTACATGCACTTCGGTTGTTCAGGATTATACAGAGCTAACGGCTGTGTGCTAGTGGCTAACAGCTACTCACCACAACAAAGTAAAGAATTTATTCCAGATAAGCGTGCCACTACTCTATGCTGTCCAATAGCTTCTTCACGACCCCATCCATGGCTTTATTGTCGAGCCAGCGTACTACCATTACCACGTCGTGCTCGGCGTCCACGTACACCATATTGGTTCCGTTGCCAATGTGAACAAAAGCCGTGGTAGGCGCGTTGGGTAGAAATTGATGATCGGGGTTGACGAAGAAATTCATGTAGCCGTAGGTGGGCTGGGCCGTCGTGGGCGTCGTGGCCTGTTTGATCCACTGTTCGGAAATCAACCGCTGGCCATTCCACTTGCCTTTGTGCTGGGTCAGCAGCCCAAACCGCGCCATATCGTAGGCATTGATAAACATACCTCCGCCCCAGTGCCCGCCCCCGCTCACCGACTGCACGGGTTGTCCGTCCAACACAATCCAGGAGTTGCGGTAGCCCGTCCACCGCCAGGTGTTGGAGGCTCCAATGGGATCCATGATGTACTCTTTCAGAACCTGCGGCAAAGGCCGGCGCCACACACTCGTGGCGGCCAAGGCGAGGGCGTTTACGCGTACATCATTGTATTCGTAGACACTGCCCGGGGTGTTACGGGGGCGGGTGCGCCATTCGGTAGAATTAGCCGAAGGACGGTCGGCCCATTCGGGCTTGCCCCACAGAGTACCTTCCCAATCGCTGGTTTGACGAAGCATTACTTCCCAGGTGAGGGTGCGGTTGTGCGGGGTATCAAACGGTCGGATTAGTTCCGGGGTGCCGAAAAGCTCCGCCGGGCGGTTAATTTGGGAAGGAGTGTACAATTCAATGGGGGGCACGTAGGCCGCCACGGTGTCGTTGGTACTCCCGATGAGTTTTCGATCCACGGCCAGTCCCACCACCGTCGACAGAAAACTCTTGGTGACGCTGTGGGTCATGTCCGGGCGGGAAGGCTCTCCCCATTCGGCTACGATATAGCCTTTACGCACAATGATCCCGCTCGGCTCTCCGCGGGTTTCGAAGGGGCCGGTACCCTCGCCGAAAGGCTCTTTACCAAAGCTTTGGGCCTGCGAGACTTCCATGTCCCGGGGACCTTTGGTTTCATTTTCGCGGGCAAAAGTAATGAGTTCGTTGATTTTTGCGGCGTTCATCCCGACCTCAGCCGGTTTGCGACGTTGCCACTCCTGCCGGTCGGGGAAGTAGGTAGTTGGAGCAGTGGCCGGTTTTTTTGATTGAGCGACCGATCCGAGAACGGTAGCACTAAGTATAATTAGTAGTAGGGGGAAGCGCATACAAGCATTGAATTGGGTGACTGGAAATAAAATTCAGCCAAAAATAGCAAAAAGGATCGTAACCAAGCGGACGATCCTTCTTGTGACGTTACCGTTTTAAAAAGGTAACGTATATCCCAACGACACGCTAACCCCTTGGTTTCTCACGTTGGCCTGCACCACGGGTACATTGAGCAGGCGACTGATGCCGTGTTGGTAGCGGCCCTCGATCATGATTTCGCCAGCGCCGGCTTTCAGGCTTATACCCGCTCCGGCAATACCACTCAACTCGAAGCGTTGGTAGCCAATGGCATTCATGGATACGTCGGTGCGGATGGGGCGGAAATCGATGATAGCCTGCGGACGAGTGATCAGTTGGGCATCTACCGCGTAGCCAACCGATGGCCCCACGATGGCGTACACTTTGGCTAATTCGTTACCGGCGGCCAGTTTCAAGAGTACTGGTGCTTCCAGGTAGCTAACCCGGTAGGCCGAAGATATGCCCAGTCGAACGGGGAACTTGCCCACGTTGAGGTTGGTACCTTCCCGCATCTGAAATCCTTTTTGTTGAAACGCCAGTTCGGTGCGGATGGCTACGTTGTTGGAGAGTTCACGTTCGGCAAAAACGGCCAGATTGAGTCCGGGTGACCAGCGAAAATCGGGTGTAATGGCGGTGAAAAGTTCAGGTTTTGTGACGGTACCGGAGTAGGCTCCTCCCCGGACTCCAACGGACCACTGCGCTGAGGCGATGGAAGCACCAAATAATACAAAAATAAAGGAAAGCAGAAGTGAGCGACGGATGTTCATGGTAGTGACTGTTGTAGTTGAAAGATCAGGGTAGATGAAAATTTAGGTAGCTGGGTAGAATTAGTTGTTATTCATTACTTATGCCAAATGCATAGCTAACGCCACAAAAAGCTAATAGCTGGATGCTCCATAAATCGGCATTCAATAGTTTAGAGCCACTAGATGGGGGTAGGTTTAAGTAGCAAAGAAGGCCTTAACAATCATTAACAATGGAGGAGAAAGGGGATAGGCTAAGACTTTTGATGGAAAACATTGTATACTTGTGGTGCATCAGGCCACGAAGTTATTTGATAAAAGTGAACCCTAAAAAATGACACCCCTAAAAACCACATTTAGCGTATTGCCACGAGTATTGGCAAAACTTGATTTTCTGGGTTTATTTGAAAAAGATCCGTTTGGTAATCTGTTGATTATTAAACGTCTGATGATTATGATTATCGGCTGGATTACCTACTATCGTTTTACGGCCGTAAATAAAATCAAAATCAAGGGCACCGAACATCTGCATAACCTACCCGACAGCGGGGTGCTTTTTCTGTCGAATCACCAAACCTACTTTGCGGATGTTATTGCCTTTTACCAGATATTTTGCGCCGTAAAGTGGGGCTACAAAGATACCATCTCCCCGCCTTTTTTTCTCCTTGCTCCGCGGGTACGTACCTATTACGTGGCCGCCGCCGAAACGATGACAGGGGGAATTTTGCCCCGCATATTCAGTGTTGGGGGAGCTATCCATGTGGAACGTTCGTGGCGGGCCGAGGGGGAGAATGTAAAGCGAAACCTGGATGATTCCGCGCAGGATAAAATCGGGATGGGGCTAAACCACGGCTGGGTGGTAAGTTTTCCGCAGGGCACCACCAAACCGTACGCTCACGTTCGTAAAGGCACGGCCTACCTCATCAAAGAGCACAACCCCATTGTGGTACCCATCGTGATCAATGGCTTTCGCCGGGCCTTCGATAAAAAAGGCCTGCGTTTCAAAAAACGGAACACGACCATTACCGTTCAGTTCAAACCCCCCATGCATTTCTTGCCCGATGAGTCGGTGGAAAGTATGGTAGCGCGGGTTACCAAGGCAATTGAGCAGGATATTCCAACCGAAAAGATGACCTGGCTGGGGGGCGATCCACAATAAAAATTACCAGGCATGTGTTTTTAGAAGTAATAAAACACATCACTTCTGACTCTTCTTGAAAAACCAAAGCAGTAACTTCCGTAAAAACGTGTCCGAAAAGTGTAGCAAGATTCTTTATTGGTTAAAATGGAAACGGGCAGGCCGGGCGGGTACCATGCGACTTATTGTCTCTCTGATGGTCGCCTTCTTCGGTCTGATGGTTTCCATCGGGCTTTTGTTTTACGTCATGATCCTACTGGGGATATTCGGTGATATGCCGTCCCGGAAGGAGCTGAAAAACAAGCGGAACGATACTGCCTCCGAAGTATACTCTGCCGATAGCGTGTTGTTGGGGCGCTACTTCCTCTACGATCGCACCAATATTTCGTACGAAGATATCGATACTACCGTCATTAAGGCATTGGTAGCCACCGAAGACGCGCGTTTTTACCAACACGGCGGCATTGACTACCGTAGTTTGGCTCGGGTACTGGTAAAAACACTGATGCTGCAAAACGAAAGTTCGGGCGGGGGAAGTACCATCACCCAGCAGTTGGTCAAAAACCTGTATCCCCGTAAAAACCGTCTTTTTTTGGAAATGCCCGTTAACAAACTTCGGGAGATGATTATTGCCCGGCGGCTGGAAGACGTATACTCCAAGAGTGAGGTTCTGGAACTATACCTCAACACGGTTTCCTTTGGCGGCACCATCTTCGGGGTAGAGCGGGCAGCCCGCTATTTTTTCAATGTTCCGGCCAGCCAATTGAAAGCCGAGGAAGCAGCGGTACTGGTAGGGATGCTGAAAGCCACCACGACCTACAATCCGCGGTCGCGGCCCGAACGTTCCAAGAGTCGAAGGAATCTGGTGTTGAGTCAGATGGCTCGCTACGGGTATGTTTCACCTCAGGAGGCAGATTCGCTAAAAAACCTGGCGTTGGTACTAAGAAAAGAGAAAAAAGTAAAACAGACCGACGAGGAAAACCTGGCGCCGTATTTTCGGGAACAGCTCCGGGTTGAGCTTGCCGAATGGTGTGCTACCCAAGATCGACCGGACGGAGAACCGTACAACTTGTACACCGACGGACTAAAAATATACACTACGCTGGACGCCAACGTACAGCGGCAGGCGGAGCGGGCGGTGTACGTGCGCATGGCGGCGCTGCAAAAGCAATTTGATGCTCATTGGCGGGGGCGACTACCCTGGGGCAATGATGCTTCCGTGTTGAAGACCGCGCAGCGATACTCCACCCGCTACAAAATCATGAAGGAACAAGGAGCATCGGAGGCCGAGATTAAAGAGGCCTTTGATAAAAACGTGCCCATGACCTTATTTAGTTGGAACGGGGTGGTGCGGCGTACGATGAGTCCGATGGATTCTTTGGCCTACTACCAGAAATTTCTTAACACTGGCCTCGTTTCGATTGAACCCGAAACCGGTTTTGTCCGTGCTTGGGTGGGGGGTATCAACCACGGTCTTTTTAAATACGACCACGTACTGTCTCAGCGGCAAGTTGGGTCAACGTTTAAGCCCATTGTATACGCGGCGGCTTTACAGAAAGGTTTAAAGCCCTGTGATTATCTGGAAAACAAACGGACTACCTACGCCGAGTACGAGAACTGGGCGCCCCAAAATGCCGATAGTCAGTACGGGGGCAGGTACTCAATGGAAGGAGCTTTGTCCAAATCGGTCAATACGATTTCGGCCCAGTTGATTCTAAAAGTCGGGGTACCGGCTACGGTCCGGATGGCGAGTGATCTGGGCATCCACAGCGAACTGCCCCCCGTGCCTTCGTTGGCGCTGGGTACGGCTAATCTGTCGTTGCTGGAAATGGTGACGGCCTACACGGCATTCGCCAACGGAGGGCGAATCAGTGAACCAGTATACGTGACCAGGATAGTAGACGGTGCCGGGCGCGTGTTGCGTGAGAATAAATCCAAAAAACATAAGTATGCGTTATCCATCGATAATGCGGCCATTATGCTTCACATGATGAAGGCCGTGGTGAACGAGGGGAGCGGGCAACGCCTGCGGTCATCTTTTGGGCTGTCCTTGGACATGGCCGGAAAAACGGGCACTACCCAAAATCAAACCGATGGCTGGTTTATCGGTATCGTGCCGGGCCTCGTAACCGGCGTGTGGGTTGGGGGAGAAAGCCCGCTGGTGCGTTTCCGAAGCCTCGAATTGGGACAAGGGGCCCGCACGGCTCTACCCATCTGGGGGGAGTTTACCTCCCGACTCGTGAAAAACGGATACCTTTCAAAAAGTAAATCATTCGAGCCATTGTCGGATCGTTTGCGAAATCGATTGGATTGCGCGCCCTTTCTGGCCGATGAACCGGAGGGAGGCTTTGGCCGCGAGTTAATTGATAAAATAGTAAATATACTTCCTTTTGGGAAGAAGAACCGGGAAGAGCGGCAGGAGCGCCGCCGTCAGCGCCGGGAAAAGCGTGGTAATTAGTCGATTAATTTCATAATGATGCCCCTCACGCTACAAATGTCCGGGAAATCAGGAATGAAAAAAGAAGCATTATTCCTGTGTATATGTTAATTTAGCGCAGAACTAAATATCCTAATCTATCATGGCCCAATACAAGTTAAATATCAATGGCCAAACCTACCAGGCTGACGTGGAGCCGGATACGCCTTTACTGTGGGTATTGCGCGATAACCTGGGGTTGGTTGGAACAAAGTATGGTTGTGGCATTGCCCAGTGTGGCGCATGTACGGTACACCTCAACGATCAGGCAACGCGCTCGTGCGTACTTCCTGTATCGGCCGTTGGCAATTCTAAAGTAACGACCATCGAAGGCCTATCCGCCGACGGGAACCACCCGGTGCAACAGGCGTGGGATGAAGTAGACGTCCCGCAGTGCGGCTATTGCCAGACGGGTCAGATCATGACCGCGGCGGCCTTCCTGAAAAAAAATCCTAAGCCTAATTCAGAAGAAATAGAAGCTGCAATGAACGGTAACCTATGCCGTTGTGGTACCTACCACCGTATTCGTGAAGCCGTTAAAGTAGCCTCAACTAAAACCAAATAGCCATGTCAACTTTACCAAATACCAATCGACGGGATTTTATGAAGCTGGCTTCTGCAGCTGGTGGTGGCTTACTGTTGGCCTTCAACTGGACCAACGCCGAAGCCAAGCCGAAGATCCTCGATCCCACGGCGGAGGCAGTCGCTAATTCCATTGAATTCAATAGCTACCTTTCTATATCTCCCGAAGGAATAATTACCATATTTTCACCCAACCCCGAAGTGGGGCAGGGCATCAAAACTGCATTTCCTATTGTGGTGGCCGAAGAACTTGACGTTGACTGGAAACAGGTCAAAGTAGTGCAGGCACCCTTGAATACCGATAAATTCCAGCGTCAGGTAGCGGGAGGAAGCGGGTCAATACCCCATTCCTGGACTCGCCTTCGTCAGGCTGGAGCCACGGCCCGTCAATTATTTATCAACACGGCCGCCAAGCGTTGGGGTGTTTCACCCAACGAATGTACCACCGCCAGCGGCGTGGTACTGCACAAGGGTACGAGCAAAAAGGCCACCTACGCCGATTTGGCGGTGGACGCCTCCAAGATGCCAACCCCTACGGATGTAGCCTTGAAAGACCCCAAAGATTTCAAGCTGATCGGTACGTTTATCAAGAACGTGGATAACGAGCCGATCATTACCGGAAAACCATTATTTGGTCTCGATTTTTACCGCGAAGGTATGTTATACGCCATGATTAAGCGTCCGGATGCTTTCGGAATGAAGCTTAAATCGGTGGATGCAACCGCGGCCAAAGCAATGCCCGGTATCGTGGATGTGATCACGTTTGAAAACAACGTGGCGGTTCTCGGGAAGTCTACCTGGCAGGTAATGAAAGCACGTAAGGCCTTGAAAATAGCGTACGAGCAAGAGTTTGAGCTAGAAAGCACCTCCGACCACGATCGTATCTTTGATGAGCTACTCAATGCCCCAACCGCGTCGGTTCGCCGGAAGGATGGGGATGTTGAGGCCGCTTTCAAAAAGGCGGCCAAGGTGGTAACGAGCGAGTATCAGTGCCCGTTCTTACCGCACAATCCCATGGAGCCCATGAACTTCTTCGCCAACGTAACCGCGGACGGAGCAGAGTTAATTGGTCCTACTCAGACGCCCGAGCGTGCGCGGGGAGATGCTGCCAAATACCTCAAACTTCCCCAAGAGAAGGTGACCGTAGAGTTGACCCGGATGGGTGGTGGCTTTGGACGCCGTTTGGCTACCGACTTTGTGATGGAAGCCGTGAAAGTTTCGGCTTTGGCCAAAGCACCGGTGAAGTTAATTTGGTCAAGAGAAGACGACATGACGGGTGGCGATTACCGCCCGGCGGTGAAGTATCGATTTGAAGCTGCTTTGGATGAGAAAGGTACCATGATTGGCTACAAATTACGTGGTGCGGGTATCAACGCGGGCAATCCTACCCGGGAGAATAACTTCCCGGCGGGTGCGGTAGACAATCTGTTGATTGATTCGGCTGAGCACAAATCACCCATCACCACGGGTCCGTGGCGGGCACCGATCACTAACTTTCTGGCGTATGCGGAGCAGGCGTTCCTGGACGAAGTAGCCTACGCGGCCGGTAAAGATCCGATTGCGTTCCGGCTAGAACTACTGGAAAAAGCGAAGAAAACTCCCGTGGGTGATATTCTATACGATATTGATCGGATGCGGGTGGTTACTGAGCTGGTTGCGGAGAAAGCGGGCTGGGGGAAAGATAAATCCAAAGCGCAAGGTTTTAGTCTCTACTTCTCGCACCGCTCGTACGTGGCCCAAATTGGTGAGGTCACCATGAAGAATGGGAAACCAGAAATAACCAAAGTATATGCCGGAGTGGATTGTGGAGTGGTGATTAATCAAAGTGGTGCGCAACAGCAAACCATGGGGGGGATCCTCGACGGAATTGGCCACGCGATGTACGGTAATCTTACCTTTAAGGATGGGGTACCCGAGCAAAGTAACTACAATAACTACCGCCTGATCCGGATGAAGAATATTCCGGACGTGGAAGTACATTTTGTGGACAATGGCATAGATCCAACCGGACTTGGAGAGCCGGCTTTACCCCCGACGGGAGGAGCGGTAGCCAACGCTATCTTCAAAGCGACGGGCAAACGGATTTATAAGCAGCCTTTTGTGGAGCAAGATGTTCTGAAAGGAGTTTCTTAATAGAAAACAAAGTTTATGGTACCAGGGTTTGATCAGTCATGATCAGACCCTGGTGCTTTTTTTACTACCGCTCCCAAAACACAACGACCTACCATGAAAGCGATTCAACTAAAAGAGTTTGGCGCGGCTGATCAATTATATCTGGGTGAGTACCCAAATCCGGTGCCGCAGTCCCACGAAGTTTTGGTAAGAGTACACGCTACCGCCCTCAACCGGGCTGATATTTTGCAGCGGGAGGGCCATTATCCACCTCCCGCTATTTCGAGCCCAATCCTTGGCCTCGAAATAGCGGGGGTGGTAGTGTCTGCCGGTAATAAAGTAACGCGCTGGCGAAAAGGAGATCAGGTTTTTGGTTTGCTGCCGGGCGGAGGCTACGCCGAGTTTGCCGTCATTCATGAGGATATGGCGATGCCCATGCCCCCGGGCTGGAATTTCACGAAAGCCGCCGCGGTTCCCGAAGTATTTCTGACGGCGTTTCAGGCACTTTCCTGGATAGGCAAACTGCAGGCGGGTGAGAAGGTACTGCTGCATGCTGGTGCCAGTGGCGTCGGGACCGCCGCCATTCAAATTGCCCGACAGATGGGAGCCGAAATATTCGTAACGGCTTCACCCGGAAAGCATCAGCTCTGCCTCGACCTCGGGGCACAATACGCGATTGATTACAAGAAAGGCCCTTTTCTGGATGAGTTGATAGGGCTGACGAACGGGACGGGGGTTGATGTGATTGTTGATCCGGTTGGGGGAGATTATTTCAGCCAAAATATCCAAGCTTTACGGCCCGATGGGCGATTGGTGATGCTGGCCGTGATGGCCGGAGGAAACGTTTCGGCCAACATAGGCCCCATTGTTTTTAAACGCCTTCAGGTACTAGGCACGACGTTGCGTTCCCGGACGCGCGACTATCAGATCAAACTTACCCAGGATTTTATCGCTTTCGCCTACGATCTCCTGGTCAGTAATACCTTACGGCCCGTTGTGGATAAGGTGTTTGCCTGGGAAGATGTGGCCAATGCGCATCGGTACATGGAAGCTAACCTTAGCGCCGGGAAGGTTGTGCTGCGGATTAGGGAATAACCCTGCGGGAATTTTGTATTTTTGGACTTTTAGTTTTACCAGGTGGCCCTAATACGGTCACCTTTCAGATAGTAACTATGGATATTCTTCAAAAAATAAAAAGACTTAGTAAGGACCACGTGGCGGACGTAACGGCCAACCGTAACCACCTGCACAAAAACCCGGAACTATCATTTCACGAGCATAAAACTGCCCGTTTCGTGGCCGATTACCTCAAAGGTCTTGGGCTGGAACCGCAGGAGGGTGTGGCCGGAACCGGGGTAGTGGCGATGATCAAGGGGAAAAATCCGGATAGCCGGGTGGTCGGCCTCCGGGCGGATATGGACGCATTACCCATTCATGAAGCCAATGAGGTACCCTATAAGTCGCAGGTACCCGGCGTTATGCATGCCTGCGGGCACGATGTACATATTTCCTCGTTGTTGGGAACGGCTCGGATATTAACCGAGCTCCGCGAGGAGTTTGAAGGTGCCATCAAATTGGTGTTTCAGCCGGCGGAAGAAAAAGCACCCGGTGGCGCTTCGCTGATGATTAAGGAGGGAGTACTCGAAAATCCCCGTCCGGCTGGAATGCTGGGACAGCACGTAGCCCCTAACGTACCCGTGGGTAAGATTGGTTTTCGGGAAGGTATGTACATGGCTAGCACCGATGAGTTGTTCCTTACAGTAAAAGGAAAAGGGGGGCACGGCGCTGCCCCCGATCAATTAATTGACCCGGTGTTGATCGCTTCCCATATTATCGTGGCCTTGCAGCAAATCATCAGCCGGAATCGTCAACCTGCCAATCCTTCTGTGTTGTCATTCGGGCGGTTTATCGCCGACGGGGTGACGAATGTGATCCCCAATGAAGTAAAAATTCAGGGTACCTGGCGTTGCATGGACGAAGAATGGCGGGCCGATGGTCTGCGACGCATGGTAAAAATGGCCGAAGGAATTGCCGACGCCATGGGGGGAAGCTGTGAATTTGAAGTCGTGAAGGGCTACCCGTTCCTGAAAAACCACCCTGAACTGACCCGACGTACCAAAGCCGCCGCCGTAGAATACATGGGCGCCGAAAATGTAATTGATCTTGACCTATGGATGGCGGGCGAGGATTTTGCTTTCTATTCTCAGGTGGTTGACTCCTGCTTTTATCGGCTGGGTACGCGCAACGAAGCAAAGGGCATTATATCAGGAGTACATACCCCCACTTTCGATATTGACGAAAGTGCGCTCGAAATTGGTCCCGGTCTGATGAGTTGGCTGGCTATTCAGGAACTCAACCAACGGTAGGAATGCGTATTGCTTGTTTGTTTCTCTTACTAGGTACCTCGTACACGGGTTGGGGTCAGTCGATGCATGGGAAAGTACTGAATATCCTAACCGACAAACCAATTGCCTACGTGATTATCACGAATATTGACCGTCGCATAGCCGTCAGGAGCGACCAAAATGGCATTTTTTATTTCCCGGAAACCAGTGATACGCTACGTTTTGCCGCGCCAGGATTTCAAACCACTCAAATTGTGAGGTCTCAGCTTGATACCATGGTGATCCGGATGGCAGAAAACCCCTTAGTGGTGGAGAATATTTCCTCCGGAGGTACCAGACGCCCCACTCTGGAACAAGCAGGAACCCGCAGGAAACGCCCTCAGGGCAGGTTTATGCATTGTGATTCTACGTCTTTTTCAGAAATGGCCTTGTTCATTCCAAACTCTGATCAAAGGCGGGCTATTTTACACAAAGTATACTACTACGTACCTTGGGGAGGAAAACAGCGTTCTCCGTTTCGGGTAAGGATATACGAGAATAACAACGGCAAACCGGGTAAGGATTTGCTCGATGAGAGTGTGGTTATTCGGCCTAAATGGTGGAAACGCTGGAAAGAAGCGAGGGTAGGCCCTTATAATATTTCTTTGCCCAAAGATGGCTTCTTCGTGTCCATGGAGTGGCTGAGGGAAGAAGGCAATTATACTGACCGCGCGAAAATGAAAGACGGTAGCATCCGTACGAAACAGTGCTTTGGGCAAATACTTGGAATGGCCGACGAGCCAAAAGAACCCCGTGGTTGGACCCGGTCGAACGGAGGTACTTGGTTCCGGTGGGAGTGGCCCCAACTCTATAAAGTCTACAACCCCATGATCAGGGTAGAGTGGCTCAGGTATCAGTGAACTACCCACCTACGCCAGAGGCGATGGGATGGGCTTCGGGTTTCATAGAGTGTGCTTTGTTACCAAAGTCTGATTTCCTCTCCACCTTTGTAATCGCCAGTTCCTGACGATATATTTTTAATCCTTCATTTAAAATG
>Ga0209390_10005751_pt1 | contig 17217 bp, 11 predicted proteins | sample BON01_FD_187212 | JGI IMG/M metagenome (GOLD analysis project Ga0209390, IMG submission 187212) | Freshwater microbial communities from Lake Bonney liftoff mats and glacier meltwater in Antarctica - BON-01 (SPAdes) (version 2) | ecosystem: Environmental > Aquatic > Freshwater > Ice > Glacier...
CTTTTGCGCTTACCAGGCTTCATCATTGGTTCACTGTAGTTTATCCTGAACGAAGTCGAAGGGTTCAGCTCATTGTATTCTCACCTACAGGAATTCTAACTCCCGTTTTTCTTTGTCGCTCACCACAAAACAGTTTCCTAATCTTGCAGCATAGGGTGGTTTAGTAACTACTCCTGAAAGTCGTCACTAAGAGACCTACTCTCATCTGTTTTAAAGCATTGATAATCGGACTGATTATCATTCAAGTCACACACGGTTTGCAGCTACAAGAAGTTGGCGTCCCGATAGCTATCGGGATCGAAGGACAAAACTGTCTGCCACCACTCCCGATAGCTATCGGGATTGATACGAAGCACAATCCCGATAACTATCGGGATCATTTAACCACTGAACCCGCTTTTTTGCCAAACGCCTGTTATAGCCAGTGCTTCTCATTTTTTCTTAATTGTCGATTTAGTGTCCGGCTCGTAATTTCCTTTTAATACTTCTTTTATGTCGGCTTGAAGTTTTACATAGTCAATATTTTCATTGTAGGTATATGCGTAAAGCGTTCCGCTAACTTCATTAGTAGCGGTTTCAAGTCGTTTAGTCAAAACGTAGTCGAATTTTACTGAATTATCACTTTTATGAAACATTAAAACTTGAAGCCTATAGAGTTGGTCTTTGTCTGTTCCGTCTGGATTGGTACTGTATACATAGTAAACTATTTTAGAAAAACTTTTAGAAGATCGGTTTACTGGTAATTTTTCAAACCATTCATAGCCCCAAACATTTTTGTCTTCCCATTTAAAGAACGTGAAGTTAAAATTTTCGTCAAGTCCAATGGGTAGTTTTTTGTCTTTATAGGCTTTGTAAAGAAGGGCTTTTTGCTTTAAAGCTTTGTCTATTTGTCCTAAGCCAAAATATGAAACCACTAAATTCTTTTGCATCCAATATTCCCGTGAAGCAAATTTTTCGTCAAAGTATGATTTCCCTTTTTCAATCAGTGTTAGTGCTTCAAGTCCAAATTGCAATGATTTGTCAAATTTTTCACTTGTCCTGTTTTGTTTTTCCAGTTCAGAGGTCGCACCAACATAATACCAAAGTATGTAACTATAAAGAGTGTCTTTTTTGTCACACTTAGGTTCAATTTCTTTGAGAATATTGTATGCTTCCGAAAAATTGTTGGCTTGAAGCAAACTGTCTGCCGTATGGTATTTTTTTAATAATTCGGTTTGTCCGAATGTGACTGTCGAAATGGTCAGTAATAAAATTGTTAATGTTTTTTTCATTGTATGTTGTCTTTTAGGGCTAAGTTTTAATATTAACCGCATTTGATTTGAGCAAATTTATCATGGTGCTCGCTGATTCTGAAGTCAGAATTGCCAGAAACCAGGCTCTCATTTGCTTGGTAGTTTGATCAAGTTCCTTCTGATAGAGGAACCAGTTGAGGTAGTTCTGAAGATATTTCGTGCTGACCCCATTAAACCGATCAAGAAAGTCTCGAAGCTGTTTATGCGTATTATTAACCCGTTGCAGATTAATGACCTTGTCTGCGTTTTGTTTCTGTTCTGAGGCCTTAACGGTCCTGTGCTTTATGGTCTTTAGTCCTTTTGCATACTTCAAATAAGACGAATGCTGGTCTGTGATTAGCGTGGCGCCTTTGCTCAGTTTTTTACCAACGGTTTTACGCACCTGCTTGGCATTTATCCTTTTTGTTTCTACGGCCTTCAAATAGCGATTGCCTTGGCGATCTATTGCTGTTATGACCTGTACGGTATTTGCTGGCTCCTCTTTTGAACTTCTGCTAAAATCAGTGCCTCTCTTTCTTCCCTTACGTTCCAAGCCTAGTTCTCCCTTGTTACTAAGGGCTAACTCCATCTCATCATACTCCACCAATTCACCCAATTTCGCAGGCTCCCTCTCCGCCAAGGCACTCAATATCTTATGCCGCCAATCAAATGAGGTCTTCACGTTGATCCCCATGATTGAAGCTATGCGCTTTATACTCTTGCCCTCCTGCATTAAGCGAACATACTCTTGCCACCTATGTTTCAGATGAATCCCATCCAATGGTGTACCCGTAGTTTCGCTATACCACTTAAGGCAGTCTTTGCACTGATACATTTGATTCCCAGACTGAGTACCGCGCTTCCATACATTGATACTTTTACAATGAAAGCAAGGCTTCCGCGGCTGTTTCGTCTTCACCTCTTCGGCGACATTTGCCAAAACCATTGATTTTGACTCAACTAACACAGAAAGCTCGTTCAACAAAACCTCCTGGCTTGCACCATCCAATTGCTGGAAGTCTTCTAATATCATAGCTTTTGTCCTCATATTGCGAATATACCGATTTGCTGTCTATTATAAAACTCAGCCAAAAAATATATAGTCAACTCAACGATTCAAGCATTACTGAAAGACTTGATAAAATTGAACGCATCATAATGGAATCACAGCAATCTATTGGCACAATAAAGCTGATGACAATCTTGTTTGGAGGGGCCGCCATTTTTATTATTGGCTTAGTGGCATTCATGGTTTTGCGCTGAACCTTCTAAACTGAGTATTCCGGAGATATTGACTCCTCCGTTTTTAGATAGGTTTATCAAAAAACTGGTGTAAAATAACCAACCCATTGGGTTATAACATCATTAAAATCAAAAACTACTTTCCCACCATCCGTTTCATGGTATCAAAAAATGCGCGGTAGAAGGATTCGTCTTTTGCGTAGAGCTTGTAAAGTTCGAGTTCCTTTCTGCGTTCTTGATTCATTACTTCGTCTAAGATTTTCTTGAAGGCTAATTCCTTGTTCTGTGAATCGGCATTATCTGCCACCTTCGATTTGAAATCGGGGTGGGCTTGAATTTGCTTACTCAGCGTTACAAATTTGATGCGTTGATCTTCGGGTGTGGCATCCCATCCATGGAACCATCTTTCGTTAAAGGTTTTGATGATTTCATCTAAGTCGTCAGTCTCTTCTTCGCCGGCATGCGCTCCTCTTGGATTTGGGTTCTGCGGACCTAATTCTGTTAAGGATTCATCAAGGCCGATGGAATAATTCAGCTTCGTGCGCTCTAAGCCGTAGGTGGATAAATCAACTGATTCTAAAAGTTCATCGATAAGTTCATCTTCCCTGGTTCTGACAATCAGTTTTGGGATTAGGAACTTTAGAAACCAAAATAACTTTTCCCATTCCAAAACCTCATAGGGCATGATGGAAGCCATTTGACCGTATATTTTAACAAATTGCTTGGCCTTAATTTTAAAATCCGCTTTCTCTTCATCTTCTAGCTGCAACTCGTGATTAAAGCGATTGGCTGCGGTATCGATGATGGGACTTAATTCTTGTGCATCTACTCCCTCAAAATACTTTTCTACAAACGATTCGACTTCCGACGATTCATATACTCCCATATCGTCGAGTACGCCTTTTAATTCATGCAACACGTTTATGTCTGTTGCTCTGCTGAGTGAGGTTGAGGTATAAAAAGGATCGAAGGAGGCCTTGATATCATCCACTTGATTGAAGAAGTCAAGAATAAATAGGTCTTCGGTTTTCTTGCCCAGTTTATCTGCCGCTCGATTCAATCTACTTAAAGCCTGAACAGCCATTACTCCTTGCAGCTTCTTATCCACGTACATGGTGCACAGTTTTGGTTGATCAAAGCCTGTTAAGTACTTATTGGCCACTACCAATAATCTGTATTCATCTGAATCGAATTTATCTCGGGTGTCTTTTTCCGGGAAGCCATTCAAGTCTGCTTCCGTATATTCAACTCCGTCAACAAGCTTCTTGCCCGAAAAAGCAAGCGCCACTTTAAATGGAGAACCCTTTTCAGCCAGAATGCGATTAATCGATTTGAAATAGCGAATAGCCGACTGAATATCTTGCGTAACCACCATTCCCTTTGCTTTGCCTTTAAGCTTTTTTGTATTGTAAGCCTTGCTGATAAAGTGTTCCATCATTATTTCAGCTTTGGTGGCAATGGTGCGTTTATCGCGTTCTACAAATGCTCGAAGCTTCTTTTGGGCTTTTGCCGTATCAAATAGCGGATTGTCTTGGATGGACTTTTCTATTTCATAATAGCTTTTGTAGGTGGTATAATTCGCCAAAACATCAAGAATAAATCCTTCTTCAATGGCCTGCTTCATTGAATAGAGATGAAATGGCCAAAATGAGCCATCTTCTTTCTTCGTACCGAAACGTTCAAGCGTGGTATTTTTAGGCGTTGCTGTAAATGCCAAATAAGAGGCATTCCCTTTCATCTTCCGCATCTTCATTGCTTCAAGTACTTTGTCTTGAGCATCCTCATCTTCCTCGCTTTGGCCCATTGCCTGATTCATCTTACCCGCTGCAGTACCACTTTGTGAACTGTGCGCTTCATCTATAATTACAGCGAATCGTTTATCGCTCAAATCGGCAATGCCGTCAACGATAAATGGGAACTTTTGAATGGTGGTTATGATAATCTTCTTCCCTTGTTCCAGACTATCCCTTAGCTCTCTTGATGAGTAAGCTGGAGCAACAATATTTTTGACCTCTGAGAATTCTTTGATGTTCTCACGAAGCTGCTTGTCTAATAGCCTGCGGTCTGTTACCACAATGACCGAATCAAACAAGGGGTTATTTGTTCCTTTTGCTCCTGGGAGTCTCTCGTTTACGGGATATGTTTCTATCAATTGATAGGCAGCCCAAGTGATGGAATTCGATTTCCCCGAGCCTGCCGAATGTTGAATTAAATAGGTATGTCCTACGCCATTTTTTGAGGCATGATTCAATAGTTTCCTTACCACATCCATTTGATGGTAGCGAGGAAAATAAAGTGTTCTGGAGTTTAATGTATCGGATGCCTTTCCATCAAAACGGACAAAATGCTGAATGATATTAGCCAAGCTAGCGCGTGAGAAAACCTCTTCCCATAAATAGGCTGATTTATGGCCAAATGGATTCGGTGGGTTGCCTTTTCCATGATTGTTCCCTTTATTAAACGGGAGAAAGAAAGAAGCAGCACCGTTTAATTTGGTGCACATATACACTTCGTCTGTATCGACGGCAAAATGAACGAGAGCTCGGCCAAAATTTAACAGCGGCTGCTTGGTATCTCTATCGTATTTGTATTGTTTAATTCCTTGAACCTTGGCAGTCTGACCGGTCCAATGATTCTTTAATTCCATGGTGGCAACAGGCATTCCATTAACGAATACCACCATGTCTATTTCCTCTCTGGTATTGTCTAGGTTATAGCATACCTGACGGGTAACACTGAATTCGTTTTTTTCAAAATTATCCTTCACTGCTTGACTGCTGCTCTCCATGGGCAACTGATAAAGCAAGGTGAAGTGCGCGTCTTCCACTTCTAGCCCTTTTCTAAGCAAGCGGAGCAAGCCGTACTTCTTCACCATGCGATCATAGCGCTCCAAAATTTTAAGTTTCCAGTCTGCTGCCCGTTTAAGCTTATCTAACTCTTCCTTTTGCGTACTTTCTAAAAAATGCCAAAAGCGCGTTTCGTCCAAGGCATATTGAGCATTAAAATCATTGGAATTGCCAATGTAAAAGCCCTTGCCACCCCGATAAATTTCTTGTGGTTCGGAAACGATGTTCATGCCTCCGCTTAGTTCTTCTAAGCAAGTGCCTGTTAAGGCCTTTTCTATGGCTGATTCTAAAGCCTGTTCGTTAGTTTGTGATGGCATCTTGGATTTGTTTGTTAATCCTCTGATACATCTTAACGATGTCCTGTGATTGATTAACCGATGATTTGAACGAAATCCCACCTAAGTAAACACGGTCCTCCGTTTCATGGAGATATACACGCAGCGCTACAGGAGTAAACACCCTCAATTCCCGAATATGAAATTTGAAACTGCCTTGGGTAACATCTTTAATGATTTTTGTGTCAGGATAAAACGGGGTTGCGGATCCTCTGTCCCTTGCTCTTTGAAACAGATTAATTATTGATTCTTGACACCCCTCAGATAACTGCAAAAACTCTCTCGAAAAATTTCCGGACTTATTGTTCATTCCAACAACGCTGTCAAGCCGCTCCAAAAAAGTTGAATGAGTAAAACTCCACAGCTCATAACTGGTTTGATCAATGACAGACTTTCCTTTTGGAAGGTCACAAGCGGAGAAGTCAATTCCTAAAAAGCCATTGATTTTTGATTTGCAAAATGTGTTGGCATCTTCTTCGGTTCTAATCGTACTCTCACAGGTAGTGAGTTGCTCAATAAAGGTAGCCAGTAGCTGATTTTCCTGGCTGTATTGTTGATATAGATTTGCGTAGTGGGCGGAATTAATGGCATCTGGGCTTTTATTGAACTGATCTGTCACAATCCGACCTATTGCATTTAACTCTATCAAGCCAATTTTGTAATGCTCAAAGCTGAGATGATCAGCAGTACTGTTAGCTAGAAATAGATGTCTCATTTTTTTCGAAGCTTATGAAGTTGCGCGAAATCGACCTGAGTTTGGTCAAAAAAGCCGGAAGGCCAATTTGAAAGTTCACCTATTTCGTTAATCGATATTGTTTGCACGTTAGGTTGAGTCATTTCTTCATTTTGACTAAAGAAATTTATACTCACCAAATCGGGAGATATGATGGGTGAGGCTGCGGCAACCTGAATGCCGTTTACTACGTGATCACTATGTGTCTCAATAATCACTTTGACCCCAGATGCAGCAACCATTGATAAAAACCGACCGATTCTTGACTGGGCAGATGGGTGTAAATGCGCTTCAGGATTTTCAACGACCATGAAGCTGCCTTCCTTGGCAATCAACCCTGTTACCAGAATGGGCAATACATAGCTAATTCCAAACCCAATGTTAGGCGCGATGACAGATTCCCCTCTAGTATAATCATTTACCACCCTGACCTGTGCCGTTCCTGTTCTAGTGTCGTACTTAGCGGATATGGATACGCCAGGCATTAGGTAGTCGAGCCAAGCATTAACCTGTTGTTCAAGTCGGGGATTATTCAGCCCCTCGAACCAACGTGACTTAGCCACCTTAAATTTGTATGAAAACTCCGTGTCTCCAATCAATTGGGCAACAAATTCGCCTTGAAAGCCCGTATTTGGATAATCAAAGAACTGGATAGATTGACTGATTCTTGGGCCAATTCTTTCTGCATTCAAGTAATAAAACTCCTGAGTGAATAATCCTGAATCCTTCAAGTATTCGCTCCCTTCTACTATAATCGGTTCAAGCCAAAGTTGGGAGGATTCTATTGCATAGCTAACTCGGAATCTCCCAGCATCATTCTGAATTCCCAAATGGACAACGGCTTCTTCTTTTAGCCGATTACTGATGCTTGAACTGTCTCCAAAGACTAAGCAGTAAGCCCCATTGAGTTCAACCTTGAGGCCATTGGTTTCTGTATATTCATAATGGTCATTTTCCCATTTCGAACAATGCTCAATAGTCCTTCTCAAAAAAAGTAAAGCCTGAATAGCCGTGCTTTTTCCATTACCATTTGCTCCCGCGAATACAGTAAGTCGGTTCAGAGGAATTTCAACTTTCTGAAAACACTTGAAGTTTTGTATCAGTAGTTTCTCCATTAGTTCAGTGTAATATTTGCACTAATTAAATCTTGCACTTTTTCAAAAGCATAAAGAATATTACTCCGTCCATTGGTGCCGTAAGACAAATAGTTGAGTAACGTGGTGTCGTCTTCAATCGCACCTGCAAGGGGTTCTAATAGTTGCAGTTCATCATTTGCAGACTCTATCAAATGATGGTCGTACTGTGAAAGCATAACCGAAAGAGAAACGAAAAGTGCTTTATTGATAAGTTGTTTGTGAGCATTTGGTTCTATATCAACTCTTCTGATTTTTCGAAATGCATACTTCTGACCCAATAAGTACTTCGCATTCCTCATGGCCGTTTTATATAAATCCACGTAATGTTCTAAATCTAACTTCGGTGTTTTGTACAACTCTTCTGTTAAAGTATCTAGGGCATTGTCCATAGAACCATTGTAATCCCCCATGCTGCCTTGCTCCATATACTTACGAAATAAGATGAAGCGAAGTGCCACTTCTTGATCTTCCATTCTGGTTGATCGGATGCTATAGCCCGTGGCGGACTTAAACTCGTTCAATTCGGCCATTTCACGCAAAGTATCTCTTAGTCCAGTTCCTGCCAGACAATTTCTAATCTCCTGATTATTTAGTGGTTTGCCGCCCGTATTAATCCTCCTAAAGATGTCATACTTCACTTTAGCAGGAGAAGAAGGATCAATAACGTTAACAGAAAATTGCGTTTGATTAAACCAGCGTAAATATTTAGGGTCAAGCCCCTTCTTGTTACCATCATCTTTAAAGTAACGGCCATCGCAACTGTCATGAAGATATTCCAAGTTTCTTAAGCGAAACTTGTTGTCAATAAAATCCTTGATGGTGGATATTCGCTGGAGACCATCCACGATGGTAATTCGGCCTTCGTCATCTTCTGAAAAATAGAACATCGGTAAAGGAATTCTTAACAGAATAGATTCAATCAATCGTGACTTTTGGAAGTTATGCCAGACCAGATTCCGTTGAAAATCTGGAGATAGATCAATATCATCATCATCTATCATGTCCGTTATAAGCCTAAGGCTGAACTGTTTTGCATGAACCTTAATGTCTTCAGGGTCAAATGGCTGTACTGTCTCCTGAGAGTCTGTTGCGTTAATATCCGTTCCTGATTGCTCCGCCTCAATCACCTGAAGTACCAGTTGATCAAGTTTAGTTCGAGTATCTTCCGCCTCTTCCGTAATGCGATCATCCTGCTCCTGAATCACAAATGAGTTGCCCTCTAAGGTCAATTTCATCCACGACTCATTACCATCAGTCATTAATTCGAAATGATTCTGCTCCGTATTTATTCGAAATACCGTTAGTAGCACGAATTCATTTTCTCCTGTTTCGAATTCTATTTTCATAATCTGTGTCTCTAAAAAATGGTCTTACAAACTAACTTTTATTTTACCCATTACCGCACTATCTACCATCATGATTTTATATTCTTTTATCTCTTATTCAATCCCGTTTCAGTGTTTCTTGAAGCATTAGACCTTTGTTAGTAAGACGGTATTTCTGTTTGGTGCTGGTGGGTTTGTCTGGAAGCGTCATTTCAATAAGTCCTTCGTCCAAGGCTGGCTTCAGGTACTTTTCCATGAAGTTGGGTCTATGTTTCAAATCCAGTCTTTCCATTAACTCATTCCTACCCTGTTCATAGTCCAATATCCACACCACCCGATGACCCAGTTCTTCAATACTCAAATACCTTGGGGCAACATGCTCGGTATCATGCTCGGTAACATGCTCGGTATCATGCTCGGTAACATGTGCGGCATTGGCTGAAGGTCTCCATAGAACAACTTTGAAACCCTCATCAGCACTAAATACTGGAATAGCAAGACCTTGTGCTTTGGTCAGTTTAAAAATGTCGAGCGTGCCTGTGCCAAAACGCTCAATATCACCCGTAAGAAACATGCATGAAGCAAGAAGTGCATTGTGCGGATAAGAAGCATGTGGAACACTCAGATCATTCAATTCCAATTCTGGAGGAAGCGCACCTGGATTAGACACTTCAACTCGGTCTTTAAAAACCGATACTTGAACACTTCCTTTACTATGGTAATTGCGATGTGCAACCGCGTTGATAATAGCCTCTGAAATAGCCGCTCTTGGAACCTCATACGCAGTGGCTACCTGATTTCCCACATCGCGCGTTCCGGTGGACAAACTGATCTTTGCTAGCACAAAGTCAACTGCATCTTCGGCCATTTCGAATACCGTTCCGCCAAATTCTTTATAATCTGGAATTGGCTTTTCAACTACAAAGCCATGGAAATGCGCGCATTTGACCGTAGCGGTAGTAAAGAATTTTTGCGGGTTTACACCAAAGGCCAAAATGGCGCTGTTCACCACCTTGCCATTGCGGTACAGATTGAGATGGCGTAACACCTGCTCAACAGATGCGGTTTCTTTCAATGGGAAATTTCGTTTTAGCCTTGCGGTGGCTACAAATGCGCTGACCTTATCTGCATCAATGTTTTCCAGCGAGGCATCTTGGCATAGACTTTCGTCAAAATCGCGGGATTCTATCTTGCCTGTTTGCCGCAAGTACAGCACACAGGAGCTGTAAACCTCCGCTTTCAGTTCTTCGAGATTTGCAAAACGCTTGCGCGAAACATCTGCGCCTACCTTGGCAATAAACCGTTGTTCCTTCTCTTGCCGTGCCAACTCATTGCCGCCTTTGATGTAAATCCAGCGTGGAATGTGCTCGTTTTTGGCTTGGTCGTATTCCCGTTCGGTGGGCGAAACACCCTCGGCATCTTCATAGCCATACGCTGCACCAAGCAAACCAATGTAAAGTTTTGACCGTTTTACCTCCTCCAAATACACATCTCCGGGTGCGTACGTATTGGCCGCCACTTCTTCAAAGAGAAACGGCTCAAAAAAGCCGCTGAGCAACGGGTCTTGGCGCAAGTACTGCGCCAGTGCCTTACGCTCCTCTGCAAACTCTTTTTGCACGCTGCTTATAAAAACCTTTTCCATAGCTAACCAACTTTTATCTTCCCCGTTACCGCACTGTCTATCAGCGTGATTTTGTATTCTTTCAGCTTCTCGATTTGGGTTTGTTGTAGAGAAATGGCTTGGTCGATTTTGGCGGATTGGGTTTCGATGTGGGCGACAATGGCGGTTTGTTCATTGAGAGAGGGAATTGGAATGTAGAGATTGAAAAACGAATCCATATTAATACTCTCAACAGTTGCTGCCTGCTGTCGTGTTTCAACAAGAATTTTCGAGTTATTTCCCTGTATTAATCTTAAGAAATAAGGCTCAAATATATAGTTTGAAAAGATTAAGCACTTAATATCTTGATTTATCGCCATGTCATTTTTTAAAATTGATAAAGCAAATGTGTGTTGTAAAATGCCAGATCTTGTGACAAATACAACAGAGCCTTTTGGGGCAATATTAGACGATGAACGTTTTAATCCTATTTCAGAAATTTCTCTAAGTGTGCAGGACAAAAAATCTGTTTTGATATCGATCGAAGAAATCCAAGGAATACCACCATCCCAATATTCAATTTTATCGGTAGACGGAGTTCCTCCACTAAAAGCTTTTTTAGTCAAGAATTTTAACCTCTTCACCTCCCAACCCTCAGGAATCTCCCCAATCCATTCCACACCGCTGTGTTTCATCTCAGATTTGGGACGCATTATCCATTGTCCATTATCCATTTTCAGTTGCCCCGTTACCGCATTTTGAATAATGATTTGCTTGCGTTCCTTGAGCAAGCCAATCATCTGTTGTTTTTGGGCAATAACACGGTCTATTTTGTCGGTTTTGTCGTCTAGAAAGGTGGCTATGGCGGTTTGTTCTTCAACAGGAGGTAAAATTGAAATAATTCTAAAAAAATCATCAGTGTATAATCTAAGTCTACTTTCAATAACACCAGAGGAATTTCGTTTGTATTCAGATTTATATAATTCTGTTCTAAGTAAATAGTGGAAATATCTATTTACATCATTTGTTTTTAAACGATAAATAGAATATGCAGGGCTTGTGATTCCATTAAATTCTGAAAATCCTAAACTTCCATTCCAAGCCAACATGATATTACTTACTAAATCATTCTTTGCTACCTTTTTATATCCTTCAAGTGTTGAAGCATTTGTAAGCATTCCTCCTTCTTCTAATCGCTCACTTTTATTAGAAACACCAGTATATTGCGAAACTGAAAGTAAATCCTCTGAACCATCAAAACTTCTTTCATTTATTTCTGTAAATAAATGTTTTAGTCTTAAAACTTCCCAACCCTCTGGAATCTCTTCCAACCATTCCACACCCGAATCTTTGTAAGCCGCATATTTTGGAAAAGTTGTTTTAGTTGCTGTCGTTTCCATTAGCTCAGATTTAAAATTTCCATAATCAACCCTTCACTTTCTGCTTCCAATGCTACTATTTCTTCACTTACTTCTTCAATGCTTCTCAATGGCTTATGCTGGTAGAAGTATTTGTTGAAACTGATTTCATAACCGATTTTGGTTTTATCCAAATCAATCCAGGCTTCATCTACATGAGGTTTTACTTCACGCAAGAAATAGTCATGAATAGACTCATTCAGCGGTACACTTTCATTGTCTCCTAAATCGGATTGCCTTTCATAGACTATGTATTCATTGGGCTTACTGGTTGGATAGTAGCCAAAATCAGCCAAATGCTCTTTCTTACATCCCAAGTGTTTCAATACCTTATTCAGTTTATCGCCGCTCAGACTTACTGTGTTTTTGATCACTTTTTCAGCCGCTTCATCGTACCAGCTCACTTCATTTAAAATCACATTCAATTGACTTGCAGAAACCTTCACATTCAATTTCTTGAGCTTGGTTGCCACCAATTGCTTGAATACATTGAAGTTGCTAAACACTTCGTTACCAATCTCCTTCATTAAGACTTTGGCTATATCCAAAATCTCGCGGTATTTATTCCAGTGTTCTGGCTTTGAAATCTCCGCACGGTGTTTGGAACTTAGGTTCAATTCCTTTTTTTCCGCCCATTCTAGAATCGCTTTGGTATGGGCTTTTAGGTTGACATAAACCTCCGCACCGAAAGTTTCATAGGCCCATTCCATTGGTTCACGCAGCGATTTATCAAAACGCAATTCGGCAATGCGCTCTTCGGTGAATTGCGCTTTGAGTCGAGCGGGTCTGTCAATGCTCACTTTATAATATCCAAAATCATCATTTTCAAAAATCTTTGCTGCCAATGCTTCTTCCGCCTTTCTATCGATGCTTTGAAACTTGGTATAAGCCGTTTGAATTTCATGAATATGCTCCGGTTTCAACTCACAGTTCTTGGCCCCTAAGTTCTTACGCAACTTGGCGAAACGTTGGGATGCATCAATCAAAATAACTTTACCCTTTTTATTGGAAGCCTTATTATTACTCAATAACCAGATATAGGTAGTAATTCCGGTATTGTAAAAAAGGTTATTGGGAAGTTGAATGATACAATCCAGCAAATCATTTTCAATAATATAGCGCCGGATATTGCTCTCTCCTCCGCCAGCATCGCCCGTAAATAAACTTGAACCATTGTGCACAGAGGCAACACGCGAACCCAATGGACTTTGTTTGAGCGGTTTCATTTTATCCACCATTTCCATCAGAAATAGCAGTTGCCCATCAGACGAACGCGGCGTTGCATCCACTTCCTCTTCCACTCCCCAATAGTTTTTCAGCTTTATAGAAAAGCGCGGATCAATAATGTCTTTGCCGTCTTTGATATACTTCAAATCCGTTCCCCATGATTTCCCATACGGCGGATTAGAAAGCATAAAATCGAATTTCATTCCAGAAAACTCATTTATTGAAAGCGTAGAACCCACTCTGATGTTTTCGGGGTTATTTCCCTTGATCATCATATCCGACTTGCATATTGCGTAGGTCTCGTCGTTTATCTCCTTCCCATACAAATACACATCGCCAATGGCGCGAATCTCCCCTTCTTCATCCTTGATAAAATTCTGCGACTCGGTGAGCATTCCTCCAGAACCACAAGCGGGGTCATAGATTGTCATTACAGTTGGGAGTTGATCTTTTATCGGATCAAATACCATGTGCGTCATTAAGTCGATTACCTCACGAGGGGTAAAATGTTCCCCAGCTTCTTCGTTATTCTCCTCATTGAATTTCCGAATCAACTCTTCAAAAACATAGCCCATCCCAAGATTCGAGAGCGGAGGGAGTTTTCTTCCCTCTGGATCTTCCTTTTCAAACGGTGTGAGGTTGATATAAGGAGACGTAAATTTCTGCAAAACATCCAGCAGCACATCCTTGCTCGCCATATGCTTCACCTGGCTTTTCAGCTTAAACTTTTCAATGATCTCTTTAACATTTGGGCTAAATTTATTCAGGTAATCCTCGAAGTTGGCTTGCAAAATTTGCTGGCTATTGGTTGCCGTATTAAACAGTCGTTGCAAGGTCCATTCGCTGGTATTATAAAATACATAGCCACTGGCATCACAAAGGCCGGTCTCATCCCATTCAGTAAATCCAGCTTCATCTCTTTGGAACGCCAATTCCTCCATTACCTTATCCTTGCTAGGTTCAAGCAAGGCATCCAAGCGGCGCAACACTACCATTGGAAGGATTACATCTCTATATTTCCCCCTAACATATACGTCTCTCAAACAATCATCGGCTATTGACCAGATGAAGGATATTAATCTATTGTGTACGGATTGATTCATGCTGCGGTATTCTGCTAATTCTTGTTCTCTACAATTATAGGCATACTCTTCGTCAGAACACGACGTTACTGGTCAATTATAATTATCGTATTTTCACTGACATGCTCATGTGGAAATTATGGAATACAAAAGCCGGTGACACGCTTGATTTTCAGTACTTCCTCTATTTGGATGAAGGCTCAACTTTTCTCACAGAAGAGCCACAGTGGATAAAATTCAAAGAAAACCATGCTCAGTTTGAACCATTTATTTGCAGTCCAAGTGAGTTGTAAGCACTGATGATATTAAGGGCAATGCCTTAACAATTGAGTGCATGCAGCAGATATATTGCAATTGGCAGATAACTGATACTACGCCCAAAAGAAAAAAGGACACGGTTTTATTCAAAAATATTAGAACAAGATAGCGGCTTACCTTCTTTGTGTTCAAAGGTTGAACATAATTTTTTCAAACGAACTTTACTTTCATTTTCAAGATTGTAAGAAAATTTTATTGTAAAATTTTGTCCAGTAATTTCCATGGTATCATTTGCGCTGTTATAGACAATATCATTGATTTCATAAAATGCGATACCTATGTGGGAAGCAGTATTATCTCGTGAAATTTGTACATCTAATCCATTTTCGTACACTGACAAAATAGTTCGTGGTGAGTGAAGTTGGCTACTCTCCTCTATTGCTAATATTCCGTCGATATATGGCCAGCTTCCAAGAAAAAATAATAACTGCTCGCCGATTTTTCGTTTCAATTCGGTAGAATCTAATAAGTAGCGACCTGTGAATTCATGATTTAAATCTAAAAAGTATTGAGCGTTTTTATTTCCTCGCTCTTTAGCTATTGTCCAATTTGATACTGCTTCTTCTCTTAAGCCCTTTGCAATGGATATTCTTCCTAAATATAATAGCGAATCGGAACCAAATGCACTATTCTCGATTAGTGATTCAAAATCCACTCTGGCTTCCTCATACATTTTTAATTTAAACTGTGCCGAAGCCCTTAAATATTTAACCTGTGTGTTTTCAATCACTAAATCAGAAACTTTCTCAAGAAGAATCAAACACTCTGAATACCTCCCAACTTTGTAAAATTTATTTACTTGCTCCAATAGATTCAAGGCATTTTGATTTTTGGATAAATTCTCATCTAGTTTAACCTCGAAAATCAGTTTCTTCAAATTTCCAATAATCAATAAGGCCACAATCGGGGTTATGAAGCTGAAAATACCCCAACCTAAAGAATTTCTATTCAGTCTATTTGCTATTTGAAACACCCATCTTGCAATACCTATCCTAATCACAATAAAAACGGATGCGAACACTGCCCTTTCCTTTCCACTGTCGATATTCAAATCAGAGAAATACAAAGTGATCATTAAAATTATTAGTAAAAAAGCCACTGACCTGGGATCATTGCCTTCATGGCGGGAGTCTGTGTTCTCTGACTCAGGATTCAATATAACTTTCTTCGGGCGCGAAACTTCCTGATCTACTAAACCATCAACTGGCAAGGGTGGCGGTTCTTGGAAAATAATATCTGCAAGTTCAATTACTTCACCTGCTGGCTTCCATGTCTCCATGCCTTCTGTCCATACTAATACGTTTTGCTTTAGCCTCTTTTTTTTAAGCTCGTCCAAGGTCAATGGTCCTAATCGATTACCTTCTTGCGCATAATAATAGTACTTCATTGGCATTTCGATTGATATCTGTTCAATAAACCAAGAATTTCCGCCATAATCTCTTACCGGAAAATAAATATGTCCGGTTTTCGAAAAATAAGAATGTATGATTTTGAGGACAATTTAGGTTACTTTTCTTTGGTTACAAAAATTGTTTTCCGGTGTTCCTGATTAGCGCAGGGAAGCATTTTTATTGGTGGGCATGTTTATCTTCGAATGACTCAAACATAGATAACCTGTGAAGAAAATTCAGAATATTTTTTCAAGCTATTGCCTCAATTCCGCAAGTTACCCCAATTGAGTTTCGGTTGTAGATTTCCGGAGTGTTTTGGGTTTGTTGAGCTTGGTCAGAGCTAATATTTAGGTTTTGCGGGCATAAGTTCCCTTACCCATGTTCTTTGTTTGGGCGAAAGAGGGTTTCAATAATGCACGAATGTCAGGTGACGAGCTTTTCGAGTTCTGTGAATCGGAGGTGGGTATAGAATTTAATGAATCGGGTGCGGCATCGGTAGATTACTTTGGCGGGGATTGCCAAGAAATTAAGAACGAAGGACTTTGGTCTCATGGAGGTCCATACCTGTTTGCACAAGTTGCTCAGTCCGTGTTTAAGAAGTTCAAACAAGGCCATGAAACAAGCTGCCACGGTTAAATAGAGTCTGTCTATAAAGTCCGCTTGCTGCGTTGCGCTTGTCCCAAAAATGCTCATTTACAAGGGTAAACTGCGCTTTTTGGTCCGTCACGCGCCTCCCTTCGGCAGGCTCAGGACAGGTTATATCGAACTTTCAAGCTCAGACTCTTGATATTATGGACAAGCTCTAAATAGCTTGTATTTGTAGCGATGTCGTTAAAAGGAAGCAGAGACCAACCAAAATCATTGCCCAGCATATCAAAGTTACGCTCGGCATCTCCTCTTTGGTTGTAAAAATGAATGATGTCTTGCGGTAACATGGACACCCTGTAGTCGTTGGTGATGATTGCTCTATATGTATAGGCTGTTCCGGTAAAAACATCCAGTTGATCTACCCGCCTTACTTCTTTCAATAACAAGCCGGTAGCCCTTGTAGTCCATTTCTGTTACCTCAATTTCTCTTTTGTGCCAATTAACCACGTACTCCAGCGGTCTTCTGCTATAGAAACAATCTCTTTGGTCAACGACACTGGACGTACAGCCCTGATGTAAAACCGGGTATCTGCTTTATCAAGATCTTGCATAAGATCCAAATTATAAGAGGCAGCATCAGCCCGGAAGTTCTTGATGCGGATTCCGTTCACTTTAGTTTGGCACAGCACCTTTTTCACAAATTCT
>Ga0209390_10005754_pt1 | contig 17207 bp, 17 predicted proteins | sample BON01_FD_187212 | JGI IMG/M metagenome (GOLD analysis project Ga0209390, IMG submission 187212) | Freshwater microbial communities from Lake Bonney liftoff mats and glacier meltwater in Antarctica - BON-01 (SPAdes) (version 2) | ecosystem: Environmental > Aquatic > Freshwater > Ice > Glacier...
CCACCATAACCACTCCAGTTGAGGTTTAAAGTATGTGACTTTCTAAGTTGAAATAGGCCTCTGCATCGGCTTGAGTCATTTCTCCCGATCCCACAACATAATTGATCGCCTTTGGAAAATAGTCAGGACTGATCCATCCTGAAGTAATGTATTGACTGGGGGAACCCAGCAAGACAATTAAAAAGTGATGATGATACCTGCAAGTACTCTTTGTTCACGGTCATCTGACCCCTGATAGAGGTTTGGCTTTTTGTCTGAAAGTGCAAAGCCGTAGACGCTAATCGCTACTACTGCAAAGATATTAGTTCAGATCGCATGATCAGCAATTTCTTCATCATACCAGCCCAATAACTTCTCAACGAGCATCCAAAACAGAGTAACACGAGTAAATATAATGGCTCACTTGATTTGAATTTTTAAATTCTTCATTGTGCGTTATGTTTTAGGTTAGTTGTGAGTTATTCTTTTCAAAATGTAAATTTTCAAAAACGTTACGTTCAAGGGTGTATTCCTATTCTATATGGGAATATTCTTGTCCATGAAGTAAACCGTAGTAATTTTACAACACCAAATACCGAATGAAACCAGACCTTAAGCAAATACAACAACCCATCGCATTCGAAATGACTGAGTTTGAACTCAAGTTTAAGGATTTGATGAAAAGCAAGGTCAAACTTCTGGATCATATCATGAATTACATCGTGAAGCGAAAGGGAAAGCAGATGAGACCAATGTTTGTATTTCTCTCCGCAGGACTGTGTGGAGGCATCAATGAATCTACTCATAGAGGCGCTGCTTTGATCGAACTTTTGCACACGGCCACATTAGTTCACGACGACGTCGTCGATGATGCCAACTATCGTAGAGGGTTTTTCTCTGTCAACGCACTTTGGAAAAATAAGATTGCGGTTTTAGTTGGCGACTTTCTGTTATCCAAAGGCCTGCTCCTGAGTGTAGACAATAATGATTTTCATTTGTTGAAAATCGTCTCCAATGCTGTAAAAGAAATGTCCGAAGGGGAACTTCTTCAGATCGCTAAAGCTCGAAAACTCGATATCACTGAAGAAGTCTATTATCAGATTATTCGTCAGAAAACTGCTAGCCTAATGGCCTCCTGTTGCGCTGTGGGAGCTTCCAGTACCGCTGGTACAGAAGAAATAATTCTAAAAATGCGGGAATTTGGAGAGAAAGTAGGAATGGCATTCCAAATCAAAGACGACCTTTTTGACTATGGCGATGACGAAATCGGTAAGCCATTGGGAATTGATATCAAAGAAAAAAAGATGACTTTACCCTTGATATATGCACTCTCTCAGGCAGAATGGTTGGAAAAGAGACGAATCATAAGTCTGATTCGGAATAAGAGCGACAATAAAAAAGCGGTCAAAGAGGTAATCGATTTCGTCAAGAAGAGCGGCGGACTAAACTATGCCAAGGCAGCCATGCATCGATACTACGAAGAGGCGATGGCGATTCTAAACCAGTTTCCAGAATCCGAATACAAAACTTCTCTTTCTGCCTTGGTGGATTACACGATCGAGCGAAAGAAGTAGTTTTAATTCAAAACTACTGAACAATCAACCATTTTTTTCCAGATGATCTCATAAATTCCAACTTTGATCGTATCAAATGATACGATCAAAGAAGCCTCCCTTCAACATTTTTAACAGTCAACTAGGAAGTTTTAATCAAGCTTCTTCAAAAACCCCTTAAACTCCTCAAAATAATTTCGCATTGGAATTACTTTCTTTTCGCCATCTAAGAAAGCAGCCAATCGCTCTGGCAAAACCAGCTTTTCACCCAATGCTTTTTCCACCACATCACGGAATTTTCCGGGATGTGCAGTTTCCAAAAATACGCCTTGGAAGCCTTCATTCGCATTCATAAAATCGACCAAACCCAAATAGCCAACGGCTCCGTGTGGGTCAATAATATAGCCTTTTTTCTTAATTGACTGAATAGCCTCCACCGTGGCCACGTCGGAATAGTAAGCACCGCTGACTTGATCCTTCAGCCGATCCTCATCAAACTCATATAAAGCCAAAAGCCTGGGGAAATTACTTGGATTGCCTACATCCATGCTATTTGAAATAGTCTGGACAGAAGGCTTAGCCAAAAAATCTTCTCCGGCCAAAAACTCAGGAACAACTTTATTTTCATTGGTAGCAGCTATGAAATGAGCGATTGGCAAACCCATTCGCTGCGCTAAAATCCCAGCAGCAAGATTTCCAAAATTCCCGCTCGGGACAGCGAACACTACTTTTTTGCCATTTTTTGGCAGTCTGGAACAGGCATAGAAATAGTACAGACACTGTGGAATCCAACGGGCTACATTTATGGAATTTGCAGAAGTCAAGACTAATATCTGATTTAATTCCTGATCTAGGAAAGCTTGTTTGACCATTCGCTGACAATCATCAAAGACCCCTTCCACTTCCAGGCATGTAATATTCTGCCCCAAAGTCGTAAACTGCTTTTCCTGAAGTTCACTCACCTTTCCTTTTGGAAAAAGAATGATCACTTCGACTCCGTCCATACCCAAAAATCCATTTGCAACCGCACTTCCTGTATCTCCGGAAGTTGCCACCAATACCCGAACTTTTTGATCTGATTTAGCAATGAGCATACTCATCAATTTGGAACAAAACCGAGCTCCAAAGTCCTTAAAAGCTAAGGTTGGTCCGTGAAAAAGTTCTAAACTGTAGACATCTGGTTCGATCTCCACTAGAGGCGCATCAAAGACTAAAGTATGATCTACCAATTCCTTGATTTGCGAATCAGAAAGCGCTGAAGAAAAAAGTGCATCAATGACTTTGTAGCCTATTTCCTGAAAAGTCAATTCTGAAAACGCTTCATAAAATGACGCTTCTAAAACCGGAATTAACTCAGGCATGTATAAACCTTGATCAGGAGCTAATCCTTTAACTACCGCTTCGGATAAGTCTACTAGATGTGAGGGATTTGAGGTACTGTAAAATTTCATACAAATTCGATTTGGGAATTTAGCTCAAGTTTTTTGACTCATTCATGGATCACATATGCTCCCTGAGTGTTGATTTTGGAGAAATAGATATCTACTTCTAGACCGATCGTTTGATAGATCTCTTGTGCCGCCGCAGCAATTTTTGTCGAAGTTTCAGCGCCTTTTGAAAGTGCAAAAAGCGTTGGTCCAGATCCTGAAATACCCATTCCCAAGGCACCTGCATCTTTCAGCGTCTCTCTGATCTCATAAAATCCCGGAATTAAAACTGCCCGATAAGGCTCCGCAATGACATCTTTGAGTGATCGCGAGATCAATTCATAATCTTCCTGATACAAGCCGGCGATGAATCCTGCAACATTCCCCGATTGGATTGTAGATACTCGCATCAGCACCTGATCTCTCAGCACAGAGCGTGAATCCGCAGTATTCAACTCAAAATGAGGATGCAGGAGCGTACAGTATAATTGGTCAGGCACATGAAGCTTGATCACATCCAATGGATGATAGTCCCGAATTAAAACAAATCCACCCATTAAGCTTGGTGCTACATTATCTGCATGGCCAGCTCCACAGGCCACTTTTTCTGCAGCAATCGCAAAAGGAAGCAGGTCTTTTTTCTCAAAGGGGTTTCCTAAGATTTCGTTAGCAGCCACCAAAGCAGCTACAGCACTGGCTGCGCTTGAACCCATACCCGAACCAAGTGGAAGTCCCTTATGTAGGTAAATATCAATTCCGGGATTCACACCCATCTCATCCAACATCGCTTGAATAGCAACCGCGCAGGTATTTCTCTTGACTTCCAAAGGCAGTCTTCCCTGGTCTCCTTCAATCGAAACTATAGAAAGTCCTGGATCATCTTTAAGTACCAACTTTACGGTGTCTCCCATCGTATCTATCGCAAATCCAAGGATATCAAAACCGCAAGAAACATTAGCTACTGTAGCTGGGGCAAAAGCTTTGGCAGATATCATTCTCGAGTATAGTTACCTATTCGAATGACGTCCGCAAAAACTCCTGCGGCAGTTACATCTGCTCCAGCACCGGGGCCTCGAATAATCATCGGTTGATCATGATAGCGATCTGTGGTCATCAGAATCATGTTATCGCTTCCACTCAAGGAACTGAATGGATGTGAATTTGGAAGGGAATTCAGGCTTACTTTTGCTTTACCATTTTCTAGCGTTGCCATGAATCGAAGGCACTCACCCTTTGCCACAGCTTCTGCCAGAAGTAATTCAAATTCTTGATCATGTGCTTTGAGCTTTTCAAAAAACTCTGAAACTGAACTCGCCGATTGGCAATCTTCAGGAACCATACTTTGAATGGTGATGTCATCAAACTCCAAAGTCTGCTCAGCCTCTCTGCCCAAAATCAATATTTTTCGCGCTACATCCATTCCGCTCAAATCATCTCTTGGATCTGGCTCAGTATAGCCTTTTTCCTTAGCAACCTTAACTACCTCAGAGAATGGATTACCTTTTTCGAGTTCTGAGAAAATAAAATTCATTGAGCCGCTGAGTACTGCTTCGATACGGATGACCTTATCGCCCGAAAGCATCAAATCTTGCAGTGTATTAATGACCGGAAGACCTGCTGCCACATTGGTTTCGTAAAGAAATTTAACTCCTCGCTTTTTTGCCAGTTTTTTTAAGGATAAGTAATTCTCCATCGAACCGGAATTAGCTTTTTTATTTGGTGTCACAATGGCAACTTTCGCCTCTAATATTATAGCATACAACTCTGCCACATCCTGACTCGCTGTGCAATCCACAAATACTGAGTTAGAGAAGTTCATCTCTTCCATCTTTTCGATAAAGAGATTCAGATCTGTTTTATGATCTTTTTCGCTGAGTTGATGGGGATTTTTTAAATCAAACCCATCCTCATGAAAAGCCATAAACCTACTATTGGCCATGCCATGTATCAGGATATCCAGTTCATTATCGCCTCGCAATTTCTCCTGTTGGTTAGCAATCATCTTGATCAGTGCTTTTCCAATCAAGCCTGTACCAACTAGGAACACGTGAAGGACTTTATTCTCTGAGAGGAAGAACGCCTCATGCAATGCATTGAGGGCTTTTTGAAGATCAGCTTGAGGTATTACAGCAGAGATATTCAGTTCTGAACTCCCTTGCGCGATAGCAGCAACATTGATATTATTTCGTCCCAGCGCCCGAAACATTCTACCTGAAGCACCTGGATTATGCCTCATATTCTCTCCCACTACTGCGACAGTTGCCAATTCACTTAGAATAGTGACCTCATCCATTTCTCTGGATTTGATCTCATAGTAAAACTGCATCTCCACTGCATCCTTGGCAATAGTAGCTTCATGTGATTTGATTGCAAGACAAATACTATGCTCAGATGAAGCTTGTGAAATTAATAAAATGGAAACTTTGGCTTCAGCCAAAGCTTTAAAGACCCGACTACTGGCACCGGCAGAATCCATCAGCCCGGCACCTTGCACCGTGACCATCGAAATATTTGAGATTGAAGATATTCCCTTAATCAATGGGCCGCCACTGACATCACCATTAATCAATGTACCTGGATTACCAGGATCAAACGTGTTTTTAATATATATTGGAATTCTCCGCTTCATAGCTGGCTGCATGGTGGCTGGAAAAATCACCTTAGCACCGAAATGCGAAAGTTCCATAGCCTCATTATAACTCATCTGAGGAATGGTAAATGCGGTATAAACTAACTGTGGATCTGAAGTCAAAACTCCAGAAACATCAGTCCAAATCTCCAAATCGATAGCTTCCAAAGCGCCTGCAAAAATTGATGCCGTGTAATCAGAGCCTGACCTTCCGAGTGTAGTAGTCTCCCCTTTCGAAGTAGAAGCAATGAATCCAGTGATAACCTTAATACCATCATGGCTGGCAAAATAGGTTTTTATCTGCTCATTAGTGGTTTCAAAATCGACCTTAGCTTGGCCAAATCGATCATTGGTGCGGATAACCTCACGAGCATCTAGAAACTGAGTTTTCATTCCCTGTGCTTGCATAGATTCCGCAAGGATGAAGGCCGAAAGTCGCTCCCCGAAGCTAGCCACATAATCCAATGTACGAGGTGAATTTTCTTTGATCAAAAATATTCCGTGAAAGAGATCTTCAAGTTCCTTGAATCTAACTTTGACATAGGTCATGACTGTAGACTGAGTGTGAACTCCAATCAGCTGCCTGACTAAAGTCAAGTGCTTCTCCTCCAAGGTTTGAAGTGAATCTCTATAGGACTCATCCCCTTCTCTTGCAAGTTGGGCTATACGGAGCAGACTCTCCGTCACCCCACCAAATGCTGAAAAGACGACAGCAATTTCGTGATACTTCAATTTGTCTTGAAGAATTGAAAAGACTTGTTTGATGTTGTCGTGATTCGCTACGGATGAACCGCCGAACTTGATGATTTTCATATTGTCTGAGAATAAAATTTTTGTAATTAGTTAACCTTTCTGGCCTCGGGGGCAGATAATTGTAGCTCAATCCGTGATCGTGGTGATCATTTCGGTAGTCATAGAAAAAAAAATGCAAGCATGCTCTACCGAGTTTTGAAATTGGGTTTCGACGGAGGAAAGTTTCGCTGCAAATACCATGATTTAAAAATTGTCTAGACAATTTTACTGCCAAAATCTCAATTAGCCAAACAATTCATTGAGGTTCTTGAAAAAAAAGAGTGCTGTATTGAAAATAAATCAATGCATGAGAAATTCTAAGTATGACACTAACAAGTAAAGTTACCCTTCTTACTTCTGGAGTTTTAGATTGAAAGTCTTGTTTTATTAGACCTAAATTATTTCCCTTATGGAAAACCTAAAGATATTCATTCTTAGCGTTGTATTTCTAATTGTCAGCAGTTGCAGAGGTCTGAAGCGCATCAATGCACTTTCGCTACTAACTCTGGTAGCTCTTGGGAAGTGTCTTCCCTGATTGAACAAGGACTTGAGCTTGATCAATTTTACGGAGCAGTTCCAAGTTTAGACTTTTTAGGAGACAGAAAGCTTGCTGAATTTTCGGGCTACAACAATTTCTCTGGAGATTTCTCCCGGAAGTACTTGGGGTAAAACTTGACCCAAGAGCTTCAACAAAAAAAACCTACTCCGGCACAGGTAAGCAGGGGTTTATTTTTGCAATCAAAAATGGAAGTCAGCTTAAGGTGGATAAAAACAAACTCATTAATTCGATGGTGACAACGCGTTAATGAGTTTTGTGCCAAAAGAGGATTAACATATCTCCAAAATCTTCATTGGTTTTCCGCGAAATTGAATTTCTTCATTTTCCTTTTTACCAATTAGACTTTGACCAAGCGGCGAGTTTTCACTGAGAAGAAACACCTTTTGGTCCCCAATATTGATCTGTCCCAAACTAATGGAAATCAAGAATAAGTCATTGCCGATTTTCACAAGACTTCCTTCTTGAACAGTTGGAGATATTCCTTTGATAGATTGTAATCGACATAGCTCATCGAATTCAAATCTTGCTTGTTTAAGCTGCTTTTCCACGGTATTCAATCCCTGAGTCATGGTCTCTCTACCCGTCTCAAACTTGTCACCCGCACTGCTTTTATTATCTTCAAGGATCCCCAGATTGATCGCATTACGTTCCTCCCGGAACGTTTGCATCTTTTCTTTTACTTTCGAAATGGCAGTCTCGTATGTCTTCGCTTTCAATTCATTCATAAACTTAATTTTCGCAAGGCTCCTTGCGACGAGTATCAATAATGTAAACTATTTTCCAGCCTTGCGCAAATTTAACTAATTGGAAGGAATTGACTCCACAATGGCTAAAGTCCCCATTGACATAAAACTCATAGGGCGTCCAGGCAGTTGCCATAGGCCCATCAATTCTAATTTCATACTCCAAAATTCGCTCATCTAAATTGATGTCTACGGGAGTTTCACCTATTCGTTTCACAAAATCAGTAACTGACCCATTATTTACCTGAAATCCTGATTCCACAGGAGCTATGGTCTGCATAATGGCCTCCGCCGAGAATGAGTTGGTAATCGCCTCCATGTTTTTCGCTCGCATTCCTTCAAAGAGCTGCTCGATAATAGTCTGAACCTGTGCCTTATCAGACTGAGCTATTGAACAAAGGGGTAGAAAAAACAAAGCCAGGATTGCAATTAGTTGAATTTTAAACATCGAATTATCATTTAAACCTCTCCATATAATTTAAATATTGTATTCTGAAGTGATGCGGTGTTGACAGCGAAATGCATCGTTTCTGCAATATCCTTTGGAGCTACCCATTTCGTAAAATCTGCATCGGGCATTGATTCTCTATTAGTTGGTGTGTCAATAATACCGGGAACAAAAATATGCGATCGAATCGAAGTTTTTTTGGTTTCTTCCCCTAGAATTTCTACAAAATCAAAAATAAGTTTCTTGCTGAGAGAATAAGCCACTTTACCGACTGCACCATCCGCCTCCAACGCGGACATCGCTCCTACAAAAAGCAAGGTTCCTTTTTTTTGATTTTTCATGGTTGGGAGAAATCCCTTGACCAAGTGAAACGTACTAAAAAAATTTAATTTCAACTGTTGGTCCAAGTCGTTTTGAGATGTGTCCGTGATACCTCCCATAGCAAAACCCCCAACAATCATCGCCAAGGCATCCAGGTCCCCGTATTGCAAGTTGTATTCTCTAATAAATTCCGCAACTGCTTTTTCATCAGTTACATCCACTTCATAGATGTCATCTGCCTCTTCTACTTCTTGGTCTTCATTGGGCTGTATCAAGGCAATAATATGATAACCCTCACGCTTAAACTTTTCCACTACGGCTGTCCCAAGATTTCCAGCTGCTCCGGTCACAATTATATTTCTACTCATTTTTAATTAATATTTTTGTTCTATTCTTCCTCAAATTAGGCTTAATTTCTCAAAAAGGCATGAATCAACTTAAATCGATTATAAAGAATAAAGAAAATGTACGAAGGAGGAATTTCGTAATCAAGCTTGCCCTTCTTGTAGGATTAGAGTATTTGTATGAGGGAAATTCCTACTTACAACAGTACATTGCAGACTACGTTTTGATCCAAGCTATTCTTCGAGCTTTGATTTTCTTACTGAGCGCTAACCTGATTATTTCGCTTGGAAGGATAGCTGTTTTGAAATTTTATCTTCAAGAAACAGATGAACACAAGGTTCAGCCAAATTTCGTTGTTGGTATTGGTCGGATCAGTTCAATTCTGAATGTGAATATCCTACTGGTTTTCGTGATGCTGCTTTTCAATATCAAGCCTTTAGAATTCCTCACCAGTATAACCATCGTAGCTGCTGCAATTGCACTTTTGACAAAAGATTACATTACAAATATTGTTAATGGCTTAATTATAATGTTTTCCGAGCAGTTGGAAATCGGTGATAAAATTACCGTGGGAAAGAATACCGGATTTATTCGAGATATCACTTTGGTGAATCTTGTCTTAAAAGGAGAAACTGGAGAAATTATTTTAGTCCCAAACAACTTAATCTTTAGCTCTGAAGTAGTCAATTATTCTAAAAATAATTCTCACCAAGTGATTATCGATTCGGAAATACCATTCCATTCCAAAGTTCAACTTGAAGAATTAGAAAACTGCCTTTCGAAGGAATTGATCCCTTTTGAAGATCGCATTTTTGTGGATGGAGCTCAATTGAATGTATTAGAAAGAAAACCGGAAAGTCTGGTCGTTCGATTCCAGTTTCCCATCAAAACAGGAGAAAAGGAAATCGAGAAAAATGCTAAGAATGCTATTAATCAAGCCATAATCAACTGGTCACATGAAAGAAGAAAAGCTTAATTATTTTGACTTAGTCTATCAAGTCGTTCGCTTGATTCCAACAAGTAGGGTAACTAGCTATGGGACCATTGCACATTATCTTGGCTTGAAAAGTGGAGCTCGAATGGTTGGCTATGCCATGAATGCAGCCCATTCCATGTCAGATGTGCCAGCACATCGCGTAGTAAATCGGGTGGGTCTACTAACCGGGAAAAATCATTTTTCCACGCCTACTGAGATGCAAGAATTACTAGAGAATGAGGGCATAAAAGTCGTAAATGATCAGATTCACGATTTTGAAAAACACTTCTGGAATCCAGAAATCGAATTAGCACTCTGATTACTTTTTGCGAAGTAAAAACAATCCGATAAACATCAAGAGCCCATTCAGAATCAATACTTCGAAACCAAATTTGTATCCCCAAAGCCAAGCCTCCGAATTGGAACTGATGATGTAGGCCAAAATCGGAGATGCGACTGCGACGTATGGCACCCACTTATCATTGACTTGCCACTTGGTGAATAGTCCAAAAGAATACAATCCTAAAAGTGGCCCATAGGTAAAGCCAGCAATGATGAATACAGAATTGATGACACTTTGATCATTGATCCAATGAAACATTAAAATCACCAAAAACATCACAAAGGTGAATGAAAGATGGACTTTTTTACGAATACTTACTCGCCTTTCTACAGGATATTTTCGCTCTAATTCTAAGAAGTCAATACAGAAAGAAGTGGTCAGTGCAGTTAAGGTTGAATCGGCACTGGAATAGGCTGCTGCGGTGATTCCAAGTACAAAAACAATCCCTACAAAAGGTGAGAAATACTTCGTTGCGAGCAGTGGAAACAGTTCATCAGTTTTGGTAGGAAGCGAAATTCCATTAGTCTCCGCATAAAGATAAAGCATCACTCCAAGGGATAGAAAAAGTAAATTAACGAAAACCAAAATGATGGTAAACCAGAACATATTCTTCTGAGCCTCGCCGATATTCTTACAAGTCAAGTTTTTCTGCATCATATCCTGATCGAGCCCCGTCATCACGATGGTAATGAATGCTCCCGAGATAAATTGTTTGAAGAAATTCGTTCCTGATTTCCAGTCCCAGTTGAAGATTTTAGATCTGGGATCATCAGCAACTGCTGTGAAATAACCTTTAACTCCTTCAAAATTCAGCTCATTCCCGATCAGAATTATACAAACTACTACTGCTGCAAGCATAAAAAATGTCTGTAAAGTATCTGTCCAAACAACGGTTTTGATTCCAGCCCGATGGGTATAAAGCCAAATCAAACCCACGGTAATCAAAACAGAAACCCAAAATGGGATTCCTAAAGAATCAAATAGAATCAATTGTAATACCGAGGCTACCAAAAACACTCGGAGTGAAGAACCCAAAGTTCTGGAAAGTATAAAGAAAAATGCACCTGTTTTATAAGACCAAAACCCAAATCGATCTTCGAGGTAAGAGTAGATTGAAACTAGGTTTAAACGGTAATATAATGGTAGTAAGACTTTAGCAATGGTGAAATAGCCTAAAGTATATCCCAAAACAACTTGGAAGTAAAAGAAGTTAGTGTTCTGTACCTCTCCTGGTACTGAGATGAAAGTCACACCTGAAAGTGATGCTCCAATCATCCCAAAGGCAACTAAAAACCAATGGGATTGGCGATCTCCAGTAAAGAACGAATCAGCAGTAACGTTTCGAGAGGTGAACCAAGAAATCAAAAAAAGCAGCAAAAAATAACAGGTAATTACTATTAAAACTAATTGTGGATTCATAAATGCTTTGCTGCGGGTTCGCTAAGTTGTCCAATATTCTTAATTTTGCAAAATGAATAAGTCGAGTACTACATATCCTATGGTCGAATTAGAAGAAGTGTTAGTCGAAGAGTTAGTAGACTTGGATGCTTGCGACCTCATCGTCTATAATGATGAAGTCAACACTTTTAATCATGTGACCCAAATTCTTATTAAAGTCTGTAAACACACCGCTGAGCAAGCTGAGCAGTGCACAATGATTATTCATTTCAAAGGAAAGTGTGCTGTAAAAAAAGGAGGATTTGACGAATTAAAACCACTTTGCGTAGCTATTTTAGATGCTGGAATCCAAGCCGAAATAGTTTAATTAATCTCTATCCAGTGAATTTCCCTTCCAAACTTATTGAAGACGCTGTTACCGAAATATCAAGACTTCCAGGTATTGGAAAAAAAACGGCTTTGAGACTCGTATTACACTTGCTCAAGCAAAACGAAATAAATACAGAAGCATTAACTTTGGCACTTACACGCATGCGGTCTGAGATACAGTATTGTAAGACTTGTCATAATATCTCGGATGCTGAGGAGTGCAGTATTTGTATAAGTCCAAGACGGGATGCTAGTACGATCTGTGTGGTTGAGGATATTAGAGATGTTTTAGCGATCGAAAATACCAACCAATTTTTCGGTAAGTATCATGTGTTGGGCGGTATCATATCGCCCATTCAAGGAATAGGTCCAGAAGAATTAAAAGTACAGTCTCTTCTTACAAGAATAGAATCCAGAGAAAAAAATACTCCCGTTAATGAGGTGATTTTAGCGCTCAGCGCAACCATGGAAGGAGATACCACTTCATTCTATTTGGCAAAGAAATTGAAAGAAAAAGGTGTTAAAGTAAGTACAATAGCCAGAGGTATTGCTGTGGGCAGTGAGCTTGAATTTACAGACGAAATCACCCTTGGTCGAAGTATATTAACTCGAATAAATTATTCAACTACTTAAAATATCTTTTGGTTAGATCAAACCTAGGTCTATCTTTGCAAATCTAAAAACGGGGGATTGGCCCATCCCGATAGCTATCGGGAGGCTAGAGCTCCCCGCAAACTGCCGGGGAGGTCACCAACTCTTTTAGGCTTATTCAAACGGGGGATTAGCTCAGTTGGCTAGAGCACTACGCTGGCAGTGTAGGGGTCATCGGTTCGAATCCGATATTCTCCACTTTAATTAAAAGCTTCACATCACTGTGAAGCTTTTTCTGTTTTAAGTCATGAACTTCTTATGAAGTGCCAATTCTATTTTTCGAGAAAGTCCGTATTCTTTAATAACTTAATCTCTTTTGATTTCGTCTTAACCGGTAATTTTCAACCATCATGAGAACATATATGATTTTGCTGTTTTGCTCAATCCTTTTTTTTTCCTGTGCTGAAGATTCTGACTGTCTAAATGTATCTATTGGTGAAGAAATAATAATTCAAGTTTTTGATACGGCTACCTATTGTAATGAGGATCTTTCTATCACCTTCAATGCTTACCCAAATGAGTCCAGATGCCCCTCAAATGTTACTTGTGTGTGGGAGGGATTCGTAGAAGTAGCACTATTGATAAATGAAAAAGGCAAAGAGTCTATTCTAAAATTATCAATCGGACCAAGCGTATCCGGAATTCCGATTGAGGCTGCAGTGGGTAATTACTCCATTAAACTGATTGATATCATACCTTATCCTGCTACCAACATCCGGATTGATCCTGATAAATTCAGGGTGGTACTTTTAGTAGAAAAACCTTGATTGGGCTATTCTTAAGCGAATTTCCTTATACTATAGATTCAATCTCCTGAATAAGATTTACTGCAACTTGGGACATTTCACCGGAATTTCTTACAGGCGCATCAGGTTTGAACTGACCTTCAAACCCCGAGCAATTAATCAAAGTGTAACCGTTGCTTTTACCTACGTTAGATAATGATTGCCTGTAGAAACCATTATGTTTGAAATTTTTTGCCCATAAAGTAATCTCCTTATGGTTGTATGATAAATGACCTACTGGGTCAGAAGAAAGAACTTCTCGATCTTGAAATTTAGTATTCATATACGTTCTGAATTCGTAATTAGCTTTATAAATCAAATACGCAGACTTCTCCTGACCGTTATTAAGCGACTCTCCGATTGATCTAATTTCAAATTCCAGATATCCATCTGCTACAGGGAGTGCTTTGTCTAGTTTTAGGCACATCGCATATCTGACATCCTCCTCACCTTGATTCCATTCTGTGACATAGGTTCGCGTTTTTTCCACAATTTGAAAAGCTTGCCCTTGATATATCAATTGATCCCCTGCATGTAACTCCACAGCTTTGGCATAGACACTTTTCGAATCTCTTACCCGAAGTTTGATTTGTCCTTTCCCAAAAGGGCGAACCCTAAATTGTGAAGCATTAATGACAGCATTCTTGCCATTGATGACAAATGTAAATCTGTCAAAATGAAGTAAATGCGAAACGTTTCCTTCCCCAAAATCATATGTGAAAATTTGGTAAATCGTATGACCTGAAGTAATCGTAAATATATTATCCTCAAGTCTTCCCATCACTTTGATCCTCGGTGTAGCAAAGGACTCCTCATCTTTAAAGTCAGTTTTTATATTTTCGAAAACTGCAAAAAGACCACCCCCAAAATTTGCTTTAAAATCCATGAAACCAGGCCCTCTTTGAGTGATATCTTTGCCAATCACATAGTTACCTGGCTCACTTGAGTACATGAAACCATAACCGAAACCCACCTGATTGTACCTTGCATCTTTAGCATTGACCTCAAGGGTGCTATTCATATTTATCACTGCTACTTTAGCTGTCTGACCCTTATTTGGGGTGGATCGAAATAGGCTAGTGGAAAATAACTGAGCGGCATTTACTTGGCGGTGTGGTGGTAAGAAATTCACATTTCTAAAACCAATCGTGACACTGTTGCCCCCAAAATCAAATAGGCTTCCTGCCTGTCTCTTAGTACTCCGATTAGACCACTGAAAATAATCCTCTACTCCTATCTTGAGGTTAGATCCAGTTTTTGCGATCAGAAAAAAATCTCTCGATAAATCAGTTTTTTCGTATTCAGGAATAACATAAGTTTTGCGGTCTTGAAGCTCTATAGTTTTTGTGCGAGAATATTTAACAGAATTCATTGCAGATCGGAAAGCAAAGCTGTTATCATGAAAAATATATCCTTTATTACTTTGACCGTTAAATTCAAAGTTCAATTTGATTCGATAAGCATCTAACACTTCTATGATTAGTGCATATCGACTTCCAATAATTCCAGGAAAGAATTCATCACTTTCAGGATGTAATGAGTTCTGATGAGCAAAAAGTCCACAGAATGTTTTACCTGTATCCTGTTCATCGAAAATAGGATTAGTTGATTCAATGAGACTTCCTTTATAGGTCAAGCCCTCCTCTATCAATTTGTAATAGCCAAGTCCTCCATGCTTTTCGAGCGTCACATGTTGTGAATCCCAATTAGCCAATACCGGTTTAATGGTTGCCTCAAGAGGAGAAGGCAGTGTTGCTGCAGCGAGTATTAATGGCTCTAACTGTTCTGCTTCTTTTGATAAGGGTTGAATTTCTGCTTCTTTAAAAGTAATTTCATCAACATCATCACTTTCTTCTTCAAAAACTGAGTTTAATTTAAACCTATCTCTTAGTTTCATGAAAATCTTATTTGAAGATATTATTTCCAATATTCCTTGGATTTTAAATTCAATATTAGTCGTATCAAGTTGGCCGATAATTGAAAAACTGATTAAACTTATGAAAATCTGCCAACTTTACTCCAAGTCTAAGATTGAAATTGAATCAAATTACTCTTTATGAAAATAATTTTCCTATATATATTCATTATTTTATTTCTTAATTCATGTTCGTGTAGTCCTGAAGGTATCATCAAATATGCAGCAAAAGGCATGGAATCTATGATAGGTGAAGGTTTTATACCTTCAGATGAAATCCGACAACTCGGGGACTTTGAAGGTATGAATGTCAATTTGAGCACAAAAAAAACTGACGATGTAGTAGTATCAACTATTTTTCTCAAGCTGGAAAATGGTGACCCGTTAATTCTCGAGAATCAACCAGAAGTCTTAGCTCGAAAATGTGCGGAGATTTACTTGAGAGACTTTGAAAACTCATCAAATTATGGTCAGATAATCGTTCAATTCTTACAAGGTGACCCAACCAATCCAGAGAATTTTGCCATGCAGGAATATACTTTTGAGACTTCAGATTTTTGAACTAAAACTCACAAAGCACCATGAATATGCCCGAAGAATTTAAGAAACCGCCCATTACCCTTGGCGATTGGATCATCTCAGTTTTAGTGACCAAGATCCCGTTGATTGGCTTTATCATGTTAATCGTATGGGCTTTGGATAAAAATATTGATCCCAACAAATCGAATTGGGCAAAAGCGGAATTAATCGTAAGCTTAATTGGGATTGCTTTTGTCGTCATCATCATATCCATCATTGGATTCAGTTTTTTTACCAATTTCTCCGAGGGCTTCGGCCCTAGCCAGTTTGATTGATGAAGTATAAAGCAATTTGTTCCGATATTGATGGAACGCTCTTGAACTCTATCCGAGATCTTTCACCCCGTTTAATTGAGGCTGTGAATAGATTTCCTGCACACTTTCCAGTGATTCTTGCAAGTTCCCGTATGCCGCAAGCCATGCGGCATTTGGTCACAGGTCTCGGAAAGCATCCGCAACCCCTAATTGCTTACAACGGTGGATTTGTATTGAGTTCTGTCGGTGAGATCTTAGAAGACGTATCCATCCCACTGACTTTGGTAGAGAAAATCCTTGACCTCACTGAAAAGTCTGAAATCCATATCAGCTTGTATCAGGGTGAAAACTGGTACGAGGAGGACAATGATTATTGGTCTCAACGCGAAATGCGAAATACAAAAGTTCAATGTACTTGGATGAAAGGCTTGGACGTGGTGGATCTCTGGAGCAAGGGCGACTCCGGTGCACACAAAGTAATGTGTATGGGGGATTCCAATGAATTAAACTGGCTATTCGGGGAATTGCATTTCCAGCATTCAAATGAGCTTCACCTCTATCGATCCAGTGATACTTACTTAGAAATTGCCCCGAAAGCAATTTCCAAAGCAACTGGGCTTCAAAAAATCTTAGCACACGAGTATGAATTTGACATGGAATCGGTCATCGCCTTTGGAGACAACTATAACGACATTGACTTACTTCAATCTGTGGGCTGGGGAGTAGCAGTTGATAATGCCAAGCCAGAAGTAAAAGCTGTTGCCAAAGAAATTACACTACATCATAAAGAAGATGGAGTAGCTGCTGTTTTGGAAAAACTCTTTTTACAAGTATGAAAGCTGAAAAGAAAATCAGAAGGCTCAAATTGAAGTCAGAAGGCTGAAAAGAAGGTCAGAAAGCTAAATTTCAACCTGAAAATTTCAGCTTTTTGACTTTAGATTTTATACTTCACTTTATAAGTTTAGATTTCAAACTTATTTTTCTCACTTCATACTTCTGAATTCACAAAATTCCTGACCCATCCTCTACATCTTCAATCGCTTTGATGAGAAAATCCTGGAATGGTTTAATCCGTTGGAATCCATCCATGGCAACGGTAATAAACCTTCCGGAGTCGATATCCTGATCTGGAATTAGCGTA
>Ga0209390_10005755_pt1 | contig 17206 bp, 14 predicted proteins | sample BON01_FD_187212 | JGI IMG/M metagenome (GOLD analysis project Ga0209390, IMG submission 187212) | Freshwater microbial communities from Lake Bonney liftoff mats and glacier meltwater in Antarctica - BON-01 (SPAdes) (version 2) | ecosystem: Environmental > Aquatic > Freshwater > Ice > Glacier...
TACGGGCATTGCCATCGAGCGGACAAAAGACCGCTCCGCCTTGCGCGCTCTGGTAGACGTGCCGCGCGATGCGAGCGGGGCCGTAGGGCGTCTGGTAGGTCTTGGGCTGGAGTCCCTTGGAGGTGAGTTTCTGGCTCCCGATCAGGATCTTCGACCCGTCCGTGTCGAAGCGCAGCAGGCACTCTCCGGTGGCTCCAGCTCCCGCTTCGTTGAGTGCGGCCTGGAGGTTCAACTCGCTCTCGAGCGTCGAAGCCCCCGGAAGAAACCTCACGCTTAGAGTCATCGATCCATCGGGGTTGTGCGAAATTTCAGTGGCCATGCCCTCACTTAAGCATCTATGGAAATTCGTACAAATTGTAAAACATTATATTAACGGCGCACCCATCCGGACCGTATCGCCTTCGGTTGTTTCTTGCCGCAGAATGTCGCGATCAAAAAATGCAATGGCTATATGCGAAATCCAACCTGTTTAAATGAATTCACCCGTCTCTGCTGTTGCCGAGGAGTGCGGAAGTGATTTAACCTGCTTCAAATGAGTTGCTGCAAATCCGGTGGATTCATTTATCGCCACCGTTTTTTCATCCATCTCCTAAGCACCTTGCGGAACTTCGTCCAATACCAAAACAAAATGATTCGCAAGTCAATTGGGCCGAAGATCACGGGTCCATTCGAGGATCGATCGAGGAGGTGGGCCATCTGCTCAGCGAAGGGGCCCCATGAGTGGACGATTTTGAGCTTCGAAAAACCTCCCACCATGCAAGGGAAATGGGGGTAAAAGTTGTACTCGCATGGAAGTGTGTGGAGCTTGACTTTCCCCTCGCTGACGCAATACCGAAATGACGGCTGGTCATCGGGTCGGATCTTCGAGTATTCCTCCTGCTTCCTGATCCAGTCTTCGATGAACAATTGAAAACTAGGCGAATTCCTGAAGGCAATCACGCCCGTATTGTAGGATGGAAACGATGGCGGAACTTCCTCGAACGCAAAATCGCTTCGATACCCATTGAATGTTACCGCGATATCGCTGTGCTTCAGTGGTTCAAAAATTTCTTCGCAGCAGTCCACGATGATGGTGTCCGTGTCTAAGAACAGGGTTTCGTCGTAGGGCGATCTCTGAAGGGGGCGAATTTTGTCTCCGAAACTGTACAAAGGTTTCTCAATGATTTCAATATTGTCGATCAAAGGATTGTCCTTGATGATCGGATTGTCTGGGGCGTCCGTAAACAGCGTTATCGGTAAATCGGGAAGATATCTCTTCGCCGATTCGGCTGAAAACAGCATCTCCCGTATATGCCTTTCACCGGTCGCGACGTAAACTATGCCTCTCGATTTCAATTCTCCTGTTCCTTTTCCGAAAAGTTAACATTCATTGTTAGAATTTCGTTTTGCTTCGGTCCGTAGTCGGTGCCGCTTTTGTCGGGGGCGTTTCCTGAGAGTGTTGAATCATAGGGGAGACTCGCCGTTGAGTTTGGGAAAGGGCGTAAGGGCGTAAGGGCGTAAGGGCGTAAGGGCGTAAGGGCGTAAGGGCGTAAGGGCGTAAGGGCGTAATCGGGTTTTTCTCTCGTCATGGCTCCGAAAGGACTATTGATTCAAGCCCTCCCGACTACAATCAATTTGATTGTGACTTATCGTGGGACGGAAGGCAAGCCCGAAAATAGCCGATCGCCCGTTGTGTGCGGGGATCTCATTGATCCGGTGTCTCCGGAGGGAGGAAGGGGGGCATCCCGTGGGCCGATGCCGCCGACTCCATCGAGGAGGAGTTCAGCGCCGGGGAGTGCCCGCGGCTTCTGATCGCGCCAGCCACGGTTGCGCGCTGCTCAGAACTGAAAATAAATAAAAGGCTGGAACTCCCTGGGGTAAAACGCGATGACGAGCCAGATCAGGGTGAAGAGAATCGCGGGTCCGCGGACGGTATCGGGTTTGAGCTCGAACCATGCTGATTTTCCTGCGGCAAGGAGCGCGTGGTAGAGAGCGATTCCCCCGAGCACACCCAAGGTGAAGGGATGATACCAGGCGACTCCGCTGGCGAAGGTCGCCATACGCGCGAGGATGGAAAGAGCGGTGTTGACATCCGGAGAACGGAAAAAGACCCAGCCGACGAGGACGATGATCATCGTGAGGGCCCAGCCGAGGAGGGATCGGAAAAAACCCGGCAACTTACGGGTGAGGGGGCGCGCGGATCGACCGGTGTCTTTCCCGGTGAGAAGACGGTCAAGGGCGAGCGCGATCCCGTGCCAGGCTCCCCAAATCACAAAGGTCCAGTTCGCTCCGTGCCAAAGTCCGCCCAGCACCATGGTGACAAACAGATTCAGGTAGGTGCGGAAACGCCCGAGGCGATTGCCGCCTAGGGGGACGTAGAGGTAGTCCCGCAGCCAGGAGGAAAGGGAGATATGCCAGCGTCGCCAGAAATCCTGGATCGAAGTGGCGAGATACGGGTGATCGAAGTTGCGGGTGAAGTCGTATCCCATGGCGCGGGCGATTCCGATGGCCATGTCGGAATAGCCGGAAAAGTCACAGTAGATCTGCACGGCGTAGGCGAGGACGACAATCCAGAGGGTGAGGCCGCTGAGGGCGGCGGCGTTCTCGAAACCGGGATCGACAAAGGCGGCGAGGCGGTCGGCGATGAAGACCTTTTTGAAGAGACCCAGCACAAACTGGCGGAAGCCGTCGTAGGCGCGTTCCCAGCTCAGGTTCCGGGGTGTCTCCAACTGTGGGAGGAATTCGGAGGCCCGGACAATCGGGCCGGCGACGAGTTGGGGAAAGAAGGCCACAAAGAGGGCGAAGTCGGAGAAGCGGAGGCATTGCCGCAGGTTGCCCCGATAAACGTCGATGGTGTAGCTGAGTGTCTGGAAGGTATAAAACGAAATCCCCGCCGGGAGGATGAGGTCGAGGGTGCTGGCGGCATCGGGCGCGACGCCCGCCATCGTGCGGAAGGAATCGACGAAGAAGTTGAAGTACTTGAAAAGCCCGAGGACACCGAGACTGTAGACGAGAGCGACAGTGACAAGCAGTTTGCGCCGCACGGGGCTGCTCCCTTCCATTCGGCCCGCGAGCCAGTAGTTGACGGCGGTGCAGACGAGGAGGAGGCCGGCAAAACGCCAGTCCCAGTAGGCGTAAAAGTAGTAGCTCGCGACGAGAAGGATGGCCTTCTGCGCGCGGTGGTTCCGCACGAGAAGGACAGCCGCGAAGACCGCCGCCAAGAAAAAGAAGAACTCAATCTGGGTGAACAACATGGCGGTTCTCCTGAATCCAGGAATAAATGGCCTCCGCGACGAGGCGGTGACCATCGGCGTTGTAGTGGCCTTCCCAGGGGCGTGAATTATGGAATCCCTTCGGGAAGCGGCCGGTCTCCGAGAGAAAGCGGCGGAAGGGTTCCTCGAGGCTCACAAAACCGATGCCCTGTTCTTTGCAGAGTGACGAGAAATGGTCGGCGAGGTTTTTCTCGGGATTCTCGAGGACCAGTTGACCGTCCGCGAGGGCCGGAGTCGGGGGGGCGTAAACAAACAGGATGGGAGCCTCGGTGGTCGAGTCCAGCTCGCGAAGGAGAAATCGCCATGCTTCCACCGGAGGCTCGGCGGATCCCCAGGCAGGATCGAGGAATCTGTTCCAGGCGCGATGGGCGGCGGGATCGCCGGTGGATTTTTGGGCGATACCGGGGGCGAAACGAAGGCCGTTGAGCCGGGCGACTTTGGTCAGGCTGGTGCGAAGACGGGAGAAGAACTGCAGGTGATATTGATCGATGAGGAGTCGCGCCCTCCCGGGTGAGACCGGGGTCTCGATCTCGCGAAACTCGTTGTCGTATTTCTCAAGATGGAGGGTGGGCTCGGTAAGAAAGAGTGAGATGCGTCCGCCGGGATATTGATCGGGAAAGGTGTCTTCGAGCGAGTAGAGATGAATGACGTGGAGTTTTACGTCCCCTAGGACGGCTTCATAGTCGGGAATGCGAAAGCGGTAGTCGGCTATGCTGCAGAAACGCTCCCCGACGGCAATAGCGGCACTCTTGATCCGGGTTTCCCCCTGCCGCAGCCCCGTGAGTTGCCGATGCATCTTGGAAGCATCTTCGACGTGGAAGGCCTCCACGAAGGAGTCGCCCCAGATCACGATCTTGGATGGCGCGGCGAGATCCTCGGGACGCGAGCCGAACAAACCGTGTTCGCCGATGTGGTTGGTGGCCCAGCCCTCGCGGCGCTCTTGATAGGTCGAGCCGGGAGCGAGAATGTTCCGCCCCAGCGGCTCGGACCATTCTTCGATCGGGGTGCTGTCGGAAAAAACGGACGTGACGATCCAGATCGCGACGATGGAAAGAAGTCCTCCGGCCAGCCATTTCCCCAGGATGCGCATCTTCTGTTTCAGGGGAGTAAAATCCGGGGACCGGGAACAGGAAAGATCACCCATAATGCACAATACTACTGCCCTGCATCTCGATTCCGGTCTTGAACTCGTTGAGGTCGTGATGCTTCATCGCCTCGCGCAGCGCATCCTGACGGGGTTCCTCGCAGTAAAAGAGGAGGAATCCCCCCCCGCCGGCCCCGAGGAGCTTGCCGCCCCGGGCTCCGGCGGCGAGACCGGCCTCGTAGAGCGAATCGATGCGCTCGTTGGCGATGTCGGAGGTGAGGCTGCGCTTGAGGAGCCAGTTGGCGTGGAGCAGATCCCCGACAGCGTCGAGCTCGCCCGCGACGAGGGCGGCCTGGAGAGGCTCGACGAGGGCGACCATCTCGGAGAGGACACGGCGCTTTTCGGCGCTCTGTTCGACTTCGCTCGACTGTTTTCCGAGGATGGCGGTGTTGTCGCCGCGCATCCCGGTGTAGAACATCATCAGTCTCGCGTCGAGCTGGTCGCGGATGCGGCGCTCGCAGACGACCGGCTCAACAAAGACCGTTTCGTCGGCGTTGAACTGAATCGCATTGATGCCGCCGTATCCCGCAGCAAACTGGTCCTGTTTGCCGATGGGGGCCCCGAGGATTTCGATCTCGAGGCGGCAGGCCTCTTCGCAAAGCTGTTCCTTAGAGCGGTATTCTCCGCGGTAGGCGTGGAGGGCGTGGAGGACACCCACGGCAAGGGCCGAGGATGAACCCAGTCCTGTACCGGAAAAAATGTTGGCAATGGTCGTGATCTCGACTCCCCGTGTCACGCCGGTGAGCCGCATCGCCTCGCGGATGATTCCGTGGCGGAGGAGTTCGAAGTCCTCGACGATCTCGGTTTCCGTGTAGGCGACCCGCACGGTGTCGTCGAAACGCGGGCTAACCGTCACGTACATGTAGCTCTTGATCGTGAAGCTGAGGACGCAGCCGGGCGCGTGCCGATAGTAGCTCGCCATGTCGGAACCGCCTCCGACCAGGCTCACACGAAAGGGGGTGCGGGAGATGATCATGCGGTTTTCAAATGTTTTTCAATCCAGGCCAAGCGCTCGGGTGTGCCGACGTCGAGGAGGAGGTCCTCGGTGTCGTAACCGCAGAGCCTTTCGTTAGCCGCAAGCATGCGGGGAAAAAGGTCGCGGCAGAAGTCCTCCTCGCGCGGTTGGGGCGCGAGATGGTCAAGCACGGTGGGCTCAAGGAGATAAGCCCCGGCATTACCCAGCACCCCGAAGCGATCATCGCCGGGCTTGTGGTGGATGTGGCGGATCCGCGCCTCGTCGGCGAGTTCGATGATGTCGCTGTCGTGAGGGTGGCTGCTGGGATGCACGACAAGGGTGGCCGCCGCCTTGCGCTCCCGGTGAAAGGCGGCGAGCCGGGCGAGATCGAGCCGGGAAAAAACGTCGCCGTATTGGACGAGGAAGGTCTCGTCGAGAAAGGGTCGGAAGCCGTGCAGGGCGCCCGCGGTGCCGAGGAGGCGCTCCTCGCGGTGGTAGCGGATCGCGACGTCCCAGCGGCTGCCGTCTTCGAAGTAGTCGGAAATGACGTCGGCAAGGTAGTGGAGATTCAGGCAGAACTCCCGAACCCCGAAGCTTTTGAGCCACTCGATGTGGTGCTCCAGCATGGGCTTGCCGGCGATGGGGACCATCACCTTGGGCAGGTTCCGGGTCAGTTCGCCGAGCCTGGTTCCCATCCCGGCGGAAAGAATCACGGCTTTTCGGACGGGTGTCGGGTTGGCGGTGGAAGTCATGAATCGAGAAGAAAGGACACGGCTTTCTGCAAGTCGTCAAAGACAGAGTCGGGGGAGGCATCGCATTTTCCATCCTGCCCGGCGTATCCGGTGCGGACGAGCCAGGCCGCTGCGCCCGCCGCGCGGGCGGCCTCGAGATCGACGGTGCGGTCGCCAATGAGGACGCAGCGTGTCAGATCGAGGCCGAAGTCTTTTGCCGCAAGGTTCAGGAGGCCGGGACGGGGTTTTCGGCAGTCGCAAACGAGACGGTAGGCGGGATCGTTCGCGTTTTCGTGATGCGGGCAATAGTAGATCGCGTCAAGGGTCGCGCCGAAGGGACGGAGGAGCGCTCTCAGGTGTTCGTGGATTGTGTCGAGCTCGGCTTCCGAGCACCAGCCTCGCGCCACGACGGGCTGATTGGTGATGACGATCACTGGCAGGGAAGCTTGGTTCAGTCGTGCGATCGCTTCGCCCGCGCGCGGCAGGAGCCGCAATTGCTCCACGGACCGGATGATGCCGTCCTCCTCGTTAATGACGCCGTCACGGTCGAGGAAAACGGCGTCGATCGATCGTGGGCGCGTCATGGCGGGAATTTTGAGGGAATTTCGAGGAGCGGAAACCTTCCGCTCAAGCATCACTAACGACGGAACGATAAACGGAGGCGAGACGACCCACCGCGCGATCCATTGGCTGGGTCTCTTCGATCCAGGACGAGGCGGCGGAACCGATGCGGGAACCGTCATCGGGAGATTCCAACAAACGATTGACGCCCTCTGCGATGGAATTGGGGTCGTGGGAAACTGGAATGAAATGGGTGCCCGGCGTCCCATATTCCTCGCCCGGCTCCGGAAAGCCGAGGAAGGGGGCCAATACCGCAGGGAGGCCTGAACTCATCGCTTCAAGTACCGCGCTGGGGAGTCCTTCTTTGAGCGAGGCGAACACAAAAAGATCTGCCGCGCGATAATAATCCTCCACGTTCGGCACTTCGCCGGTCAGGATGACGCTGCCGGGGCGGCTCAATCGGGAGATCGCGGATCGGATCTCTTCGATGAAGACCGCGACCTCCTTGCGGTCTCTCGAATCGCTTAGGGTGGGGCGGACGAAGTCGCTCCCGACGATCGCAAAAGTGGAATCGGGGTGCTTCGCGAGAACCCGCTCCCAAGCCTTAACTAGCAAATCGACGCCCTTTCTCGGAATCACGCTGCAAACCGATAGCACGAGCGGGCCTTCGACGGGCAAGCCTAGCTTCCGACGAAGGTTGGACTTTGCGGAGTCTTCCCCGGGGTGGAAGACTCCGCAGTCGATGCCATTGGGGATGACTTCGATCCGCCGGTCCGAGATGCCCGAAGAGCCCTGAAAGGCCCGTCCCATGACATGGCTGCACATCAACAGGCGGGAGTAGGGGCTGAGACCGATCCTCGCTTTCATGCGTTTGCGTGACGCATCCCAAGATCTGGGAGGGAACGGGTCGGGGACTTCGGTGAAGTGCCGGAGCAACGGAATGCCGGAGGCCCGCACTTTCCACAATTGTGCAACGCTCTGGGCGGTCGTTGCGAAGGTGCCGATCGGCTGAATGCAGGCACTTGCCTTCGGCAGGCGCCGATCCTGAATCTCCTTAGCTGCGGCGTCGATCAGGGCCATGAGATCGGCCAGGTCGTTGCCCGAATCCGGTAGAGAAAGGCGACGAATCTGAATCCCGTCGATCTCCAGTTCCGGCTCCTTGTGATGGGGGCGTCTGGGGGTGAGCACGGTCAGGGAAAAACCGCGCTCACGGAGATAGGGGGCGTATCGGAAGTACTGGAGCGCGCTCCCGGGAAGCTCCGGGTAGAACAGGTTGGCCGGGAAATAAAGGTGCCGCATGGGGAATTTCGTTGTGATCTCTGGTGATTCACACCAAGTGGGGGCTATCGGGGCTCTGCGATGTCAAGAAAACGAATGTTCTTTCGATCCCAAAGCTGCAAGTCCCGGAGGAACTTGCGGAGAATGTCTCACGTTTTTCGAATGATGAGATCGAGTCGCGGTGCGAAGAAGCCCTTGTGCAAATTGGCGACCGATCGGGAGATGAAGCGGGTGTAGCGAAACGCGTCGGAAAGGCGCCACTTCACCTTCCTGAGTATTTGTCGATTGCGATGAAAGCCAGCGAGGTCGCTCACGACCTCCAGTTCGGAAGATGGTCGCATCGAAAGGTCGAATTCGTGATAACTGACGCCGCGGCCGCGGCGCAGGAAGTGGACCATGGATTCGGGGTCGGGTTCGCGGTAGACTTCCCGAAATTGCGAGCGCGGAGAGAAGCGGGCGTAATGGAAGGCGAGGTCGTCAGGCAGCCACATGAAGAACGGCATTAGGGAGGTGTGAAAATCGTAGAACCACAAACGATTCGGAGTTTCCGTGATCACCCAGAGTTGGCCGGGCTCAAGCATTTCCCATGTCGTCCTCATGGATGTCAGGCGTTCAGCATGGGTCATGTGTTCCAGGGAAGCGTAAAAAATGATGAAGTCGAACTGAGACCCGGAAAAGAGCCGAGACGCATCGACGGCATTCGCCGAGACGAATTCCGCCGGTAGTCCGAGGATCTCAAGCCGCGCCCTAGCGGTCGCGAGAGACTTCTCATCGACGTCAATGCCGATGACGGCAGCACCCTGCTCGGCAAGTGCGGCGGTGGAGGAGCCCGTCCCGCATCCGATCTCGAGAATCCTGGCACCGTCGAGCCGCTTGGCCGAATCCAGCCAGGGGATCGTGTAGCGTCGTGACATCGAGAGGCGGCCGATGAGATGGTCTTCCAGATCGCTCCGGCCGGCAGCGGTTGAAAGATAATCCGAGGTAAGCTCAGCGAAGTAATTGGATTTGATTGCATCCGAGATTCCCGCGATCTGTTCGTCGGAGATCGTAATGAACCTTCGATTCAGATGCGGGGGTATTCTCGTTTCTAAAATCAGGCGTTTCAGGATGGTTTTTTCGGACATAGAAGTAAGGCCAATTAGCAAAGATAATTACTTCGTTATCATAGGCGATTCGGATCGGCAACGGTTAAAAACCAGCGTGTCCGCCCCGAAAATTCTTTCATGCAGAGGCCCGTTCTTGCCTCGAGAATGCCTTCGTTGTCGAGTTTGTCGGCGAGCGGTGCATAGATTTTGCCCTGATGTCAGCGTCTTGTTCGGGACCCGCGACGAAAAGTTCGTGATCTCCGCATTTTGGGCAGGCAAGATAATTCAAAAGTCGCTTTTTCATAAAGATTCGATTCGTCGAAATGGACTAGATGGACACGGTTGTCAAATGTCGTTTTTCTGGCGCCAGGCATCTAGAACGAGAAGACTCATGACGAGTCGGCTTTGTTCGTCGGTGAGATCGCGCGGATTTCGGAAGAGTTTATGAAGCTTGGCGGGGTCGATCCAGGGCAGGTGGGGAGAGGTTTCGAGACGATTGCGAATCAAGGGGGAAAGTTCCTCGGAAAACCACCGCCGCGTTGGAACGGGGAAACCCTTTTTGCTTCGGGTGAGAACCGGCTCGGGAAGAAGGGGGGTGAGGGCCTGTCGAAAAATCCGCTTCGACTGCCCCCCGTGGAGCCGCAGTTCGTCGGGTAGCGAGGAGGCGAACTCAACGAGGCGGTGATCGAGAAAGGGAACCCGGAGTTCCACCGACGCCGCCATCGTCATTTTATCCGCCTTCAAGAGAAGGTCGTCGGGCAGCCATGTCTTGGAATCGACGTAGAGGAGCTTGGCGAGAGTTGATTTGTGGGAAGGCAGTTTTGCAAAATGGGCGGAGAAGGTGCTTTCGAGATAGTCACCGGTCTGTCCGAGGAAGTCCTTGTGGTAAAGGCGCCGTTTCTTCGACCAGGGAAGGTTGGCAGAAGTCCCCTTGAACCGCTTTTCGAGCGGTGATGTCGCCCAATCGAGATACTTCGAAGCGCGGTGATCCGGCAGGCGGCACAGGATGGGGCGCAAGACAGACCAGGCGGATTCAGGAAGAACCTGGTGAAGACGCTCGAGTGTCAGCATGCGCTGGTAGATGCCGTATCCGGCGAAAATTTCGTCGCAGCCCTCTCCGGAGAGAAGCACTTTCGCCTCACTGCCCGCCATCCTGGCGAGATGGTAGAGGGCGATCGCCGCTGGCTCAACAAGCGGCTCCTCGGTGAAATTCACAAGAAGGTCCAGGGATTCAAAAAAATTCCCGGAACTCAGAACGTGAAGAAAATGACGCGTCCGGTAGCGGGCGGCGACCATACGCGCATACTCGCTTTCGTTTTCCGAACCCTGACCTTCGAAGCCGATCGTGAAGGTGTTGATGTCGCGAATGCCGGCGTGATCCATCAAGGCTACGGTGGCGCTCGAATCGAGGCCCCCGCTCAGGAGCACGCCGATAGGGACATCGCTGACCGTGCAGCTCTTCGTGCAATCGACGAGAAGGTCGAAAAATTCCCCGAGTAGTTCGGGCGAATTTTTCCTCACTTCCACGCTTGCAAAGTCCCAGTAAGTGGTCTGTTGCAGGCCGGACGTGGACACTTCAAGGAAGGTGCCGGGCTCCAGTTTTCGGATCCCCCGGAACATGGTGCGGGGACCGGGGACGTAACCCAAACTGAGATAGGCGTCGATGACGCTCTCATCGAGTTGCTTTTTCTGGACGCCCAGGGCGAGGAGAGGGCGGATTTCCGAGGCGGCGGCGAAACTGGTTCCATCGCTCCAGTAATAGACGGGCTTCACTCCCAAGCGGTCGCGAACGATCCAGAGCTTTTTCGCAAGTCGGTCCCAGAGAGCAAAGGCGAACATGCCGTTGAAGCGCACGAGGCAGCCAGTTCCCCATTCCTCGTAGGCCTGAAGGATTACCTCGGTGTCGCTGTGGGTGCGGAAAATCCGGCCCTTTGTCTCAAGCTCCTCGCGGATCTCCCGGAAGTTGTAGACCTCCCCGTTGTAGACGAGGACGTGCCGTCCATCCGCACTATGAAAAGGCTGGGCACCGCCTCCAAGGTCGATGATGCTGAGACGACGATGACCGAGACCGATGCTGGCTTCGACATACAGCCCTGATCCGTCCGGTCCGCGATGCGACATCAAGTCGGTCGCGGCGCGGATCTCGGACTCGCGCCCGGCGAGTCCGGGAGGGTGAAACCAGGCGAAAAAGCCACACATGTGATGGGTAATAAGGGAAAACTTTTCTTTACGGAATTATCGACGTTGAAGCAAGCGCTTAAACTCGGAAACAGTCTCTCTCGCCACCTCCTCCCAGGTGTGGCCCTGCCCCTCTTCCGAGATCGTGGCACGGTTCCAATCCCGTTCCAAGGCCGCCCTAATAGCCACAGCGATTGCGGCGGGATCGGGCTCCGTCAGGAAGCCGTTTTCTCCCGGGCGGATCAAGTCGGGAACCGCACCAACAGGGGTGGAGACGACAGGGGTGCCGCAGGCGAGGGATTCGTGGACAACGACGGGACATCCTTCGTGAGCCGAGGTGAGGCAGGAAACGTTGGCCGCAGAAAACCAGTCCGCGAGGGAACTGTGAGCGACGCCACCCGTCAGGATAATCTGGTTCTGCAATCCTTTTGAGGCGATGAGTTTGCGCAGATCCCCCTCAAGCGGGCCATCGCCAACAACAAAAGCCTGGAGAGAAAGGTCGCGAAGCCGGGAAATTGCCTCGATCAGCAAATGCACCTGCTTTTCCTCGGAAAGGCGGGCGACGCAAAGAATGAGCGGACGGTTCAGAGGAAGGCCAAGAGCGCGGCGCGCGGTTTCGCGCTCCCGAAACGAAAATTTCGCCGGGTCGATCCCGTTGTGGAGCACCCGGATACGCTCGGCCTTGACTCCAAACTGAGTCATGAGAATTTCGCGCAGTTCCTCGCTCACGGCAATCACGAGATCGACATTGTCAAGCGCCTCCTGACTCTTCGAGGTGGGGAGACCCCGGATGCCCAGACCAAGGGAGGCGTGGCCGTGGATGGTGACTACGGACTTGGCTCCGATAAGTTTTGCGCATTTGGCGGCGGTAAAGCCGTCCGGGTAGAGCCAATGGGCGTGGAAAATTTCCGGGATAAAACCCTCAGCGGAGATTTCTTGAAGGGTCTTGGCAAGAGCCGCTTGATACGCGATCCAGCGTGCGTTTCGCAAGGGCTTCGGCATCGCCAGGTAGCGGGGATGGTAAATCAAGGTGCCATCGACTTTGTTTCGCGCGGGTACAGCCCCCTTTGGGCGGATGAGCGGGAACCGGGAAAGGGGGGCCGCAACCCGGATGTCAACGAACTTCCGAAGGGCGGAAGCCAGCTCGGCAACAAACACTCCCTTGTAGGGCTCGTCCGGGTTTGGGTATAAGTGGCTGACGGTCAGGACGTTCATTTTTCCGCTATGATTTGTATCCCGGCGAGCCGAGGAGAGAAGGGGCGAAGTGGCATCCACAGCCGATCAACCCGAAAACGTGTCTACGATGAAGCTTTGACTGAATCTTGGGGACGGCTACGTGTGCGAATAACATGAATGACACGTTCCCGAAGGATGCGTGCCCAGTCAAGGTGCTTCCCCGTGAATTTTCGGAAGCCCAAGACTGGACTGGTCTGCAATTCGCGGCAGCAGACAAGGGCTCACCCGTGAAGATTCTCGTGGAATATTGCGAAAAACACTTTAACAGGAGAAATTGTAAGCGGGGACTTCTGGAATCGTTCCCTAAATGGCCCATGTGGTTTAACAGTTTCAGCTTCTGGCTTTTCCTCGCGGTGGTCCTACTCGTCTACCACCGCCTCGGTCACCGTTTGCAGAACCGCTTCCTCCTCCTCGCTAGCTACTTCTTCTACGGGTGCTGGGACTGGCGTTTTCTCTTTCTCATTCTCTTCACCACCACCTTCGATTTTTTCGCCGCTCGATGCATTGCCGCAACGGAAGATCCCGCGATCCGCAGGCGTTGGGTGACGGCCTCCCTTACCGTGGGACTCGGTATACTGGGGCTGTTCAAGTATTTTGGATTCTTCCTGGTCGAGCTTAATCGGATCCTCGGGACTCTGGGCCTCGAACATTGGGAACCCGGCTTCCGCCTCATCCTACCGGTGGGGATCTCGTTTTATACCTTCCAGGCGCTTAGCTACACGATCGATGTCTACCGGAGACGCACCGACCCCTGCCGCCACTTTCTCGACTTTGCGCTCTACATTTCGTTCTTCCCCCAACTCGTCGCCGGGCCGATCGAACGGTCCCACCACCTGCTCCCGCAGGTCGAGAATCCCCGGCCCCGGATCTGCGAGGAACGATTCCGCGAAGGGCTTTACCTCGTGATGACGGGGCTTTTCCTCAAGGTCGTAATCGCCGACAACATGGCATGGCTCGCCAATTTCGTTTTCGGTGCCAAGCCAGGGGAACTCAACGGCATCGAAGTCCTGCTGGGGATCTATGCCTTCGCCTTTCAAATATACGGGGACTTCGCCGGTTACAGCGCCATCGCCATTGGTGTCTCGAAGTGGATGGGCTTCGATCTCATGGAGAACTTCCGGCGCCCCTATTTTGCCGCAAATCCCCGTGAATTCTGGCAGCGCTGGCACATCAGCCTATCGACCTGGCTGCGGGACTACCTTTACATTCCGCTCGGCGGAAACCGGGAAGGGGAGGGGAAAACCCGGCGGAATCTGATCCTGACGATGGTTCTGGGAGGACTCTGGCATGGCGCCGCCTGGACTTTCGTGATCTGGGGGGGGATTCACGGCGTGTGGCTCGTGCTTCAACGGGTCTGGGCGGGGCGTTTCGGAGACTTGGGGCAAAGCCGGTCGAGGGGGAGGCTTGGCAGGATCCTCGGCATCGCCGCGACCTTTCATCTCGTGTGCCTCGCCTGGGTTTTCTTCCGGGCGGATTCTCTGGAGCACGCGCTTGCTCTCATCGCTTCCCTGGGAACCGGCTGGCATCTGACGGATTTCGTCCTGACCGGGGCAAGCTTGATGTCCTTTTTTCTCGGCCCGTTGCTGTGTTTTGAGCTCTGGCAAGAGCGGCAGAGTGACTCTTTCGCGCTGTTGGGGAGTTCCTGGCCGTTTCGGACAACCTTGTATCTTTACGTGATTCTGATGTTGTTGTTTTTTGCCTCACCTACTCCAGTAGAGTTTATTTATTTCCAGTTCTAAGAGTCCCCATCAGTTGAAACCGGAAATCAAAGTGGTCATCTCGTTAGCCTTTTCACTGCTTGTTTTTGAGGTGCTATCGAGGTCAGGCGAGTCCTATCTGTCGGCGGACGTCCGGCAGATGTTGGCGCAGGATGAAATTCCGCAAAAAATCCGCGAGGTAAAGCGCGATGGACGGGCTTCGATTCTCGTGATCGGGAATTCCCTGGCGCGAGCAGGGATCATCCCAGACGAAATCGCCCGCTCGATCCGCTCACCGAATGGTGGGACTGCCGAGGTGTTTTACATCACGCCGGATGCGAGTGGCATCAACGAGTGGGCCGCTGCCTACCGAAGGGGATTTCCGGATGCCCCTGACACAGAAAGGCCGGATCTCGTCCTGATCGTGACTGGGCCCGGGCATCTCGCGGATCAGCTGGTTACGAGTCCGGAAAGACTCTCCGCTTACCACGTCGCGGAGCATGATCGATGGGAAGTCGGCATGAACTGGTTGCCCGGTCTTGGGGAGCGTTGCCGCTTTGCGCTGGCAGGGGCTTCGCGGCTATTTGCGAACCGTGAACGGGTGCGACCTCTCCTGTTCTACCGTCTAGTCCCGGGCTACGAAGTCACCGCGCAGCGGTTAAATCAGTCGATCAACTCAGGGAAGGATCTGCCCGTCGAGAGGGATGAGAGTGCCGAGCGTTTTGGACTGCTCCTGGATTCCCTGGGCATTCCACCGGAGAGGGTTCTGATTGCCGCAGTTCCCCTGCCATGGCAGTATGAGCTTCCGGAAGCGGTCTTGGCTGAGGCGTCAGCGCGGAACATTTTCGTCTACGGCGAGGCCGCCGCATCTACGTGGCCATCAGTGGCCTTTCCTGACGGCTACCACATCGCCCCGGAATTCGGGAGAGTCTTTTCGCGGCAACTGGGTGACCTGCTCCGCAGGCGAGTGCGTGCCAGTGGCGAGGCTCTCGGAGATCCCAGGAGTGATCCGTTTAGCGTTGCCGTCGACGAAAACGAGAAAAGAGGAGGCGGCGATCTTCCGCAGTAAAGGTGAGGAAGAAGAGCGGCAAAAGCGAGAGCGTGCCGAAGGCGATCCCAAGCAGCGCGATGCGAAGATAGTCAGGGGTTAGAAATCGGCCGAAAAGCATGTGGAACACCAAACCGAGAGCCACAAAAGGCAGCGAGTGTCGCAGGAGGTGGGACCAGAAGTGGATCAACCCACATTCGCAAGTTCGAGCAATCAGCCACGGGACAACCAGACCGAAAACAAGAAGAAGTTCCACAGCGGTGGCCCAAACCACGCCAAGAAAGCCGATTTTAAGTGCGAGGATTATGCTCAGGACCGCATTGAATGCTCCCCCTGCAAGAGTGGTTAAGGCTAGCCAGTACTGCTTGTTCTGACTGTAGAAGAAGCTCCACGCCGGATACTGAGCCAACATGACGGACGTAGGAATCACAAGCAGAAGCAGGACGCGGCCTGAGTCCGCAAAGGAGGGGCCGATCCATCGTTCGATAAACGGCGGGCCAAAAAGGGCGATGGCGCTCCCGCCTAGCGCGGCGAGGGCGCTGCTGAACCGTGTCGTTTTGATGAAATTTCGCACCAGTGCCTCACGGTCGTTTCTACCGTCAAGCTGGCTGAAGGCGGCTAAAAAATTGCCCCCGAAAATCGCGTTGATGACATCGGCAAAGAGGGAGAGGAAGCGGGTCCCGATCGAATAAACGGGAACGAAACGGAGGCCTGAGAAATGGCCGATGATTAATGGATCGACCCCGTTGCGTAAATGCTGCCCGAGGGTCGCCATCATCGCAGAAGCGCTGTAGCGGAGAAACGGCGCAAGGTGGCTTGGCTTTCGAAGGACAATCTGGAGCCGGCTTTCGCGAGAAACGCTACGGGAAAAGTAAAAAAGCAAACTTTGGTCAACCAGGCCGGTGAAAATGTGAATTACCAGAAGCGCTTCCAATCCGTAGCCGCGCGTAAGAAAGTAAATGAGACATGATCCCTGTATGCCCGCTTTGATGGTGGCGGTGAGACCGAGAAGATCATAACGGACGTGGCTCTTAAGAACGACCTCGAAAATCCGCGTGGCGAAAACTGTAGCGGTGGCCAGGCCGAGTGCAAGGATTATCCAGCTGGCTTTGACAATTATGGCATCGACTGGCAGCCAGATGGGAACCACGAGGCTCAAAATCAGGCTCACAACGAGGGCTGCAAGGGCGATTCGGTTGAAAAGGTAATTCAGGATCTTTATCGATTCCTGATACCTTCCGGCATCTCCCGCCCCAATCGCCTGGCCTAGAAAGCGGGTTCCGGAAAGGGAGACGCCAAGATCGAGCAACTGCAGGTAACCGATGATCGCCAAGGCCACGAGCCAGAGTCCGTAGTCCTGCTCCCCGAGGTGACGGACCATCAGGGGCGTCGTGATGAACATCATCACGATTTTCAAGGCCTGCTCAACCAAGCTGATCGCCGAACCACGGAGCAGTTTATTTGCAAGTGACACGAGATGGATGAGTCAGGGGTCCGGTGTCACGAGTCATTGGCGTCCTTCCAAGCCGAAATTGTGACGGATTGGAAGAGGCGCGAGGCGAGGCGTCGCCTAAGGGATTTCGGGAGCACGCTCACGACGGCTTCGATCCCATCGTGAAGGGCGTTGAGGAGAGGGTTTTGCACGAGGCGACCCTTGCGGTGCATCGCGGAGCGGTCGAACCCGTGGCGTTTCAACACCTTCCTCATCTCGCGGTAGGTCCACTCCTGAAAATGGAAACACTCGAGCGTGTCTCCGAAATGGACAGAGACATCGTGGGGGCCCGAGAAGCGATGAGGGGTATCGAAGACGTAGACGCCTCCCGGTTTGAGAAGGCGATAAACCGTGTCAAAATGCAGATTAACATCTTCCGGATGAAGGTGTTCGAGGAACTGGTAGCTAAAGGCGAGGTCGGCGCAGCCGTCGGGTAGGTCGAGGTGATAGCCATCGTAGACGATAAGCTCAAAATTCCCGGGAAAGGCCTCGCCGGGCGAGCGCTGGTCGGAAATGTCGACGCCGTAGACATGCGAGCACCATTGCGTTG
>Ga0209390_10005756_pt1 | contig 17206 bp, 14 predicted proteins | sample BON01_FD_187212 | JGI IMG/M metagenome (GOLD analysis project Ga0209390, IMG submission 187212) | Freshwater microbial communities from Lake Bonney liftoff mats and glacier meltwater in Antarctica - BON-01 (SPAdes) (version 2) | ecosystem: Environmental > Aquatic > Freshwater > Ice > Glacier...
TTGGTCCTTGGGCACAATACCTTGATCCCGATCATTGCGAAAATCGCGCCCTCGTGATGCAGCCCGGCGCGTTCATCTCCACCCATAAAGACAGCCGCGAGGGTGATCTGACCTGCGTGCACTTCCTGACCGGTGGCGGTGCGGGGCAACCGATCAACAGCTCAGGTTCCCCGCGCTTTGTGATCGAGGATCCTTCGCGCTACTTCGACGAGGGTCGGCTGCCGTTTGAGGCGCGTCACGGCTATTCGGTCAATCCAAGGCCGGGGCTCTCGGTCTTCTTTCCCTCTCACATCCCCCACAACCAGCATCCCCACTTGGGGAGCAAACCGCATGTGCAGGTCGTCGCAAACTTCCGCGTCACCTTGCCCAGCGATCTTGAAGAAAGGTTATTTGACTGATGTGGTTTAATCTGACCCTTGAAGCGCGTGACGGCAGCCGTCACAGCATGCGCTACAACCCCCACACTTCTGAGGCCGAAGGGCTGCCGCTGTTGGTGGAGCCAGACGTCTTTGCACCCGCGCCGCAGGTGGCAAAAGACAAGCCCCTCGGTAAATCCCGCTCCCCCCGCATCCTGAAAATCCAGCTGGGACTGTCGTGCAACTATGCTTGCAGCTATTGCAATCAGGCGTTCCAGATTGCGGATGCTACTGTCTCGAAACTTGTAGATGTTGAGCACTTTCTGGTCCAGCTCGACGGCTGGATCACTGATGCCCCGGAAAGTATTGAACTTTGGGGTGGCGAGCCCTTCCTTTACTGGGCCAAGATCAGGCGGCTGATCCCCGCGCTGGCGGAGCGGTTCCCGGCGGCACGCTTCTCCATTATTACCAACGGCTCACTCCTCTCGCGCGAAAAGCTGGACTTCATCGCGGCGTACGACATCGCAATCACGATATCGCATGATGGGCCTGGCCAGCATTTGCGTGGTCCCGATCCGCTTGACGATCTGGAAAAGCGGGCTTGGATCGAGGCGCTACTGACTGAGCGCCCGGACAAGACGTCCTTTAATGCGGTGCTGACACGTGCACATCATGATCTCGGCGCGCTGAAGGCTTGGTTCGCAGACAAGGTTGGCCCGGATGTCTTTGTGGGTCTGGAAGGTGTGGTGAATGTTTATGATGCGGCGACGGCCATTGGGACGGGGCGTTTTGAGCCTGCGCAGCTCAACAGCCTCACAAGGTCAATCTTTGAGGCGCTGGTCGAGGATCCAAACGCCTTTGGCCTTGGCGCGCGCCTTGACGAATTCTACGCCTCCATCCAGCGCCGCCGACCAATCGAAGCCCTTGGCCAGAAATGCGGCATGGACCGCGAAGACACCATCGCCGTCGATCTGCGCGGCAATGTCATGACCTGTCAGAACACCGGTGCCAAGGGGGCGCATAAAATTGGTCATGTGGAGGCGTTTGATGCGATCGCACTCAATACTGCCACCCATTTTGCCTTCCGCGCCGAATGCATGGCCTGCCCGGTTGTCCAGCTCTGCAAAGGGTCCTGCATGTTCCTTGAGGGCGACTTCTTCGCACAGTCCTGCGCCAATGAGTTTGCGTTTAACTTCGGCGTCATGATGGCCGCGATTTGGCATCTGACGGGGATGGTGGTGGTTGGGGTGGAGGCTTCAAAGTCAGGGGAATGAAATCTGGAAACAGGTATTTTTGGCAAAACAGCTTTTAGCCAGTGGCCTATTCCACGGCATGTGGCCACCCTCTGGCGAAATATCCATGACGCGCCATTATCTGTCCTTGTCGGGTTCCCGAATGATCACACTTGGCTCGTCATAAACCTGACTATCGTCCATGAATGTGAGCCGCATTCCCCATCCAGCGAAAGGTTTGATCAGAGACAAGAAGGCCTCCGCGTCCAATTCTTTATCGTCGACATAGACGACCAAGTTGCCATCTTCGTCATCGGACAAATGGCATCGCAGCACTTGTCCTCGCACCGACCACTGCTGAAAATCCTCAAGCCATTCAATCTGCGGCCGCCCTCTTGGGATTTCCACTGGCCGATTGGCTGGGTCCGCGACACTTGCGTCTTGCGCGGCAATTACATCATTGAAAACCTCAAGGACCTCAGCGTCGCTCATGTTTTGCAACATAGGCCCCAAGAGCAAACGTGTTGTACCATAAGCAGTATCGGCATGTTCGATGATCGCATATTCACCTTCACGCGAAATATGCACTTGATCGATTGTGGCTTGTGGGGGTCGGCGCAAACGCAAAGCTGTGCTCCTGGTTTTATGTTGGGTTTCCATGCCTTTTGGGCCGGCTGTTTTCATTGATGGCCATATGGTTCAGACCGTGCAATCTTACCGTCTAACTGCGCGATCTCGATCAGCGCCAGACGGGTTCCGCGCTCACGCGGGAAGACTAAGGTGGTTGATCTGACAGGCCGCAGTGAGGTCTTTGAACGGCTCTCGCAGCCACCGAACGCGACGAGAGCGATGGTTTCGTTCACAATATGTTCTTGGTTAAGCATGCGCGAAGTCCAAACGCGATAGCCCTGAGCGGAGGCCACGTGCGTGCAGGGCCCCCGACGTAGCACCATCTCGGGCTTCCTGTTCTTGCTCCCGATCCCGTCCATCATCCGGGAACGGGTGTGTTTGTCGACGATATACGTCATATGCCTCCTGGCCTTTACTCTGGCAATTGGTATACACCCTGCGAACGCAATTTGTCAGGAGGCTGATTTGCCTGCCACTTTCGGCATCGTTGATCTTTTTGCCGGTCCGGGCGGGCTGGGCGAGGGATTTTCCGCTCTCGTCAACGATGGGCATCGCCCCTTCCGCATCGGGATTTCGGTCGAAAAGGAGGTATCCGCACATCGGACCCTGACCCTTCGCGCGTTTCTGCGGGATCATGGCGCAAAGAATGGTTGCCTGCCGCGGCAGTTCATCGACTTTCATGCCGGTCTGATCGCCGAACCGGACTGGGCCGCGGTGGATGCCGAGGCTTGGGCGTTGGCGACCGAAGAGGCGCGCTGCCTAGAGCTTGGCACCGAAGCCGCCAAAGCCGCCACGGACGACGCGATCACACGGCTGCGGCGGGACTTTGACGAAACGATCCTGATCGGCGGCCCACCCTGTCAGGCCTATTCGCTTGTCGGAAGATCCAGGGCCAAGGGCAAGCGCGACTACGTTCCGGAGGAAGACGCGCGCCACTATTTGTTCCGCGAGTACATCAGCGTGCTGGATCGACTGCGCCCAGCCGCCTTCGTAATGGAAAATGTCAAAGGAATGCTCTCATCGACGGTTGAGAGCCGCCTTGTCTTCGAGATGCTGATAGAGGATCTGTCCTCTCTCGGCACTGGCCACGGCCATCCATACGAACTGCGCGCTATCCGGGTTGAGGATGGGAGGGCCTGCCTTCGTGAGGCGCGACAGCCATCGGATTTCGTTGTGAGGGCTGAAGAGTTCGGCGTACCGCAACGGCGCCACAGGGTGCTCATCGTCGGCATCCGCGCCGACCTTGCGGCTAGGGCCAGCGTTGCCGAGATTGCTGTCTCCGCCATGGCGCGGACGGTCCGTGACGCCATCGGGACGATGCCTGCCCTCCGTAGTGGCATCAGCCGAGGTTGCGACGATGCGTCGGCGTGGCGGCGCGAGGTTGTCGAAGCGGCCAAACTTCTAGCCGGCATCTACAATGGGAAGGACGACGGCCCACTTCGCGACGCGTTTTCGTCCGTTGAGAAGCGACTGAAAGACGGATCGCCGGCCCTTCGCGCGGCGTCATCTCTGCCGGAAGGCTATGGTACCTCAAACGATGAACTGCTGCGCTGGCTCGAGCGGCCGGAATTGCGCGCCATCGCCCAGCACGAGACGCGCGGGCACATGGCCTCGGACCTGGGGCGCTACCTGTTCGCTGCCGTGTTCGGGGCAGTGCGCGGCTACAGCCCAAAAGCGGCCGATTTCCCCATTGCGCTAAGCCCGGATCACAGGAACTGGCACAGTGGTATCTTCAACGACCGGTTCCGGGTCCAGCTGGCCGACAAAGCATCGACCACGGTCACGAGCCACATCTCAAAGGATGGACACTACTTCATCCATCCAGATCCGGTACAGTGCCGCAGCCTGACCGTTCGCGAGGCCGCCCGGCTGCAGACCTTCCCCGACGATTACCTGTTTCTTGGGAACCGAACACAACAATATGTCCAAATCGGGAATGCGGTCCCTCCGTTTCTGGCGAGGAAGATTGCTGCACTCATGCGTGATGCAATAGCGGGCAGTTGATTATATTGAAGACGACTTTGCGCGAGTTAGGCTAGGCTAGACGACTGAATTATTCGTTGGTCAATTCAGAAAAAACCCATGATGAGAAATATTAATAGGATCAAGAATATGGCGGACCGCACCACTAGCGGGATCCTGACAAGAACAAACCATATTGCACGGTAAGAAAGCCGCAAAGCAGCAACGAAAGCTCTTGATGCAGAGCGACGCTCACCGTCGCCTTCTTGAAGTGCCACGTCAGCGCCTTGGCTCGCTCCGTCAATTGGTTGCCGTCTCTGCAAACTGTTTTCTGAGCGCGCATCTCCCGCGAGCTCGGCAACCAAATCTGCGAAACTAGTGTAATTCGCACGAGCCAATTCTTCAAGAAACAGTGCCAAGATTGGGTGTGAGATGCCCTTTTCGGCAAAGCTGCTCTCGAGGCAACGTGACAGTTCCATTAGCAACCTATCCTCACTGACTTGGGTCCCGAAGCTTTCACTCCGCAAGCTATCAACAGCAGTTGGAATCGGCACAATAGTGTCAATAGGATGCCGTCCGTGAAACGTCTCCTTCATGAAAAGCTCCAATAAACTCTGCCTGTTCCGCTCAAGCAGAGCATGCAGCTCAAGTTCAGTAATCATGAAACACGTCTGATCATGATTCATGGCGCCCTTTCCCGATTCAGATTGAACGCCCGAAGAAAACAGATCGCGGGGTTTCAACGGCAACGTCGCGTTGAGGTTAGTGAAGGGCTCGATATCGATATCGGGAGGCACCCAATCTCTTGCATCTGGGTCATCAGGTAATCCCCCCCGAATTTAAGGGGCTGCAAAAGTAGAATTTTCTCGGCAAGATGAACGAGGAGAATTCGAATGAAGACAAGCAGATACACTGAAGCGCAGATCATCGCGATCCTGCGGCAAGCCGAAGGCGGAGTGCCGGTTTCTCAGTTGTGCCGTGAACATGGCATGAGCGATGCGTCGTTTTACAAATGGCGGGCCAAGTATGGCGGCATGGATGCGTCCATGGTCAGCCAGATGAAAGCCATGGAAGAAGAGAACCGCAGGCTGAAGCGGATGTATGCGGACCTCAGCATGCAGGCAGATTTGCTGAAGGAAGCCCTTGGAAAAAAGTAGATTGGCCATCTCAACGCCGCGAGATGGCCGAAACGGCGGTAGAACGACGTGGGGTCAGCATTGCGCTCGCGTGCCGAGCGTTTGGCGTCAGCGAGACCTGCTATCGCTACAGTCCGAAGCTGAAAGACGAGAACGAAGAGATCGCCGATCTTCTGGTCGGACTGACGGATGCACGAAAGACTTGGGGTTTTGGCCTGTGTTTCCTGCATCTGCGCAACGTCAAGGGCCATCCGTGGAACCACAAACGCGTCTATCGGATCTACTGCGAGCTGGAACTAAACCTGCGGATCAAGCCCCGAAAGCGGCTGAAACGGGAGAAGCCTGACGTTCTGGCGGTCCCGGACGCGCCAAATGTGACCTGGTCCATGGATTTCATGGCCGACCGTCTCGGCGACGGCAGGGCTTTTCGGCTTTTGAATGTGTTGGACGACTTCAACCGAGAAGGGCTGGGGATCGAGGTTGACTTCTCGTTGCCAGCCGAACGCGTCATCCGCAGCCTTGACCGCATCATCGAATGGCGCGGCAAGCCTGGCACCATTCGGGTCGACAATGGCCCCGAATACATCAGTGAAAAGCTGATGAAATGGGCTGAGAAAAAGGGAGTTACCATCATGCACATCCAACCCGGCCAACCACAGCAGAACGCCTATATCGAGCGCTACAACCGCACGGTCCGGCACGAATGGTTGGACCAATACATCATCGAAAGCATCGAGGAGGCACAGGATCACGCCACACAATGGCTCTGGACTTACAACAACGATCGCCCCAACATGGGCATCGGCGGCATAACACCCGCCATGAAACTAAAAATGGCTGCGTAAGTTCTACGAATGCACCCCGTTAAAAATGGGGGGATTACCATCAGTTGTCCGGGTTGGCTCAAATGCGCCCACGGCCGGTTGCCTGATCCGTTGGCGATGGTATTCGTTGGGGTCGGGATGCGGCTCAAAATCTGGTCGCGGTACACCTATTTCATCGCCCTTTATCGATCTTCGCCCTCGCGGCATTGTTGAGAACTGATATTCATCGAGCTTAGTACGCACCGCGATTGCGCGAAGTTCTTCGGCGATTTCCTCCAAACCTCTGGTCTGTGCAAAATCTATCGGACTTTCACCTCGGGCGTTTCTATGCAGAGGATGCCAACCCGAATTGACCAGCGCAATACAAAGTTTGAGATTCTCTGCTGCGACTGCGTAGTGGAGCAGACTGTTGCCCTCCTCGTCACGGTCCTCGGGCTGAATGCCATCGGGAACTAGCGATCCTGACGCACTCCGATCATTCGAGATTCTTTCCCACAAGCGCTTTCTCATTGCATCCATTCACCGATCAGAATTTCCGAGGTTGATTTATTTTCCGAGTCTCATTTCTTCAATTCTGGAATGGGAGCTCTGATTTCGACAGAGAAAGCACGACTTCGAACAGAGTCCCAAGTTGTGGCACGCTTTGCAACCTCAGAAATCTGCTGGCCCGGAGCGATCCTGTTGAACTCTGCATTTACTACGACGGCCCAGTCCCAGAGCAGGTCGCGCAGACCACCCGAAATCCCTTGCCGCATCCAGATCTGTTCGAGGTCAAGCTGATCACCAAGTCGATCGGCAACCACGGATACGACGTAAGTCGCGATATTGACCCATCCCTGGCGAAACACCTCCTTTGCTTCCTTTGTCTTGATCATGCTTTCGATCGCCTTGAACAGAATGACCTTGGCGATCATCGCCCTATACCATCGTGCGTCGAGCGGGTTCGGGACGATCGTCGGGTCGTCTTCGAGTGCAGCCATGAAGGCGGCAAAGTTCTTCTCGCCTGCCATCGCAACTTGGTTCGGCTTTCCGCGCCATGCCTCGTGATACTTGGCGATGTCGTTCTTGCTCAGTTTGCGCTTCGGCGTAATCATCTCCGTCAACTTTCGGCGCTTCGCTGGCGTATTGCCCTCTCTTAGCAGCATGACGTTGTAGGCTCCAGCTGCGCGCTCATAGAACCATCGCGTCGCGCCGTCGGGGCACCAGGTCTCGTTTGCCAGCTTTTCAAACTGGACATGGAACGGACGGTTCGCCGACAGGTCGGACATCTTTATCGCGTTTTGGCTGTTCGCATAACGGGAGACGTTGCTGATCAGGCGCTCGCGGGCTTCGTCGTGCGATCCCTTGAGAATGATGATCTTCGCCGGAACCATGACATGACTCAGGTCAATGGTGCGATCGTCGCGCGACGCGAAGTAGATGGTCGAGGTCGTCTGGCCGCCGTTCACAATCTGAAGTCCTTTCAGAAACGACAATCCCAGATTGCCATCTTCTGAGCGTTTGAATCCCGCTTCGTCGCAGACAAGAACAAGGCCGTTGTTGAAAGCCAAGAAGTGCTCCGGTTCCTTTTTCAAGGTCTCGATGATCCCCTTGTTGGTGGGCTTCTTTGTGCCGAGGAACGTTCTGACGTTTGCTTCAAGGAGACGTGGTCCGAAGCGGAGGTAGAGATCACGGATTAGTTGCCCCGGTATGGCAGTCAGGGCATATTCGTAGTCGGCGTCCGGGTCCGGAACGTGAACACATGGCAATGGACGGCCCAAGGATTGGACGAAGCTTACCGCAAGTTCATCTCTCGGCTTGCCCTCCGTGTGTCGGTATAGACGTTCAATGTCCATGGCCTCAACGGCCACCATTTTCTGCTGAACTTCCTTGTTCGAAAATCTCTTTGTCTTCGTCTTGCCGTCTGTGATCACGAAGACACGCAGCCTGTCCAACTCGGCCCATCGGGATCTGATTGTGGCGACTAGATCACGAACCGGATGTGTCGGATCAATCCTTGTATCGAGGCTTCCAGTGGCAGCCCTGAATAGGAAGCGGACGCCCTCACTGGCGGTTGCTATGGCATCGACGTCCTTGAGCTCGGTCAGTTCTTCTGTGCCGAAATAGTGCGTGACAAACAGATCCAGCGCAGTTTCATCCGCGCTGAGTGCGTAGCCTGTGATCCGAAGCTTTGCGTTGCCGATCATGCCATTCCAATGGCAGACGGTCGGCTCGTCACAGATTCCGGCTTCTGCGACGTGCTCCATTACCATTTCGGCAAACACCAACTCTTCCGCAGGGAACGGGCCGTCCCATCCGCTACCATCGCCCCCTCCGTTCACACGCTCAGAGATGATCGTTTGCAGGTCAGAACGGAAATTGCGGTGAAATTCTTCCAGGCTCATGTCAATTCACTCCAAGTTCGATGAACAATTCCGGCATCGCTATCGCTGGAACTTCCAGCGCATCAAGGTCGAGCACATATGCGGCGGAGCGAACGGCGGCTGGCAGAGCAGATCGCGTGAGGCGCGGCATTGCACCTTCGGAGCGGAATGCCCTCGCATCCTTCAACGTTAGCGTTCGGCCGTAGAGTGGTGAGTGTTCGTCAAGATATCCCATCACCATCAGCAACGCCTCGAAGGCGCGTTGCACGCCCGCTTGCCCAAACCTGCCACGGAGTTCGGACACGAGATCGACAAGCGAGATCCCGTCCGCGTTTTCCTCGAAGCGAACGGCGCAAAGAAAGAGGGGGGCCCTTTCACCATCCAACTGCTCGATGCTGTTGATCCGCGCCAGAAAGCTGCCGGTCCTAACCGTGCTCTTCACTTCGATCGCTCCACCGCGTACGTGAAAATCCTGCGCCGCCCGCAACGGTCCCTGCCAGCAATCGAGAGCACCGGCACCCAGAAGTGTGCCTGTGAGCAACTTGAGCATCCACAGCTCGCCGAGAAGGCCAATCTGCATATCTGACGACAGGGGGCGGTGCGTTCGAGCCATGAACGCCTGCCACTCCCTGACCCGTTCGAGAAAGGCCTCCATCACATCACGGTTCGCAGTACTGGCTGCGGCTTCGAGAGTCCGCAAGACATCGACGACCATTATGGCAAAAATGTCCAGCGATCCCTCTGCCCGCCTTACCAGTGCTATGGCTGTCTTCCCCGCAAAGACGGCCTGCCCGTCGATACTGGCGACATCGAAGCCCTTGCCCTCGGGCAGACGCGCCGGATTAACCGGCCAAGATCCGGGAAATGAGACGATCAGCGCTTCCCGCGTAAGGGGGAAATGGCAACCCGCCTCTACCGAAACGATCCCGATACCGGTGAGGTGAACGAAGCGCCAGTCTTCCCCGGCTTCCTGACGTGCCAGTGCTCGCCACGCACGTGCGAGCCCCTCTTCAGTCCACCCACTCATTGAGGCCTCCCCACAGAACGCTGTTGGCGACGTACCTCGAGTTGGAGACCCTTCTTTCGGAGGTGCTTGAAGGAAAGCTGATTGCCCAGGCCACGACAGGATCGGCATCTGCAAGCTCCGGAACCCCGGCACGGGCAGGATCGAGCAAGTAGAGCATCAACAGGCATCGTTCCCGACGAGCTGGAATGCCTGCTTCGGCCATGCCTTGTCCGAGAACATGACGGATCTGCGGACCCCTCGGTTCGGATGGGGGATCCTTGCCCTCGTTTCGATCCGCGTCGTTGCGCCAGGTCTTCCGGCTGAGATCGAGAGCGGCCTTCCACTCCCCCTCAGTGAGGTCTATGGCCTGATCGCGAGGCGAAATGAGGGTCTTGATAGAGTATCGATCCGCATGCTCTGTCGTGCGTTTGCGCTGGAGCATGTTGACAGAACAGCCGCCCACAGAGCGGTGACTGTCGTCCGGGCCGCTGTCCTTCCCGATCAGTGCCACGGTCCAGCTTGTGAGTTCGCGGTCCTTGTTCATCTCCTCGATGAAATCCGCGATCAGCGGACTCATTATCCGGAAGCTGGCCAAGTGGGTCCGGTACTCGCGGAGAAACGAGATGACGCTCAGGGCCGGCACAGCTCGCCACAGGTGCCCGTTCCACTTCTGACCATCGGGCACATAGTTCTGATTGTTCAGGTCCAGCGATGGGCCGAGCGCACTGATGAAGCGATCGGTAGCCTGAAAGTTGGTCGTGATGTCATCCTTCCGGTTCGGGAACACGATAGTTTGCAGCAGATCGCCGGAATAGGTCAGCTGCATCGCGCGGGCATTTCGCATTTTTGCTTGCGAGGTCACGGTAAGCACTGAGTGGTCCTTTACACGCAGGCCGAACTGTTTGGGCGTGGCGCCGGCCGCGACCATGTTGTCAAATTCCTGGCGCAGCTCTTCGGCAGCGTCGGCGATATGGCCGAACCACTCCACAATTTCCTGCGAGGTGTAGAGGCGGCAAACATCAAGGTAGCCGTCGCGGTAGCCAAACCACCGTCCCATCTGCATGAGGGTATCGTACATGCGCGCAGTCCGCAGGAAGTAGCTCGTGCACAGGCCTTCCAGGGTCAGACCACGCGCAAGCTTGTCGCCGCCGATTGCGATCACCTTCAGACCGGTGCCGTCGTTCTCCGAATAATCGAGTGCGTCCTTCGCCGTGCCGTTGATCTCGCGAACGCGGATGTCCGAAAGGACGTCCGGCAGGACAGCCCGGAGGTCCGACCATGAGAAATCCTCCAGTGTCTCCCCTTCTACGAGTGCAGAGCGGATCCGTTGCATTCCGGGCATGAAGGTAGTTTCGTACTCAATCTGCATCGAAGTTTCGATAGTGGTGAGGTCAATGCCGCGGGTATAGCGACCCTTTAGATCCCGCACATATTCCGCGACCTGGTTGACGACCGCGTTCTGGACCGAGGTGAAACGGGTTACATGAATGAGCATCGAAGAGTGCGCATTGCCTTGTCCACGCAGCTTCCGCACTGCACAGGCATAGACGAAGGAACGGATCGCTTCCGCAAGCGAATCTGGGATGCGATCTTGCCCCTGCCAACGTGGGCAATGCCCGTTCTTGTGGGGGGTTATCTCTGGAGAGCTTGTAGTTCTACTGGGCATCCAAGGCTGGAACTCGTATTCCGACAGCGGGCGCACTAGTGGCAAGTCTTCAGGTGTGCTGGAGGCTGAGCCAAAGACACGCCCCGGCCCGATGTAGTTTGATGGCGCCGCGAGATTGGTGATGAAGCCTGCGGGGAAGAGGTCTGGTCCGTGCTCCTGCGTCTCGCCGCGGTCGTGGATGAAGATGTTCGCGAAGGGCGTCGCGGTGTAGCCGACATAAGCCTTCCGCGAAAAATGGTGGAGGATTGATCGGATCAACCGGTTGATGGTCTTTGGTTGATGCTCCAGATCCGGGTTGCCGAATTCGTCGACCACATCCTCGCCAGTGTCGACAGAACCATGATCGGACTCGTCGTCGATGACGAGCAGAGGCAAGTTCATCACCAACTTCCTGCCGGTTACCGGATCAACATGATTAGCTACGCGATTGCGTATCCAGTGGAGAAGGCGCTCGAGAACTGTTTTGTTTTTCTTGACCACGAACAGCCACGGCCGTTGCTCGGGACTAATGTTCATCTTGGACGCAATAGCCGTATTGAAGTCGCCTTTATCGCTTCTGTTAGTTGCGGCGTTGGGGCGCACGGATGGGTCATTGTCGATCAGCCCAACTCCAACTGCCGGGACATCTTCAGAGTTTGCGATGGTGGCAAAACCGAGGAATCCCTCGTCGAGCCGGATTTGGGTCTGGGACCGCAGATTGTTATGCAGGCCCGCCAAGACGATAATGATCTTGTAGCCCGCATCTGCAGCCTTGCAGATCAGACCGGTGTAGTTACCGGTCTTACCTGACTGCACATGGCCGACGACCAGACCGCGACGATCCCATGTACCTTCGCGGATCGGATCCTCCAACTGTGAGAGGATTTCATCCGTGGCAATGTCGAGAGCGTCGAGGGCCGTCCACGGGATCCGCGTCTCCATGTATTCTGAATATCGCTGCCAATACGTCCAGCCCTTTTTCCGCTCTGCGTTGAGCCAGGGAACATGGTCCTCTCCGCTCGAAAGGGTAGCATTCTCGCCAACGGTTCGGCTTGAACGACGAATCAATTCGTCGACGAGCGCATCCCTGTCGACGAGCGCAAAGTCCTCCTCCATCATGACCGCGAGTTTCTTCAGTTCCTTTTCGATCATTTCAGGAGTGACGGCGCTTTGGGCGCGCTCCGACGCAAGGCGGAGCATGTTCTGCGCCATCGAAAGTATTGAATCAAAAGCCTTCTGATTGGAAATCGTCATTCTGTGTCTTTCACTTCAAGAGATGAAACCAGATCGAGGTGCCGGTCGAATGGCGGTGTGCGGCCGAGCCGTTCCCGAGCCTCGGCGGGGCTGAGGCCGCGAAACTTCACGAGCGCTTCGAACATCGAGGAAAGCGTCTCCATGATTTCGCTGTCGGGGGCCCCAGCGAAACCTGTCCTCGGCGTCTCTTTGTCCTCCGCCGTGTCCAGCCAGATTCTCTGAACAGGAACCGTCTCCTCGATGAGCCTGAGGAGAGCGAGGATGTCGGGCTTGAGGGAACCGGCCCGCTCCAGGATCGAGGCGACGAGATCGTGGTCACGGGCAATCCGATAGGACGTTCCCTGAGCCGAGCGCCGCACCTGCCACGCCTCCGCGACAGCATTCGAGCGCGCACCCGTGATCGTGGTGATGTGACCACGATGAGCAAAGACTCGTCTCGCGATTTCGCGGGTCTCGGACGCAAGCCGGTGAAGCTGTGTTCGCAGCCGAACCGGCGGACTGGCCGTCGACTTCAGCACATTGATTTTCCAATCGGCGTCAGCGCTGTTTGGAATGTCGAGCCTGATGCGGGCGAGCCTGTGTGCTTCATCACGCAGCCAAAGCTTGCCACCGTCGCCGAGGCCAAGCCAGCCTCCAGCCAATAGAAGACGCCTATTTCGGTAGACGTAGAATCCTTCCTGCTGCGTCCATCCTCCCGGTCCGGCGGCAGTTTCCTGCTCAGCAGGCTTGAGCATGTCACGATGCGGCAGGACGTGGCATTGTACCGAAACGCCGGTCGTGTTGAGGATGCGGTAGTCGGGGCTTTCGAGTGCTTTTCCGGCATGTCCGATCAGGAACGGATCCCATGGCTTCACAGCTCTGCCATTTAGAAGAAGCCGAAGTTCAGGCTGTTGGCCGCCAATAAGGCGATGGAAGGTCATCGCGAGATGCGCCTCTACACGATCGGCAAGCTCGATCATGTCGTGTGCCTTGTAGCCATCTGTCACGATGCGGTCGAGCTTCTCCCATAGAACCACGGTGCCGTGTTCCATGTGGTCGAGCGGAGAAAGTAGATGCTCTGATTCGAGCGCAGGCCCCTCGAACAGCGGCCATTCGGCGCCCGGTTCCTTGCCAATTAGATCAAGATCCCAGCGTAAGCAGACGGTTGATCCACCGCTCCGGCGACTGGCGACAGTCAGTCGTCGAGCCTGCGAGAAACTCGCTGTCTTCAGGCCCAGCCCGAAGCGCCCCAAATCGCTTGAGGCGCGCTCCGCCCGTGGATCGCGTGCACCAAGCCGCATGCCGACTTCGAGAGCGGCATCGTCCATGCCGTCTCCGTCATCAACGATCCGCACCCAGCTTTCTGGACCGGCCCATTCGAGATGGATGTCAACCTTGCCCGAATTAGCGGAAATGGAATTGTCGATCAGATCCGCGAGTGCAGTCGCAGGCGCGTAACCGAGTCCACGAAGGGACTCGAGCATCGAACCGGCATGTGGAGGAGCATTTCTCACACCCATGCCGTCACATCCCCAGCAATGTCTGCAGACGACGCTTGCGTCCCGGATGCGATAGGTGATCGAGCCCCTTGGCTTCGATCTGACGAATGCGCTCGCGCGTCACCCCGTAGAGCTGGCCGATGTCTTCGAGGGTCATTTCTGAGTCGCGTCCGATCCCGAAGCGCATCCGGATTACATCTGCCTGACGTTCCGGTAGCTCAGCCAATGCGTCCGCAACGATCCTCTCGGTCTCTGCCAGATCGAAGACATTCGTGTATTCCTGTTCGGGCAGCAGCTTGTCCCAATCGTCAATGCTTTCGGGATACTCCGCCTCACGGGGTATTTCTCTAAACTGCCTTACCTCGTCAATTGGCCATTCCAGCTTTGCGGCGAGTTCATCGTCGGAAACACCGCAGTCAACTCGAACGTCGAGCTTGCTCAAAGCATGATCAAGCTTGGCGATTTTTTCGCTCCGATGCACAGGGACTCGGATCGCTGTACCTTCATCCGCGCGCCATCGCATGATCGCCTGCCGCATCCAGTATGTAGCGTAAATGAAGAAACGATCACCGCGCTCTGGATCAAAGCGCCTTGTGGCCCGCTGCAGACCCATGAAGGCCACCTGAAATACTTCCTCTGGGTCGTCGCATTCCTCCACATTCCGCGATGCAAATCGACGTACATAGGGAAGGTGTTCGTGAATAAGCCGTCCTCTCGCAGCTTCAAATGCTGCAATATGTACGTCAAGCAATGATGCGTGCTCAACAGAGCCTTCGTTACCATCAAGCGTAAATATAATTTCACTGAAAAAAGGCACTGTTAAGTCAAGAACCTGAAGGGAAGCTAGGGCTTCTCTTCGCCGTTTTCCGTGTGTTTCTGCACCACTTTCGGCCCAGTGATCGAGGGCCAAGCAAGCTGCATAAAAATCGGCCGTATCATGGTTATAAGGTAGAAATCGTATTACATCTTTGCCCGTAAATCCTTTGGGATCGCGGAAACCGTCTAAGACTTTTCCAGCGTTCACTAAAACCAACTCGACGGCTGCTTCCGAGGCGAGAATTTGCAGCAGTAGGTCCTGTCTTGCCCGTACCATTGGTTCCAGCAGATGAAGTTCGTCGGACTTGTCCATGATGAAGCGTTGCGTGCCAGGCAGCCGTGTTGCTCGGGTGAGTGCTGCTTCAATCGCCCCAGCCAGTTCATCCAGCGATATCTCCGATCTGGCGTCCCACAGCCCGACATCATGCCCGGAGGCTTGATCGACTAGCTCGAGGCCTGCGGCTTCGAGGTTGCGCTGGATGTTGATGCTCAATTCCTCGGGATCACCGTTGCCTTGGCACAGTGCGACTAGGGCCTCCATGTCTTCGGCGGAGAACCATCCCTTCGCCAAAGTTTCGTCGGCCCACGTCATGCAGATTTCGGGATCGATCGACATCCGCGTACCGGTCTGGACAACAGCGCGCTTGACCGATTGTCGGCCACGGTTTCGGACCTTAAGGAAATCATGCTCCGAACCGTGATCGGCGGTGATCGGGGCGCCAGAGCCGATGCCCTCTCCAGCAATCTGCGCCGGTGAAAGGTTGATTTCCCATTCCCCGTCCTCATTATCCGAACCCGCAGGTGCCGGGCTCACGAGCGCGACGAATGTCCCCGAAACCGTTTCACCCGCGGACTTGTCGAAGAAATCTTCAGGCGGTTCCTCGGCCTCGAAACTCAGCAGGTCATCGAGGTCATCTAACGCGTTGGGATCGGGCGGGGTGCGCACCAGCACAGGCTTCGGCTGCGGGGGCGAGGAGGGCACCTGCGTAGCCTCACGCGGCTGCGCGTTGATCGTGTACTCACGGAGCTCCGTCTGCTGGACCACGTCGTCGAGATGCTGGGGAACTGCCTCGATCTTGTCCGCGGCGGTCTCGAATTCCGGGCTCTCCTCGCTCACTTCAACCGTTTCGGGTTCCAGCGAGTTCGCAACAAGCGAGGATAGCAGCTGCGCGGCGAAACGGTGGCCCTCTGCAAATGCCACGTCAGCGGGTGTCTGCCGCTCATGGTTCAGCGCCCCGGGATCGGCACCCGAGCGAATAAAGAGATCGCAAAGAGCAAGGTTTCCGGTGCGCGCCGCCAAGTGGAGTGGTGTGTCTCCCTTCGGATCGACCGCATGAAGACGAGGGGATGCAGCGAAATCGGCAAGTCTCTCGAGATGCCCGTCCGCAACGAGGCGGCTCTCGGCGGGGTCAAGAAGATGGCTTTCGGGTTCGCTCGCCGTTTGGGCGCGACTGCCGATGATCCGGAACAGCCTATCCATGATTTTCATGGATGGCATCCCTGTTCAAAAGTACGATCTGTTGGTCTTGTGCTCGCCGCGCTGATGGATCGGTGTCGAGCCCAAGCCGTCTCAGCGAGTAATAGAGCATCGTTTTTCGGACAGTGATCTCAGTCCGTCCTTCATTTCCCATGCCATAGTCTAGGCAGATCGCTTGTTTCTGACCTTCCGAGAGATCTGGATGAGGTGCAATCACCAGAGTAATTTCGGAATGCCAATCGGCGTCCTGGTCGCCACTTGACGTTGCTGGATTGGGCTGCAGATCTTTGCGCGTCTCCATGATGCGTGAGAGCAAGAAATCTTTGAAAATCTTGTCTTTTCGGCAGAATGCGCGGACATGCCAACGGAAGCCATCGAATGCGTAAGCATGCGGTTCAATCCAGCGCCACGATGGTACTGGAGCGCTCATTGACTGGTATCGGATCTCAATGGCTTGGGCATGGTCGACAGCGTGGATGATCGCCCTAAGTATCTCGGGACGGACTCCTCGTGTCGGCGTAGGCGCGACATGGAAGGGCGGGATTGTCCGCAGCCACGATACAGCGGGATCAAGAATGCCTGCACTCATCGAAAGCAGAGGGGTCAAATAGTCCTCTGCTGATATGTCGAGGAAACGTGGTTTGAAGTCCTCGGCGCGGCGGTAGGTTTTCTCAACGCCGTCATAAACCAAGTTGGTTGGTGCCAGCTCCTGATAGGCTTTCAAGTCCTGCGAGGCTTGGGTCTGTGAAACGCCGAAGTGGTCGATCAGGTCGGACCTGTTTAGGCGACCGTGCCAGTAGGAGCGGAATTCAATGAATTCAAAGCGAGCTTCCACGCCATGTCTGAGCTTTCTGTCGATCACTTATCCCTACAGATTCTGGTCCAAACAGTTTCTGTATTGATACTGACGGCTGTGATGTCATCTGTAAACTAGGGCGTGTTGACGTTCACCGGAGCCGGATGACGGTTGATGCGAGGGAGATAAATGCGCTGAAACTGGTGTCGGTCTTGCAGCATCTTGTTGCTA